>Ga0209099_1003074_pt1 | contig 13915 bp, 9 predicted proteins | sample AD_JPNHW2_MetaG_FD_184430 | JGI IMG/M metagenome (GOLD analysis project Ga0209099, IMG submission 184430) | Active sludge microbial communities of municipal wastewater-treating anaerobic digesters from Japan - AD_JPNHW2_MetaG (SPAdes) (version 2) | ecosystem: Engineered > Bioreactor > Anaerobic >...
CTTCGATGTCTTCGGCATCGCAGATAAAGTCAATGCCTTCGGTATCAATTTTATTATTGATGAGGGCGTCGAAAATAAACGTATCGTTGGGGCAGGGCGAAAAACCGAGTTTTATGATGTATGACATGAGTAAGTCAGATTTTTGATTTCAGTCCGCCGCGGCGGAGCAGAACTTTTTTATGCAAAAGTATGGCTAAAAAGTTCATAAGTTGAATAAGAATAAAAATTTTTCAGAATGCGCTGATTATTTCCGGTAATTTCCGGTTTAGGTTGGCTATGGCGAAAGGAATATTCCAGTGATTGAGGTTGCGCGGCTCGATGTAATTGGAAATGGAACGTAATTGAAAACAGGGGATTTTCTTTTTGAGACAAGCATACAAAAAGGCGGCACCTTCCATACTTTCGGTATCGGGGTCAAAAAGGCTTTTAATTCTTTCGATGCGTTTTGCCTCTGCGTTAATGGTATTCACAGTGATTCCTTTAACGGATTTAAGTTGTTTGATCCGGGGGTTGTTATTGGTGGTTGGGTTAATGATTTTTCCCTGCTCATCGAATACCGGATCAGGCAAATCAGGAGAGAAATCCAACTTGCAGAGAGGGACAAAGTTTTCGCCATAATCTGCGCCTAATTCAGCAAAACAATCATTGGTAACCTGAACCAGCTCTCCGATAGCAATGTCTTTGCTGAAACTACCGGCAATGCCTGTATTCAGGGCAATGTCAAAATTCTGCAAGTTAATTTCTCCCAAATAAAAGGCCGTGGCAACCATTCCCGGGCCGGTTATCAGGATGCTGATCTCGTGAAGAGCAATACGGGAATGAAAGCAGTTTTTGTTCTTCACAACAGCGATGCCGAGGTTGTTGAGTAAGGGTTGTATTTCGGCAAATGTGGCGGAAACAATTAAAATTTTCATAAAACGGTATAAAAAAAGAAAGTTGCTCTGATTTTAGAGCAACTTTCTGAAAAACAATATAATAAATTATTTTTGAATGTTTGGCAATTCAAGTCCGTACCCTTTTTTCTTGTCAACCATTTTTAATATTAATCCTAAAACTAAAGCAGCGACACCAAGTAATGCCAGCATTATCAGTGGATTGGTGTAATTATATGAAATGGCCGCAACTTCGGGAGTCATAGTCTTATCAATCAATGCTTGTGCAATATCGGGGTTGGATGCATTTAAAATTTTGCCAATCAGCAATGGGAAAAGCCATAAGCCAATGTTCTGAATCAAGAAAATCAATGCATAAGCCGAACCAATAACTTTTTTATCGACAAGTTTCGGAACACTTGGCCATAACGATGCAGGGACCAAAGAGAAAGAAGATCCAAGAATTAAAATGGTTAGAAAAGCAACAATAATACCTCCTATTCCATCTCCCTTGAACATTGGCAAAATAAAAGCAAAGGTTAAATGACAAACAATAAGTAAAATAGATCCCAGCATAAGCATGGAAGCCGCCTTGCCTTTATTATCCACATATTTTCCCAGAATGGGGGTAATTCCAACGGCGAGCAACGGGAATACAGCAAATATTGATTCGGCTGATTGACGTTTGTATGCCATATAGCAGAATATGAGCAGGGTAATTATTGAAATTGCCAGCAACACAATTTGTTTGTTTTTCTTTGAAAAATTACTCATGAAAGCAGTTGCGGCCACAATAAGCATAACTATGTATTGAGCAACCGTTACCGAATTTGATGCCCAAAAAGAGTCAGCAGGAATTTCTTTAAAGGTCAGATTACATTGCAGCATATTAACGGCATATTTCTGAAACGGGAAAATAGCAGAATAATAGAGAACACAAAGCAAAGCCACAAGCCAGAAACCGGTGCTTGACAAAATTTTGCCTATATCGCGAATTCTAAACGGATCGTCTTTTTCTTCTGCTTCACCTGTCTGTGCATCAAGCTTCTTGTCCATAAAGAAATAAACTATAAACATAATGAGGGCAATCATCAATAAAATCACTCCGAAAGCAACCGAACGGGAAACGTCAACAGAACCAAAAGAACGTGCGATCACAGGAGAGAAAATCATACATGTAGCCACTCCAAGACGGGCTAAAGCCATTTCTGATCCCATTGCCAAAGCCATTTCTTTCCCCCTGAACCATTTTACAATACCGCGAGAAACTGTGATGCCGGCCATCTCAACACCGCATCCAAAAACCATAAAACCTACGGCAGCAAATTTGGCCGAAGCAGGCATGCCTCTGTAAAAAGGAGAAACTCCCAGTTCATCAAATCCAGGTATATAGTTTAAATTATTAGTAAACCATGTTTCTAAATTAGAACCCATAAACATTTCAGTTACAGCGTACCAATTAATTGCGGCACCAACAAGCATCACGATTCCTGATAAAATTGCCGTAAATCTCACGCCCATTTTATCCAGAATAATACCAGCGAAAATCAGAAAAAAGATAAAAACATTTAAAAATGTTTCAGACCCGGCATAAGTTCCAAAAGCAGTTGAATCCCAACCACGCGTTGATTCCAGCAAATCTTTAACCGGCGAAAGTATATCCATAAAGATATACGAACAAAACATAGCAAAAGCCAATAATACCAAGGCTGTCCACCTTATTGAAGGGACATCTCTCATCAATTTTTGAATTTTTTCAGTCATAGTTTTTTTAAATTAAGCCACAAATTTATTCTTTTTATATTTGCAACGACAATCAGCGAAAAATTTTTTTAATCAGGGTTTGCAAAAGCTGATCGTATTTATGATGAAGGCTTGTCCATCGAAAAATTTTAAAATAAGCACAATTTAATGCGAATCATTTGTTTTAACTGAGAACAGCAATATTTGTTATTGATGTTTTTTACTATAAAAGAATCAGGTTGTTAGTGATTAAAACAATTCTGGCAAAAAATGAAAAGCGGAAACAGGATGATAACTATTTTGGGCCCAACAGCATGCGGGAAAACACAGCTTGCCGTGGCTTTGGCCGACAAAACAGGCGGCGAGATCATCAGTGCCGATTCGCGGCAGGTTTATCGGGGCATGACCATTGGTACAGGAAAAGATCTGGATGATTACCTGATTGAGGGAAAAAAAATTCCTTTTCACCTGATCGATATTGTTGCAGCAGGAGAGGAGTATAACCTTTTTCGTTTTGTTTCAGATTTTAAAAATGTTTTAGACGAAATCATAAAGAAGAAAAAATTGCCGGTACTTTGTGGGGGAACGGGCATGTACATTGAGGCCGTATTGAAAAATTTTGCGATTCCCGATGTGCCAGTAAATGAAGCTTTTCGCAAAACGCTTGAAAACAAAACCGATCAGGAACTGCAGGAACTTCTAAAATCCTACAAAACATTGCATAATGAAACCGACACTGAGAACCGCCGCAGACTGATTAGGGCATTAGAGATTGCTCATTTCGCTACCGAAAAAAAAGTTATCCCGGGAAAACTGTTCGAAGGGGAATCTTATGTTTTTGGCATCTCAATGCCGCGCGAGATCGTGCGAAAAAGGATAACGGAACGTTTGCATAAGCGACTCGAAGAAGGTATGATTGAGGAGGTGAAGCAGTTGCTTGATTCGGGTGTCAGCGCCAGTCGGTTAATCAGGTATGGGTTGGAATATAAATTTATTACTCAATATTTGCTGAAAGAATATTCCTATGATGATATGGTCAAATTATTGAATATTGCCATACATCAGTTTGCCAAGCGACAGATGACCTGGTTTCGCGGCATGGAACGGAGAGGGATTGCCATTCAATGGATAGATGGTTTGCTGCCGGTTGAAGAGCAGGTGAAAATCATCCGCAATTACATTGCTCAAGTTTGAAGAAACCCCTGTCGGGAAAGGTGAACATAATAAATTATTTTTGAAAATCCTCTGTTCAGTTCTCAACCGCCGGACTATCCTCCAATAGTGGGGGTTAACACTCAGAAACGCAACCCGGCGCAAGCGTGCCGTGCCAGAAAAATTGCCTACCTTTGCCCAATATGATAACAACTAATTACCACACACATACTCATTTTTGCGATGGCAGTTCGGAACCCGAAAAATATGTTTTCGAAGCCATTAATAAGGGCTTTTCCGCTTTGGGGTTCAGCGCTCATGCCCCCCTGCCTTTTGAAACGGCTTGGAACTTGGCGCAAGCGGATATTGAACCCTATTGTGCTGAAATTCTTAGGCTGCGTGAAAAGTATAAAGGACAAACAGAGATTTATCTTTCCCTTGAAAATGATTATATACCGGGCATTGCAGAGGATTTTGCTTTTTTCAGAAGGCAATATAAACTGGATTATACGCTGGGGGCCGTTCATCTGGTGAAAAATCCGGACAGTAATGAAATATGGTTTATTGATGGCCCTGTGAGTAATTACGACAACGGCCTGAAGAATATATTTAAGAACGATATTCATTTTGCCGTTGAAACATATTTCGCGCAGCTCAACGATATGATAATAACTCAAAAGCCGGATATTATTGCCCATTTCGATAAGGTTAAAATGAACAATCAACACCGGCATTTTCAGGAAAGTGACCTATGGTACAAAGATCTTTTGAGGCAAACACTAGAAATAATTGCAAAAAGCAAATGCATTGTTGAAGTGAACACACGCGGCGTTTATACTGGTAAATATGAGGGCCTTTATCCCGGGCAGGAAGTATTAAGGCAAATGGTTGAATTGGACATCCCCGTCACCATTAGTTCCGATGCGCACAAACCTTCCGATCTGAATACTTATTTTAATGAAACGGAGAAAATGCTCAAAGAGCTTGGCTATAAGAGCGTCAGAGTGTTGCTAAACCGCGAATGGTGCGAGCAGGAGATATGATTATTCTGTGAAGGTAAATATCATTTCTATTTTGTATTATACTACGAATTGTTAAAAATGTACCTATTTTTTTAGTTACATGCGATAAGGTTGTTTTTATCCGATTTTTTTAATTAATATTGTACTAAAATCAACGTATTTTTAGTAAAATTAATACTATGGAAACAAAACTTATTACTCCAGCTTCTTGTATAATAACATGGTTGAAAAATAGTGTTTTTATTTTTTTTACCTTGCTTTCCTGTGCTGTTTATTCGCAACAGGGGGTTTCAATTAATACGGCGGGCAGCGTGGCTGACCCCTCCGCTATGCTTGATGTCGGCAGCACCTCAAAAGGCCTGTTGATTCCTCGCGTTTCATTACTCTCTGTTAATGATATTACCACCATTCCCAATCCGGCTGTTTCGTTGCTTGTATATAACACTAATGCTGCCATGACCGGCGGGGCTGTTGGTTTTTGGTATTTCAACGGAACGATTTGGGTGCAGGCTTTAGGCCCTCAAGGTGCTGTGGGAGCTACCGGCCCTCAGGGTTTGCAAGGTATACAGGGTGTTCAGGGGCCTGCAGGAGCTACCGGTGCGACAGGCGCAAATGGAGCCACCGGCGCACAGGGCATTCAAGGCGAATTAGGCCCAACAGGAACACAAGGAATACAGGGAGCAACAGGCCCGATAGGCCCTACAGGTGCTGACGGGGCTTTGAATGCATGGTCTTTGCTTGGAAATGCAGGAACAGTGGATGGGACAAATTTTATAGGAACCACGGATAATGTGCCATTAAATTTTACGGTTAATAATCAAAAAGCCGGAAGAATTGATGCTAACGGCTCTACATTCATTGGTTATCAAGCAGGCAATGTAAATACTGCCACAAAAAGCACTGGATTTGGATATCAGGCACTTTACGCCAATACCACCGGAGTGGATAATACTGCCTTTGGCTATCAAACCCTTTTTACAAATACAACAGGATTCTATAATACGGCTATTGGCCTGAATGCAATGACTGCCAATACTACTGGAAACCACAATACGGCAACCGGAATGTTTGCACTTCTGAACAACACCACCGGAAGTTTCAATACAGCAAGTGGAGTAAGCGCACTTCGCTTAAACACTACAGGTTACAATAATACAGCCACTGGTTTGGCGGCTATGAATGGCAACACGACAGGGTATGATAATACTGCTTTCGGATATATTGCAATGCAGCGAAATACAACAGGAAATTTCAATACGGCTGCAGGAAGTAACTCTATTATGAACAATACTACAGGAAGTGATAATACTTCCACCGGGTATTATGCACTTTATAATAATACAACAGGAAACAATAATACCGTAATTGGTTCAAATGCTGGCCTTAGTAATGTTTCTGGATCCTCGAATATTTTTCTCGGCTATCAAGCAGGATATAATGAAACAGGCTCAGATAAATTATATATAGCAAACAGCAACACTTCAACTCCATTGATTTATGGGGATTTCAGTACAAATACCGTAAAAATCTACAGCAACTTGAATATAAATAACGTTTATACTTTTCCTACAACAGATGGGATTACCGGACAAGTTCTTTATACCAATGGAGCCGGAATAGCAGGCTGGAAAAATGTTTTAGAAACAGAAACCGATCCTGTATTTGGAGCATCACCTGCTAATGGAATAACGGGCACAGATATTACCAATTGGAACACTTCCTTCGGCTGGGGTGATCATACCTTAGCCGGATACCTGACAAGTTTTACTGAAATGGATACGATGATCTGGAAAAAAAATGCCAGCAATATTTACTATAATTCCGGCAATGTAGGTATAGGTACCAATTCACCAGTTAATGCTCTTTCTGTTGCTGGTAGTGCAAATTTTTCAACTTCCGTGTTGTCGCCGCTTTATACAGCGCTGGCTGGTGAGGGTAACAGTTTATCTATTGTTGCCAACGACAATCCTAACGGCGAAGGAGGCTCCATAATGGTTACTGCCGGTACAGGCCAGGCTCAGGGCGGGCATCAGGGCGGAAACATTATACTTCGGTCCGGGAGTCTGATGTCTGAAGGATATGCGACACCTATTAGTTCCACGATCACCCTTACCGGAAATCAAACATCTCAGGGAGGGCCTGGTGGCAACATTAACATACAGGGCGGGGCGGGCACATACAATCGTCCGGGGGGCAGCGTCTGGATGGTGGCAGGAAGTGGAAATCCTACTTATGCCAACGGAGCGGGAGGCGATGTCTATGTAACAGCCGGTAATGGATCCGGCTCAAACCCAAGCGGGAAGACAATCATTAGCGCCGGCTCAGGCGGTACTGGCAGTGGCTACATCGGATTCCAGTTAGGAAGCCTCGAAAAAATGCGTGTAGCAGCTTCCGGCAATGTTGGTATCGGGACAACCGTTCCCCTGGGCCTTCTTCATGTGAGCAATACCGGCAATACACTACTGAAAGTCGGAAAACACGCATTTCTGTCCGGATTAGCTAATAATGTGGCCATCGATACGGCTGGTTCAGTTACTATAACTGGTGGCAGCGATGTTGCCGGAATTGGGAAAGGAGCCGGATCGGTTAACTTGACCGCCGGGGCCTGGGGAGGGACCGACCGGGCGCGTATCCTTATTAACGGTATCGGAATAGGCGGCACCGGCGGAGGTATCCTAATATCCGGGGGGTTCAATACTGCCGGATCTATTTCTGTTGGACGGCGTATGAACAATGGGGCTCCGGCCGGAGGCGTTGTGATTTCAGGAGGGGAGGGCGGTTCGAACGGAAACGGAGGGTCGGTTACCCTGGCAGCAGGTACAGGAACAGGAGCCGTTTCTTACCGGGGCGGTGATGTCATTATAAAAAGCGGAGCAGGGGTTTCGCCTTCGCCGGCGGGCAATATTATTTTCAGGATAGGTGACGCTGGTGTAGCCAAGATTGATAGTTTGGGCAGGATGGGTATCGGAACCTTAAAACCGGGAGCAAAGCTGGAGGTGAACGGATCCGTAAAAATTACTGATGGCACACAGGGCGCAGGAAAAGTGCTCACATCGGATGCCAATGGCCTGGCAAGCTGGCAAAATGCTTTGGGAAGCGAAACCGATCCTGTTTTTGGCGCATCTCCCGCAGGTGGTGTTTCCTCAACGGATATTACCAATTGGAACACCGCTTATGCCTGGGGAAATCACGCTGCTGCGGGCTATCTCACATCATATACGGAAACAGATCCCGAAGTGGGAGCAAATACAAACAATTATCTTTCAAAATGGGATGGGACATCATTGGTTACTTCATCAGTTTATGATAATGGAAATGTTGGAATTGGAACTACAATCACCGATGCGAAGCTTCAGATAAAGCCTTCGGCAGAAGCCGGATTTACACTCCGGTTGCTCAATCATAGTTATGACGACCGTTATGTCTCCATCTGGAGGGGAACCGATGGTGGCGTGATCGATGTGGTTGGCCCGGCAGTTAATCCGCCGGTACATCTTGCATTTTATATCAGTGGTTCTGAAAAGGTGCGGATTACGGATGCCGGAAATGTCGGTATCGGCACAACAACTCCTTCCACAAAATTGGATGTTAATGGTGTGATCACGGCAACAGGAGGAAATTCGACCATCTGGAACACCGCTTTTGTTTGGGGCAATCATGCTGCTGCAGGTTACCTGACTACGGAAGTGGACGGATCGCTTACTAATGAGATACAGACATTAAGCATCAGCCATGATACCATTACTTTGAGTAACGGTGGAGGATCTGTCAAAATTCCCGAACAAAATAATATCCCCGCATTGATCACTTATGACGACTTTGCATGTACAGCATTAAAAAGTTTCTGGTCATACACAACTACCGGTGGGGCTTCTTTATCTTTAGGCTGGAATTATATGCAGTCAGTTGTCTTATCAACAAATGGTGCGAATACTATACAATTAAAGTCAAACAGAAAAAAATCTGTTAACGACGGAAAACTTGTTTTTACAGCAGTTTGCAATACTTATGAAGATAATGACCTGGCCTATGGCCCCTTGTCCAGGGGATTGGTTAGTGATTATGATAGGAATAATGCCATAGAGTTTATTAACATCAGCGGAAGCTCTATACAGGCGAGAACGGTCTCCGGAGGAACGGCAACTACCACTGATTATGCGGTTGGTGCTTCGGTGGCAGATTTGCATAGTTACACTATTATCGCTAGTAAGTCCAAAGTTGAATTTTATTTTAACGGAACCTTAATAGCCACTCATACAACGAATATTCCCACGGTACCTCTGAATATGTATTTTGATGCTTCAACTTGGGGAGGCAATGTACCACAGGCAATAGATGATGCAAAATTTGAGATAATTCCTTATTGATCTGAATTATTCACAAAAAGTGAAGCGAATTTGTGAATAGTGGGTAAAATGTGTGAAGGCATTCAGATGAACCCCGATTTAGAAAAACATATTTTCAATAGAATATATCGGGAAAAGCATTGAAAATATTAGTTTGAGTCTCTCTCAAAAGCCTCATTTCATTGATATATTTCTCCGTGGTTCTCTATGTTGTCTCTGTGAATCTCTGTGTAACAGTAAAATAAAAAACACACAGAGCGACACTGAGGACACACAGACCTGCCTGCCGGCGAGGCAGGGTTACACAGAGGTATTTTGAGACAAACTCTTAATCGGGTTAAAAATATTCAAAAAAAAGATCATTTATTTTTTCAGCACCATCTTATAATGTGCTATTCCTGCTTCGGTAAACATTTCGCCGGAGATGACAAAACCATGTCGCTGGTATAAGCTGCAGGCCCTGAGCTGCGAATGGAGATAAACCGGCAACCCGAGTGGAATAACATTTTCAAGCACTTTATTCACTAAAGTTTTGCCGATACCTTTATTACGGTATTCGGGCAAAACAGCAAACCGCTCCAATTTAATGCCATAATTTGTTTTGCGCCAGCGGGCAGCGCCAACAGGTATTTCATCCATATAAAGCAGGTAATGCGTAGCTTCGGCTTCGTGTTCGTCGTATTCGAGCGCTGCCGGTACGCCTTGTTCTGCAACAAATACTGCCTGACGGATGGCAAAAGCCTGTTTAAATAAATCCTGGTCGGAAAAGGAAAAAGAAAATATTCGGATCATCGGCGTTTTTTTCAAAGATACAAAAAGGAAAAAATTTCAGGAAATAAAACCATATAAAAATTACGTATCTTTGTTGAACATCGAAAAAACAATAAAATTATTAACCCAAAATATTATGTTATGTTTGAATTACCGAGATTACCTTATGAAGTAAATGCTCTAGAGCCTTTTATTTCTGAAAAAACCATCGGCTTCCATTATGGAAAGCACCATCAGGCCTATGTTACCAACCTTAATAAATTAATTGTTGGTACCGAATTTGAAAATGCCACCCTCGAAGAAATCATCAAAAAAGCCACAGGCGGGATTTTTAATAATGGCGCACAGGTTTGGAACCATACGTTTTACTGGAACAGCCTTGCCCCTAAGCCCAAAGCTAATCCCGGAGGCGCGCTGGCGGTCGCGATAAATAATAAGTTTGGATCCTTTGATGCGTTTAAAGAGAAATTTTCCGCAGCCTGTGTTACGCTTTTTGGATCCGGCTGGGCATGGCTGGTAAAGACTCCCGATGGCAGCCTCGACATTGTCCAAGAAAGTAATGCTGGAAACCCGATCCGCAACGGACTTACGCCGATATTAACCTGTGATGTTTGGGAACATGCCTATTATCTTGATTTCCAAAACCGCCGCCCGGATTATGTGGCTGAATTCTTTAAATATGTAAACTGGGAAGAAGTAGAAAAAAGGTTTTAATCCGGTTGAATAATTAAAGCAATTTTTATTTTACCGCTAAGAACGCAAAGAGAGAACACGCTAAGAGCGCAAAGAAATCTTCGCGACCTTTGCGAAAAACTTTGCGACCTTTGCGGTTAAATTCATAAGTAATCAGCGTTCCGCTGCGGTGGATACGTGTCAAAAAATAAATATAAAATGGATACAGAATTAAAAAAAGCAGCCATTATTGCTTTAAGAGATTGCATGGGGCTGAAAGCAGAAGAAACCCTGCTGGTAATTACCGATGAATTAAAAAAAGACATCGGTGCGGCATTGCATGAAGCAGGGAAGGAACTTTGCAAAGAGTCTTTACTGGTAGAAATAAAATCGCGCGAAATAAATGGCCAGGAACCTCCAAGGCAAATTGCCGACCTTATGAAAATGGTCGATGTGGTTATTTGTCCCACCGCCAAATCACTCACACATACCGATGCACGCCGTGAAGCGTCAAAACTTGGCGTGAGGGTTGGGACGATGCCCGGAATTACCGTAGATTGCATGGTACGTTGCCTGAATGCCGATATCCAAAAAATTCTGGACCTCACAGATTTTGTGGTGCAAAAAATGACAGGTATAAAACAAATCCGTGTCGTTACCGAAAAAGGAACAGACATTACCATGCCTGTTGAAGGAAGGAATGTGCTGCCGAGTAAGGGAGTGATGCGCAACAAGGGCGAAAGCGGAAACCTGCCTTCCGGAGAAGTTTATCTTGCCCCCTGGGAAGGAAAGTCAAACGGCATCGTTGTTATTGACGGATCCATGGCCGGAATCGGGATGCTGAAAACTCCTATTACTATTGAGGTTGTGGATGGATATGCCGAAAAGATCACCGGGGGCGAAGAGGCTGAAAGATTGACCGCGATGCTTGATAAAGTTGGCAGGGATGCCCGCGCGGTGGCCGAATTTGGTATCGGCACCAATTATAAGGCTCAACTCACAGGTATGATTCTGGAAGACGAAAAAGTTTTCGGGACGATACATATTGCCTTTGGAAACAACATCAGCATGGGCGGCAATGTCTCGGTAAGCAGCCATCTCGATGGCCTGGTAAATGAGCCTGATGTTTACCTCGATGATGTGCTGATGATGAAAAAAGGAAAAATGTTGGAATTCGTAGTGTAAAAACAGAATAATCATATGCGGTAGAACGCAAAAAATATTAAAACGATAAACAATGTTAAAAGCAATTATTAAAACCGTAAAGGGCGATATGACTGTTACCTTTTACGAGAAAGATGCCCCGGGCACTGTGAAAAATTTTACAGACCTGGCCAAAAAAGGATTTTACGACGGATTGACTTTTCATCGTGTTATTCCTGATTTTGTGATACAGGGCGGATGCCCCGACGGCACCGGCGCTGGCGGACCCGGATATAGCATTAAATGCGAACTTGATGGCGGCAACCAGTTTCATGACCGTGGCGTACTTTCGATGGCTCATGCCGGAAAAGATACCGGCGGCTCTCAGTTTTTCATCTGCCACAGCAGGCGTAATACTTCGCACCTCGACCGCAAACATACCTGCTTCGGCAAAGTGATTGAGGGGCTGGAAGTTATTGATGCTATCCGCCAGGGCGATGTGATTAATTCTATTGAGGTTATTGAAGAAAAGGACTGATTAGAATTTTGTAAGTCCTTCCATCAACCGTTTCTCTTTTTCTTCCTTGCTGAGGCTTTCGTATGCCTGTTTTTCTTTCATGTATTTCTGGTGTTTTTCTTCCTCAATACGATGAATTTCAGAAAGATATTTGTTTTCCACCCGTTTCTTCAGGAAATCGGTAGCCACGGCAGGAAATAATTCAAGCAGTAACTCATCTTTTGGGTTTTCGGCGAGTTTTACATCGCCGTATTCCGGAAATACCGGATTATCCTGTTTCCTGTAATTTCTGGTATCGTAAGGTGTTTCTTCTTTTACACCGGCAATTTTATAACGAAATTCAGGATCGATGGGGATAGGTGTATGTCCGTACGAGCCTTTTACAAGGTTGACAAACTGTATGGACTTGGTGGTATAAAAAGGCTGGCCTTTATTTTCATCAATAATACAATTAACGGCCTGAACACCAACGATTTGACTGGTAGGTGTTACCAGCGGAGGGCAACCGGCAGCCAGACGCACAGTTGGAATGATTTCCAGTGTACGAGGCAGTAATTTTTCAAGTTTCAGCGCTTTCAACTGTGAGAGCATATTGGTGTACATGCCGCCGGGTATTTCGGCAAACTTAACATTTTCGTTTGGTTCGGGAAACTTGAAATAACGGTCGATTTTGTGGCAGCATTCCAACAATTCATCTTCTTTATTGCTTTTTGCATAAGCAATGGCCAGTTCAAAAAGATCGTCAATGTCGCGGGGAAGCACGTCGGTAGTGATATCAAATTCGCGGGGGAACATTTTATAGCTGTCAATATCGGCCATTTCAGTACGAATATCACAGAGAATGTTGTTGATCTTTACAACAACTTCCTGGTTTACACCCGTTTCAACGCCTAATTTATTGCAAAAGAGTTGAATAACTTCATAGGCAGGCGCTGCGGGGCCACCGGCAAAAGTCATGATAGAAGTGTCCAGGATATCGACACCGTTGATGATCGCCATCAGCGAAGAAGCCAATCCATAACCCGGTGTACAATGGGTATGAAAATCAACGGGGATTTTCAGCCTTTGTTTCAACAGGCTGATAAGACGTCCCGTTCTGATCGGGGGAATAAGCCCGGCCATATCTTTTATCGTGATCATATCAGCGCCAAGAGCTTCCATCTCAAGCGCCTTGTTTAAAAAATATTCATCGGTAAAAATATTGTTGGGAAGCAGTTTGGCGCGCAGCAGCGCCTTAATGCGGTCTTTGGAGCTGAAATGCGGATCAACGGTATAACATACGGTTGCATCGGCAATTCCGCCATTTTCCTTTACGTATTTAATGCTCGATTTAACATTTTCCACATCGTTCAATGCGTCGAAAATGCGCATGATATCCACTCCCGACTGTATGGAAAAACGGCAAAAACCTTCGATAACTTCTTCAGGATAAGGGTTGTATCCAAAAAGGTTTCTTCCTCTTGATAGTGCTGTCAGTTTGCAGGAATCACCAATGGCGGCTTTGATCTTTTCCAGTCGTTCCCAGGGATTTTCACCAAGGAAGCGCATAATGGAGTCGGGAACGGCACCGCCCCATACTTCCATGGCATAAAAATTTGCCTCTTTATATAAAGGAAGCACTTTGTCAACCTGGTCCTGGTTCATGCGAGTAGCAAACAATGATTGCTGACCATCACG
>Ga0209099_1003078_pt1 | contig 13909 bp, 11 predicted proteins | sample AD_JPNHW2_MetaG_FD_184430 | JGI IMG/M metagenome (GOLD analysis project Ga0209099, IMG submission 184430) | Active sludge microbial communities of municipal wastewater-treating anaerobic digesters from Japan - AD_JPNHW2_MetaG (SPAdes) (version 2) | ecosystem: Engineered > Bioreactor > Anaerobic...
ATGAGAAACAAAAGACGAGCTTGGATCGAGTTTATGCCGGTGGCGACATCGTACTTGGATCGGCAACGGTGATCTTGGCGATGGGCGAGGGGAGGCGCGCCGCCAGTGCGATAAACGAGGTGTTGCAGTGACGGTTGCAGTGACGGTTGCAGTGACGGTTGCAGTGACTGTTGCAGTGATAAACAAGGCGCTGCAGCGAAAAGTGCGTTGAAACGAACGAGGTGCAATGGTGAGAAAAGAAAAAGGGCGAGTGCAGTGGTTTTTTGCGTTTGTGGTTGTGGTGTGCCTTGTGGGACCCCTGGCGCCCGGTACCGCCGCGCCTGCACCCGGCACGCCCACGTACGAGGACGCCCTGCAGCTCTACCAGAAGGGCCGCAGTCTCGAGAACGCCGGGCGCCAGGCCGATGCCGAACGCAGCTTTCGGTCCTCTCTCGCGATAGTGGAGAAGCTCCTCTTGCTAGACCCCGGCAATGTCGACTTCGTGAACCTTCAGTGCTGGGATCTTTTCCGGTTGGGCCAGCACAAAGATGTCGTTGTAAAGGCACAAAAACTGCTTCAAACCAAGGATGATTACCGAGTCGAAGAAACAATGGCCGAGTCCCTGTATTTCCTTGGTCAAACTGACGAGGCCCTGAGAGCCTTTGCACGTTATGTGGACAAGGCTCCGGCAACTGACGAGCGGCTTTCTTCGGCCTATTACTATGTGGGCGAATGTTATACGCGGCTTAAGCAGTACGAGCACGCCGATATAGCTTTTACTACCGCGGTTACCCTTGAACCCGGGATGTATTATTGGTGGTACCGTTTGGGCTGGGTGCGTGAGGCCTTGGGCCTTTACCGTCAGGCCTACGATGCCTACAGTAAATCGCTTGCGCTCAATCCTGGCTTCAAGTTTGCCATCGAAGGTCGTCAGCGCGTCAAAGCCAAGGCGGATCTCTAGGAAAGCGAAGAATCAAAAAAGTGAAGGATGCGATAATGGACACAGAAGGGGGCGAAAGCACAGATGGAGTTTGACCAATCGATAGTCTCAGAAATTATGGCCATAGATGCCGACCAGGCCTTGGCCTATGATGCTATCGCAATGCAGATTTGGGAGCACCCGGAAGTGTCTTTTGAGGAGGAGAAGTCGGCTGCCCTCTACATGGAACGTTTGGAAAGTCGCGGTTTTGTCATCACCGAATTTCCAGAAATGGCACATTCGTTTATGGCAGAGTTTGGCGCTGGTGATCCCGTAATAGGGTATATGGGTGAATATGATGCCCTACCTGGTATGTCGCAGGCATGTACCACACACCAAGAGCCCATTATTCAAGGTGCACCAGGGCACGCCTGTGGGCACAATCTTCTAGGTATGGGGTCATTGGTGGCTGCAGAGGTTCTGGCTACCCTAGTGAAGGCTAAGTCTTGCCGGGGTCGTGTGCGATTCTATGGATGCCCGGCAGAAGAGGCATTAGGCCGCATTCCTCTAGTTAAAGCAGGTCGATTTAGCGACGCTGACGCAATAATGACATGGCATCCTGCTGACGTGAATACGCCACACCGCTACACAACAAGCGCCAACCTGGCCTTAATTTTCTCTTTTAGGGGCCGAGCGAGTCATGCTGGTATGGCTCCTCAAAATGGTAGATCTGCCCTTGATGCAGTTCAGCTCTTCAATCTGTCGTTAGAGTTCATGCGTGAACATCTGAGCCCGGGTATCATGCTCCATTATGTGATCAGCGATGGTGGCCAGAGACCAAATATTGTTCCTGAATCTGCAGCCACCTTCCTCTATATTCGTGCGCCTTCTGCTCAACAGATCCATGAAGTTTCAAGGCGAGTTCTAAAGGCTGCTCAGGGCGCCGCACTCATGACTGAAACGAAGTTCTCTACCGAAATCCGTCATGGTAAATGCGATTTTGTACCTAATAACAGCATTCAAGATTCACTTTTGAATGCAATGCAATCGATCCCATTCCCGCGACCAACCAAGGAAGAGATGAGATTTGCCCGTGAACTTCAGCATACTGTCCCCAAAACCGATCGGTCTTCTACCCTTGACCCTATAGGGGCGCCTCACGAACTCCTGAAGCATCCCTTGCACACCAGTATTGGAGATTTCGGCCGTGGCAAACGCATTGGTGGATCGCTCGATACAGGAGATGTCTCATATGTGACGCCAACGGGTCAGATTAATGCCGCGACTTGGCCGGTCGGGATAGGAAACCATACGTGGCAATCTTGCGCCTCTTCAGGTTCTTCTTGGGCTCAGAAGGCTGCACAGTGGGCGGGCATGTGTATGGCGTTTGTTGGATTTGAGCTTGTTTCCGACGAGGAATACACTCTGCTTAAGGCTGCCAAAGAGGAACACAAAAGGGCGGGGCTTCATTATAGGTCTACAATGGAGCTCTAGATGTCCTCTGGCGTACTACATGCAGAGTTCTGAATTTCATGTCCTTCGAAGATTGCGGTAACTTGGCACTTGGCGACGCCATGAGAGGTGTATCAGCGGGAGTTAATCGCTGCAATGAAAGCTCCACATGTATCGCGAATATTCTTCATCTGTATCTTTGTTTCTTCGGCATCAAAGCTCTGGATTTTTCTGTCCTCGACCAAGGGGCGACCATTTACGTAGACATCTTGAATATTATGAGGTTTTAGCGCGTAAACCAAGGTTGCATAAATGTCGTAGATGGGCTGCATATTGAAATCATCGCCGTCGATAAGGATGAAATCTGCCCTCTTCCCTGGTTCGAGTGAACCTATCTGCTCTTCAAGCCCAAGAACTTCGGCTCCTCCGAGCGTGGCAGTGCGCAACGCCTCCTTGGCTGTCAGGATTTCACGCTTTCCTTCTCTTGTTTTCTGCAGTTTAGGGAAAAGAGATAAAACACCTGGGATGTCCATACCATTCCCAGAAAGAGGTCCATCAGTGGCGATTCCTAACTTAATCCCTGCCTTCATCATGCGCCACGCAGGGCAAATGGGTCTGCCAGATTTGGCGTTGGAAGCAGGAGCGTGTGCCACTCGGGCACCATGATCTCTTGCCTTTTGAATATCTGCATCGTCAACATAGAGCATGTGAGCGGCAATAAGTCTCTCATTCAAGAGACCGATAGCCTCTAGATAGTTGATGACAGAACCGTGTGATTGAGAGAATCGCGTGTGCTCGTGGTCCATTTCTGCCACATGCATCATAAGGGGCACGTCTAATTCTATTGCAAGCTGCTCTGCTTTTCTCAAGTTTTCTGTATCCACAGTATATGGTGCGTGAGGAGCTATTGCTGGTACGATAGAATCATTACCTTTCCATTTTGCAATGAAATGCTGAGCGTAGACGAGACCATCGTATGGCCGGGGAGCGTCCGGAGCGGGTTGTCCAAGCACAGTCTCTCCGAGGATGGCCCGTAAACCTGCCTTCTGGGTTGCTTGTGCCACCTCATCCTCAAAGTAATACATGTCTGCGAACGTTGTGGTACCTGAAAGTAACATTTCTGCAAGGCAGTACAGAGATGCGTTGTAAACCAACTCAGGTCGCACTAATTCTCTTTCCATTGGGAAAATGTAGCGATTGAGGCGGTCTTGGACGTCCTCTGATGCACCACGAAACGCAGCCATGGCAATATGGGTATGCGTATTGACAAAACCGGGTAGGATAATCTGTCCTTTGGCGTTTAGTCGAGTCGATGCACAGAACTGTTTGGATTGATCCATAGGACCAACTCCAATGATCGTATTGCCTCTCGTGGCCAAGAAGCCATTCTCATAGCAGTGCCACTCCTTGTCCACAGTCACAACATAGACGTTCTCAATGATTAAGTCGCAGCCTGTCATTCCATTGCTCCACTCGTTGTTCTGGGTGGCTTGCCAGAACCGCCTCCGAAAGGCGAGCGGGTCTCACCCTCAAAAAGTCGACGTTTGCGCTGAATCTCGCGATGATCCCGCACCACTGTCACAACAACAAATCCCAAAATAGTTACAAAATATGGTAAAGCTTGTATGAGTTCAGGTGGCAGACCGACATTTTGCAGGTATGTTGCCATTGCGTCAGTCAAGCCAAAGATCAATGAAGCGAAAATTGCGCCAAAAGCCGTTCCACCCGCCACAACTTCGGCCGCATTTGCAACATATCCCCTGCCTGCTGCAATCCCAGAAGTAAAGTTAGAAGTGTAACCCATGCTGAGAAAACACCCCGCGATTCCGGCGAGCACTCCGGAGATCACAAGTGTAAAGAACTTGATTCTGACAGGGTCGATGCCAGCTGACTTTGCCGCTTCGATATTCTCGCCAGTAGCTCGTATTCTTCTACCGATAGTTGCCTTATTCAGGAGAAGGTGAATAAGTAAGACTGCAAGAACAGAGATCCAGACTATGATGTTCTGTCCAGATAGAATGCTTCCAAGCCAAGGAATGTTCTCTATATAAGGCAGACGGACAAATGGCAGAGTTTTGCTCGAAAGTGAAGACGAAATGCCTTTGTCTCCTGTCAGAGAAAAGAGAACGAAAACAGTTCCTCCAGAAGAAAAGAGATTAAGTGCAACACCACAGAGTACAGGGTTTGCGTCCAGTTTGAGTGCGAAGAGGCCGAGTATTAGTGCAATAGTCACACTTGCGGCAATCCCGGCGATGAATCCAAGCCAAGCATTGCCTGTCCATGCGCTCACGATAACTCCCATTAGGGCCGCCCAGAGCATTGAGCCTTCCAGCGCCATATTCTTTATATGGGCTGCTTCCGTAATTACGGCACCAAGCGTAACAAGAAGTATGGGAGCAGTTGAACGCAAGACAATAAACCAGTAGTTCGATGAGGAAAAAACGCTGGCGATAAAGTCCGTCATAAACTATTTCCCTCCATCGAAGATGAAGTTGTCCTTGTTCTGGATCCCCCTTCAGTTGCTAATGCCGCTTTCTTGAGTCGGCGAATTTTTAGAGAATTGGAAATCTTGTCTGATGCAAGTATCAGAATAATAAAGCCTTGCAGTAACGTAACAAACTCAAAAGCTACATCTCCGCGCCTTGACATGAAATCTGCTCCAACTCTCAAGTACGCCAAGAAAAAAGCCGAAAGAGGCACGTATTTTGGATTTCTTTTTGCGAGCATTGCAACGATGACGCCGTCCCATGCGTAAGATGGATTTGCCTGCCAGATAAATGCTCGGTAGAGGCCTGCCATTTCTACCGCCCCACCCACCCCGCCAATAAAGCCTGAGACAAAATGAGCAAGAATCACGATCGAAGCCACATGTATACCGGTATAGGCAGCAAATTTCGGATTGGCACCCGTTATTCGGATTTGATATCCCCAGCGTGTCTTATAGAGGAAAACAGAAACTAGAACGATAAACAAAATGGCGATGAGGGCGCCGGCATGCAACTGAGTATTAGGAATAAGCTTCGGAAGGGAAAAGGTCGCCTTAAATGGTAGGGACGCGAGGATTGCCTGGTTTCTGTCACGCAGGAAATAGAGAATGATATAACTGCCTAGAAAATAGAAAACGTAGTTTAGCATTAATGATGACACCAACTCATTGGCTCGCCACTTAATCCGCAGTATCGCTGGCAAAACGCCTATTAGACCGCCAACAAGCCCCGCCACAAGCATTGCGATCAGAGGATGGATGCCGGCGGGTAGTGTCATATTTACTCCAATTGCAGTTGCAATAACTGCACCCATATAGAAGCTCGAATCTACGATAAGGCTCATGTAATGGAGTTGGTATATGATGCACAGCGCGAGTCCTGTAAATGTCAGGGGTACCATTACAATAATGAGGTAGTAAATGTTGTACGTCCTAAGGAAAGGCCCCAAAACGAAGTTACGCGCAGACTGAACTGGATCTTTGCTTACCAAGAAGATAAGTCCAACTCCCAATACTATAGAAAAAATCGCTGTGAGAATGATGACCAATGTAGGTTCTAGTTTTTCTTTATCTGAAAAGAAATATCCAAGCTTATGAAAAAAACCACGATCTCTTTTCGTTGTTGCTTTCATGAAAGCACTCCCTCAATTTCCTCTGCGGTTTGCTTCTTCAGACCCAACATATAAAGTCCCAGTTCTTTGTCTGTGGTCTGCGAAGCATTTTGGAAATAAGCAACTATCTTCCCTGAGTTCATGACAATAAGGCTGTCCGAGAGTGACATCACCTCCTGAAGGTCTGATGAAACAAGGAGGATTGCCTTGCCTGCATTTCGCATTTCGATTATACGTTTGTGAATAAACTCTATTGCCCCAACGTCCACACCTCGGGTTGGCTGAGAAACGATAAGTATGTCCGCATCTGCGGTGAACTCTCGCCCAACTACTACCTTTTGCATATTACCACCTGACAAGCTTGATACTGGCTGCTTGGGAGTGGAGCAACGAATATCAAAGGCTTTAACAATTTCTAGGGCTGTCTTTTCTATCGCATCGTTATGCAGAAACCCACATCTGCTGCTATAGGTAGCCGAGGAAATACGGTCTGCCACCAAGTTCTCTTCTATACTCGCGGCGAGGGCAGCCCCCTCAGTCATTCTGTCTTCCGCTATGTGTGCCACTTTGGCATGTCGAACGGTGGCCTGGCTTCTATTTGTAATATCCTTGCCATGAGCAAGGATCTGTCCTGACAAAGTTCTTAATCCTCCGGTGATAACTTTTACCAGTTCTGATTGACCATTGCCATCAACACCGACCACTCCAAGAATCTCTTTCTGCCTTAGTGAAAAAGAGACATGATCCAGCATCTTTATTCCGAAGTCATCGACATAAGAAATGTCTCTGACTCTCAATACTACATCTCCGGGGTTTTGTGCGTTTTTGGTGATAGTGAGTTGAACCTCTCTACCGACCATTTCGTTGGAGACACTTTGGCTGTTAACGTCCGCGACATTATGCGTCGCGATCATTTTACCGTCGCGCATGACGCTTACGCGATCGCAGAGCCTGAAAATCTCGTTTAGCTTGTGGCTGATGAAGATAATAGTCTGACCGTGCTTCTGTAGTTCCCTGAGTTCCACAAAGAGCTCATCAGTCTCTTGGGGTGTAAGTACTGAAGTAGGCTCGTCTAGAATGAGGATTTTTGCACCTCGATACAAGGCCTTGAGAATTTCCAGCTTCTGTCGCATAGAAACAGAAACGTCTACAACCCGAGCACGGGCAAATACATTGAGGTTGTATTGTGCAGCCAACTCTTCAGTTATTGCAACCGCACGATCGAGGTCGAAAAAGCCAGTGTGTGGTTTGTTAGGCTCCTTGCCAAGGACGAGGTTTTCGGCCAGGGTGAGGGTTGGTACCAGCATAAAGTGCTGGTGAACCATACCAATTCCAGCTTTGATTGCGTCTTGAGAAGAGTAAAATGTAACTGGTCTGCCTTCCAGCCAAATCTCTCCCGAGGTTGGACTCTCTTCACCGTAAAGGACCTTCATAAGCGTCGATTTGCCTGCTCCATTCTCGCCCACAAGGCCTAAGATCTCTCCGCGCTGAATTGCAAAATCGACTCCACGATTTGCGATAGTTCCGTTTGAATAGATTTTTGTCAAATTCTTGGTTTGGAGCAAATAGTCCATCACCTTCTCCCCATTTTACAAAGTACTGTTACGAAAGGAATCCCAATAAAACGAAATGCTCACACTTCAAAATGGCAGTGTGAGCATTTCATTGGTTCATTGGTAAAAAGGCGAATTAGTTCTTGGCAGCATTAACGGAATCGCGGAGCTTATTGATCTCATCGGCCGTCATAGAGAAGGCGGAAGGAATCTTTGCGGTTCCATCCTTTATCTCAGCCTGAACTTTTTCCAGCTCTTTCTGCATTGATGATGGAACGGCTTTATTGAAGGGAGCATAGGCAATGACACCCTCTGAGGCACCAACACTGACCTTTTGTCCACCTAGTTTCTCTCCATTCATAAACTGCTGCACAGCCCGAAGAAGCGTCAGGTCGACTCGTTTCATCGTTGACGTGAGAATCAGGTTGGCCTTTGCAGGTTCGTTCGTGAAAAGTGCAGCTTGATCAGTATCCACACCTATGGCGTACTTTCCCGTCTCAACCGCCGCATCGAAAACACCCAATCCTGCACGGCCTGCCGCGTGGTAGATAACGTCTGCTTGGTATGTCTTGTACTGAATGAGAGCCTGGTCCTTAGCTTTAGCAGTGTCCGTGAAGGAGTTGACGTAGTTATATATCACTTTTACAGAAGGGTTGACCTTCTGCGCACCTGCTATGTAGCCGACAAAGAAGTCGTTAATCCCCGTTATATCACGGCCCCCAATAAAACCAATAACATTGGATGTGTTAAGCTTAGAGTCCCCTTTAGACTTCGTCATAAGTCCTGCCAACGCACCAGCAAGATACCCAGCCTCATTATTCTTGTATTGGATTGAGTAAACATTGGGGATATCACCGTTGATCCATCCGTCATACATGATATAAAGGGTCTTTGGATAACGCGGAGCTACTTCCTGCACCGCATTATTGAAGTTATTTGAGCAGATTACTACTGAGAATCCTTCTGCCCCGGCATCTTCTAGCGCGGGCGCATATTTGGCTGCGTCCGCTCCTAGCTCAGTGTATTTAACTGTAACGCGTGAGCCGAACTTATCCTTTATCATGTCAAGGCCGGCTTTTGCTGAATCGTTAAAGCCTTTATCGCCGAGCGAACCTGAAATAAGCAAGAATATGCTCGCCTTATCTGGTCCTGCCGCTACAACTGGCAGCACCATTGCGATGCTCAACAACGCACAAAAAAAGATTCTGAATTTCCGCATCTACATTGCCTCCTTATGGATTTCCGTTATAATCCCTTGTTGCCTCAAACTAAATACCATATAAATTGATTCGAGTAAAGATAAATGAATTCGACAAACAGAGTATTTTGCATAATAATTCATAATCCCTGTAAATCATGAATAGTAAGATGTGACGCGTTATAGATGAACTGGGCCCGGTTTGGCTTGTACGAATGCCGCCCGTATGGCTACTATTCCTGTGTTGCAAGCAAAAGTACTATAGATGATCTGTTCTAGAAAGAATTTGTGCATAGAGGAGTTTCTGATGGAATGTACACCTATTCAATGGTTAGAAGAGAATGCGGCGTGGATCTATAGTTTTGCGGAAAGATTGCGCAACAGCCCTGAGACTGGCTTCTGCGAGCACAAAACCGCCGAGCTCATTGCCTCCGAGCTAAGTCTACCAGGAATAGAAGTCAAGCAAAATTTGGCTCTTACAGGAATTAGAGCTGTTGCGGGCCGTATTGGCGCTCCCTCTATTGCCCTTGTTGCAGATATAGATGCGCTACCGACGGCAGGAGCTTCTGGTGGTGTTGCTCACTCCTGTGGGCATTACGCTCAGGCTGCAATTATGCTGGCTGTATTCAAGTCTCTTGTAGAAACAGGTTTTGTAGACAGAAATCATGTGCGAGTTGTTTTTTTGGCAACGCCAGCTGAAGAATATGTTGAACTAGACAAGCGGCGTGAGCTCAAAAAGGAAGGCAAGATAACATATCTCTCTGGCAAACAGGAGATGATTCGGCTGGGTGTTTTTGATGATATCGATTGCGTGATCAAGTATCATTCCATGTCAGAAACTTCTGACATGCCGCATAGAACTGCAACAATCAATGGTGTTCTTAACGGCTTCAACGCAAAGACAGCAATCTTCACTGGAAAGGCATCGCACGCAGGAGCAGCGCCGGATCAAGGAATAAACGCCCTCAACGCTGCCATGCTTGCCATACAGGCTATCCACATGCAAAGAGAAACATTTCGAGACAATGACCATGTCCGAGTGCATCCAATAATCAGAGAAGGTGGAACCGTGGTCAATTCTGTCCCATCTAGGGTCGTTGCCGAGATGTATGTTCGCGGGGCAAGCCACGGGGTTATTTCTGAGGCTGAAGGAAAGGTAGATCGGGCGCTGGTTGCAGGTGCCTTAGCTGTTGGTGCCTCAGTTCGGATAGTCAACACTCCTGGATACCAAGCATTTCGTCCGAATAAAGGAATGGGGGAGATTTTAGGAACTGCGGCTAGAGAATTCGTGCCGGAGGAACAACTCGATTTTCATGATGAGTCGTTTGCCTCGGACGATATTGGTGATGTTGCTTGCCTTGTGCCTACCTGCCAACTCGGTTACGGAGGGTTCTCGGGCACCATACACACGGCCGATTTTCTGCCTTTAGATCCTGAACGAGCATATCTCGAACCCGCCCGTATAGTGGCGCGGACGGCCGAGCTGCTTGGCAGTGGTGATGCCAAGGTAGTTGCAGCAATTAAGTCCAGTTTCGTGCCTCAATTGAGCAAGACAGAGTACCTCGCTATGCTCAATGCTTCCTTGTTGGAACGATCCTACGAAGGCGGAATCGAGAAGTTGCAGCACTAGACTAGAGAAGTACCTTGCGTTTTGTTTTTCATGCTCTTGCTCGCTGAGTTACTGGTTGGATTAGGAATCTCAATCAATACCTAGAGAGGTAGATCAAAATGTATAAGGCCATTGTTTTTGATTATGGCAACGTGCTTTGCTCGCTGGACCGTGCTAGTTTTGTGGAGAAAACCTCGCTTCATTCGACCCTCGGTCCTCGACAAATAGAAGAAGCTCTTTGGGGCGGGGCTCTGGAACTCGAATACGAAACGGGCAAGTACGATTCCCGCGAATACTTTGCCAAGGTTCGCCAGGTTGCTCATCTTGACGATTCATATCGATTTGAAGAGTTTGTAGAAGACTACCGGCGAATCATAGGGCCAAATCCGGATGGCGAGGCAGGTTTGCTCGCCGCGCGCAACCTGGGAGTCCGTACTTTCGTCCTGTCCAACACCGCCTTTATCCACGCACGCGAGCTCTTCTGTAATGAAGTTCTGGCTTCGGTGCCAGAATTGCACGTCCTTTCTTATAAAGTCGGCGTCATGAAACCCGACCCGCACATTTGGCTCAAACTCCTTCAGTACGCTGATCTTGCTCCTCAAGATTGTTTTTACATTGACGACGTCCCAGCCTATTGTGATACCGCGCGCAGCATTGGTTTTGGCACTTTTTGCTATGACATGAAGCTTCATCGGCTTGCAGATGTTGTCGCGAACACCGTTTCATGAGTATTCTTTACATTGTATGAACATCCTGGTTACCCTCAATTCTGTGTACGTAAGGCCGCTCCTTGTCATGCTCAAGTCGCTTTTTATGAGCAATCCTCAGGAGCAGTTTACGGTTTTTCTTATGCATTCAAGCCTAAGCCAGGATGAGGTGGCGGCCATAGATGGATTTGTGACAAAGCACGGTCACAAATTACAAGTCCTGCATGTCCCTGACGATTTTTTTTCAAATGCGCCTGTTACCATGCGCTATTCCAAGGAAATGTACTATCGGCTTCTCGCCTACAAACTTTTGCCACCCGAAGTCGACAAAATTCTCTATCTAGACCCGGATATTCTGGTAATCAATACTATTTCAAAACTCTACCAAACCGATATTTCCGACTACCTTTTTGCCGCGAGTTTTCACAAACGGATTTTGGCCAAAGAACTCAACATGGTGCGCCTTAACGCCTACGACATGCAGGAGTACTACAATTCCGGCGTCCTTTTGATGAATGTGTCCCGGCAGCGTCACGAGATTGACGAGCGTCAGATTTTCGAATTCATCGATAAATACAAAAATCGCCTCGTTCTGCCGGATCAGGATGTCCTCAATTCGCTCTATTCCGATTCGATTCTCGCGCTGGACGAAACCATCTACAACTTTGATACCCGTTTCTATCACTACTATAAACTTGTCAGCAATGGGACTGTCGATATGGACTATGTTTTCAAAAATACCTGCATTCTTCACTTCTGCGGCAAGAAAAAGCCCTGGCATAAGAATTACTTAGGCGTTTTTCTGTCACTCTATAAATACTACGAAAAACAGGTCACAGACGAGGTCGGGCTCTTGCCGACTGAGTCTGAAGTATCTCCAACGCCAATGCAGCTTGCTCCATCGCTACTCAGAACATGAGAGCGCAAGGTTAGTAGAGAACGAAAATCCCGCCGCACAACTTGTTGTTCCGTGCTACAATACCTACACGGTATCGTTGGGACATGGGCCTTATTGCCCGCCCGACAATCGACACTCTTAGCGGGAGGTTCTGTATGAAACGAGCATTGGTCGCATTGCTCATCGTGATGGTGGCAGCCTCGGCCTGGGCGGCTTCAGGCAAAGTGGTGGTATACACGGCGCACGAGGAATCGATTATCAATGCCCTTGTGCCTATGTTCGAAAAAGACACAGGGATAAAGGTTGACTATGTCAAACTGGCATCCGGCGACGTCATGAAGCGCGCGAAAGCAGAGGCTAACAACCCCCAGGCCGATGTCATCTGGAGTATCGGTGGTGAACAGCTCGAGGCGGACAACCAGATTCTTGCGCCATATACGCCCAAAGAGTGGGACAAAATCAACCCGGTCTATAAGGTTGGGACCAATTGGCTTCCCTACACCGGTATTATGAATGTCTTTATCGTCAATACGAAGATGCTTAAGCCGGAGCAGTATCCGCAGACATGGACCGACCTCACTGATGGTCGTTTTAAAAAGAACATTTCCTCTGCAAGAGCAGACAAATCTGGATCTTCGTACATGCAGCTTGCCAACGTGATTTCGATTTACGGAGACAAGGGCTGGGACATCTACAAGGGGATTATGAAGAACATGATCATTTCGTCTTCCTCTGGCGCTGTTCCCAAATTTGTCAATGATGGTGAACAGGCGGTCGGTATTACCCTGGAAGACAACGCCTTCAGGTTTGTAGCGGGCGGCGGTCCTGTTGCCATTGTCTATCCAAAGGATGGGACTGTGGCAGCTCCTGATGGTATTGCGCTCCTTAAGGGCGCTCAGAACCTCGAGAATGCAAAGAAATTCATCGACTGGTGCCTTTCCAAGCCGGTTCAGGAGTATTTGGTCGATGCAATGGCGCGCAGGCCTGTTCGTATAGACTGCAAGGATCCTAAAGGGCTTCCTCCAATTTCCACGATCAAGACGATACCGTACGATTTTGGTTGGGCTGCCAAGAACAAGGATGCATTTATAAAGAAATTCAACGACATAGCGATGGATCTCGGACTGTAGCGCTTTTGTTTTCCCATTGCGAGTGGCCTTTCGTAACCGAAGTGTCTCTTTCTGACACTGACCTCTTGCGGAAGGCCCCTGCAACCGGGATTTATCGGTCAATACGGTGTGCCAAGACTCTGGCCGGCGTCTTTTCTCTTTTCACTACTTGGTGTTTTATGCTTCTATACTGCTAGACATCTTACCGGGAGTTTTTGATGACCTCTATACGAATAGTCAATCTGGAAAAGAAATTTGGCGAGCTTGTCGCTTTGTCGAACATCAATCTGGACATAAAGCCAGGGGAATTTTTCACTTTGTTGGGTCCTTCAGGCTGTGGCAAGACCACCTTGCTGCGGACGATAGCGGGCTTCTATAAACAAGACAAAGGCGACATCTATTTGGGCGATGAACTGGTGAATAATATTCCTGCTTATAAACGCAACACAGGGATGGTGTTTCAGAACTACGCCGTTTTCCCTCATATGACAGTTTATGAGAATGTCGCCTACGGATTGAAGGTGCGAAGGCTCCCCAAGAAGGAAATCGCCGAACGCGTCAAAGCAGCGCTTAAGAACGTGCATCTCACCGGTTACGAGGACCGTACACCAGACAAGCTTTCCGGCGGGCAGCAACAGCGCGTTGGCCTGGCTCGCGCCATGGCAATTGAGCCGCGCGTGTTACTGTTTGACGAGCCGCTTTCCAATCTCGATGCCAAGCTGAGGGTGGAGATGCGCGAGGAGATACGATCGGTACAGAAAGAACTTGGCATTACCGCTATTTATGTGACGCATGATCAGGAAGAAGCGCTCGTTATTTCGGATCGAATTGCAGTTGTTAATTTTGGCAAGATTCAGCAGGTGGGTGAGCCCTGGGAGATCTACAAGA
>Ga0209099_1003079_pt1 | contig 13902 bp, 9 predicted proteins | sample AD_JPNHW2_MetaG_FD_184430 | JGI IMG/M metagenome (GOLD analysis project Ga0209099, IMG submission 184430) | Active sludge microbial communities of municipal wastewater-treating anaerobic digesters from Japan - AD_JPNHW2_MetaG (SPAdes) (version 2) | ecosystem: Engineered > Bioreactor > Anaerobic >...
ATCATTCAATGCCCATACATATTCCGTATCCCCTTTTTCGGTCCCCCGGCTTTTGCTGTTCAGCACATTCGACTGACCGATTTTGAGCGTTGGATCTTCCTGTCCCCTCAGCCTGGCCCAAAAACGGCTGAGATCATCTTTGATCGTTCCGCTCCCAATCAGTCCCAGGCGGTACTGCTTGCTTAAATTTTCAACTTTTATTATTGTCTCGGGCATGAGGGTTTTGGTGGGGTTGGAATGAAGTTGACTCCTCGTTATTATTTACCTGGATTTTGGGAAAAACTCTTGATTTTTTATTTTAGGACGGTAAAAATAATAAAATTCTGATTACGCTATTTCTTTTGCTTATAAAATAATACCACGAAAAGCGTTTTAAGAAAGTAACTATCTGCAAAAGTTTCAACAGGATTTCTAAATATACAGCGCAAAAACCAATAACTGCCTTTTACATAGTTTTTGTTTCTAAAATACGCTATTGCCAATCCCTTATAATGCCACAGGCGTTTGCCAAAAACATGATGATATTTGTAATTAAAATATTTATCGAGGTTTTTGTTTAAAACCAACCTGTCAAGCAACACTTCGTGTTCCTTACTGGTGGATGTAATTCCCATACTGTGTTTTCTGTACACTGCTGTAAACTCATCAAGATAGGCAGCCTTTCCTTTATCAATGATTAATAATTTTAAAGCCCAATCAGAGTTAAATGAGTTAAAAACAAAATCAGGAGTTGGCACAGGGAAGGCGTCGCTGCGAAACATGATGGTATGTGCGGGGATTGTAAAAAAATCATGATTTATCAGGTATTCAAGATTAAAAATTGTTGGGTTAGGCTTTGTTCGGATCATAGCTTTTTTCTCAGATTCTATTTCTTCAATTATATAAAAACTGTTAGAATAACAGAGAACTATTTCCGAATTTGCCTCCAGTATATCATATTGTTTTTGCAATTTTTTTGTGTCAATCCAAAAGTCATCACCGCCAATCTGGGCAATATATTTTGATTTTGTTTCAAGGCATTTATTATAGGTCTGAACAAAGTTTGCGTTCATTCCCAAATTCTTATTGTTTTTTGAATAAATTATTTTTTCAGGATATTTTTTTTCATATTCACTGCATATATAAGATGTTTTGTCTTGCGAACAATCATCATTGATAATAATGACGTACTCAAAATTTGTTTGTTGATTTATCAAACTTTCGATACACCTTGCAATGTATTTTTGGTGATTATAAGTGATACATAATATGCTTACAGATGGTTTGCCCATGTTAAATCCTTTAATTATGCGAATCAGGGGTTAATACTATTTATGCCACGAAGGCCCTTCCGATAACTATCGTTCCGATAGATCGGAAGGCACTAAATCCGCAGCGGCGGACACTATTTGGTTTAAGTTAATATTTTTGTTTTTTTTGAGGAACATTGTGCTTTTGTGTCTTAGTGGCTATATATGAAATGGTTATAATTCACAACCCTTGATTCGTAATAATTAGTGTCTGTCTGTAAAGTCAGAGTTTGAACCAGAATGTTCGAATTTGAGGCTTTCGAAGTTTTGAAAATCAAGGAGTTTGCTTTTGCAAATGACTGTTTTCAAAACGAGAATAACGATGAAGTCGGACATTATGGACAAACTCTAATTATAATCATTTATTGATTTACAGACCAATTCTATTTCTGATTTATTTAAAGATGAATTTAAGGGCAAACTTAGTATTTCATTATGAATTTGTTCGGTAATAGAAAATCTCAAGTGGTTCCAAACATTATATGCAACTTGTTTGTGAGGAGGAACCGGATAATGAATAATAGTTTCAATTCCGCAATCAGACAGGTGTTTCTGAAGTCTGTCTCTATTGGGGTGTCTGATTGCAAAAATGTGCCATACATGAGAGGTGTCATCAATTATGGTGTTATGTAAAACACTGTTAACTGGCAAAATGACTTTAGGGTTAATTATGTTGTTACAATAATAAAATGCCAATTCACGCCTTTTTTTATTTTCTTCATCAAGATATTTCAACTTGACTCTTAATATAGCAGCCTGAATTTCGTCCAGGCGGGAATTAAACCCCCTATACTTATTGTTATATTTGAAACAGGAGCCATAATTACTCAATGCGCGGCATACTTCGGCTAATTGCCGGTCATTAGTGACAATTGACCCGCCATCGCCGAGGGCGCCCAAATTTTTTCCGGGATAGAAACTAAATGCTGCCGCGTTACCTATACTTCCGGCTTTTGCTCCATTGATTTCGGCTCCATGTGCCTGGGCGCTGTCTTCAATGACCAGTAGTTTATGTTTTTTTGAAAAATTTTTGAGCGCCTTACTATCACACATTTTTCCGTAGAGATGAACGGGTATTATCGCTTTGGTTTTGGTGGTGATTGCCATTTCGGCTTCTTCAAAATTTATATTGTAGGTATTGATATCCGGCTCTACCAAAACGGGTTTGAGATTATTGTGGGTAACAGCCAGCAATGTCGCAATATATGTATTGGCCGGAACAATAACCTCGTCATTATCTTTTAAATTACCTAATTCTTTATATGCCCTTAGGATGATGGTAAGGGCATCCAGCCCACTTGCCACGCCAATACAATATTTCACACCAATATATTTTGCAAAATCAGCTTCAAATAATTTCAGTTCTTCCCCTCTGATATAATATCCTGATGAAATTACTTTTTCTACGGCATTCATCAGAAGCGGCTGGAATTGATAATTTATTTTTTTTAAATTAAGATAACGAATCATTGGCAGTATTTTTTTTAAGTATAACATATATAACAGCACAATTCTCAGGAAAAGATTCGCTTATTTCAAAAAAAGCCTGAATCATTTGTTCACTGAAAAACTGCTCCATCTGAGAATTTGATAAAAATTTTATAAAAACGCCACCCATATTAATTATTTCATATCCGGATTCAATAGCATGTTGTTTCAGCGAATTAAAATCATAGACTCTGTAATGTCCGGATTTTTTATCTCTTTCATTTAGCTCGTACTCTGTTTTAAGCAAGCCCATTTTAACAGCAGCAAGCCGATGAAATGATTTTGCATTAGGTACTCCGACACAAATTACGCCTTTTTCAGAAATCCATTCGCGCATTTTCTTTAATAAATGAACAGGATTTTCAATGTGTTCAAGAACATGGTTAAGAATAATAGTGTCAAATTTTATTTTTGGTTTATAGTTTTCAAATAGGGATTTGACTTTAATGATGTTTTTATAATCAGGAATTTTGTCCAACAATGTGGCAGCCCCTTCAATGGCATATAATTTTTTAAAATCATTGACTAAATATTTTGTCATGTATCCTGTGGCCGGACCACATTCCAGGGCAACAGGGCCGGAAAAGAAGGGTTTGAATTTTTCGTAACACATCCGTGCCAGGACATAGTCGAATTTCAAATTTTCTTCATTGTAAAAAGTTGAAAAATCTTCAGGTGTTTTTGACATGGTAATTTTTTTCAATGATTTTGTTTTGGGAGAAACCCTTCCGGCTGGTCTTTAAGCGCTAAATAGAAAGATTCAATATTGTCAGTTATCATATGGGGTATATGCTTTTCAAAAATTTCTCTTGTACCCATGCCCGAAAGTACCGCGATTGTTTTTATTTGATGCTTATTAAATTCGTCAATATCTAAAAAATCATCACTTACCAGATAATCATAAGGATCAAAATGAGTAATTTTTAATTCAAGAAGTTTTATTTTTTTAATTTTTTGTTCCGTTATAAAAATATCCTGGAAAAAAGGCATTATATCAAGGAGTTTCAATTGGTTTAATGTTGCTGCAACCTTTTGTCTGTTAGTTATTACGTACAGATTACAATTTTTTTTAACAAAATTTTCAAGAGTTTCTTTGGTAAATGGAAACAACTTGTCCATTTTAAGATATTTTTCATCTTCAATTTGAATCATCCAATTATCTAAAAATTGTATAACCTGTTTGTTGGAATATCTGAATTTAGATTTTACTATTTCTTCATTTGAGAATAGCATTCTTTTTAATTTCCAGTATTCGTCATACGAAATATGTGATCCTGTCAGGTCTTCAAAAAGTTGATGAATCCGGATACTGGCATCAATTAATGTTCCGTCTAAATCAAAAAAAATATTCAAAATTTTTTCATTTTATTTAAAAAATACAAATATTCCTCTTTAAGACCGTCAACTAATTCTATTTTTTCCTCACCGAATGTTCGTTTCATTAGCTGGTTGTCAAATATACGGTCATATTTCATTTCATTTTCGCCCAGGATGTGAGGAGAAATGTTCTTTCCGGAGATTTTAATGAGCAGTTGAATAATTTCGAGTATTGATTTGTTTTTTCCTGAAACAAGGTTGATGATTTTTTCATCATAATCAACAAAACACGCATCCCAAATACATCTTGCGCAATCGGCTACATGTATAAAACTTCTTTTTTCAGTTCCTTTTGAGAAAACAAGGGGCTCATTGCCGTTTATTATTTTTTTTATAGTTTCGGGTATCAGCTTTTTATAGGCATCTTCTCCGGGGCCATATACATGCCCTATCCTTAGTATTACTAAAGATACGTTATGTTGTGCACACCATGCTGTTATCATTTTTTCACAAAAAAGTTTCGACCACCCATACAAGGTAGGCGGTTCCGTCAAAGATTTTTCGTCAATAATTTCGTTGCTGTTCTTATATACATCAATGGTGCTGGCGTAAACAAACCGGTCAAATTTTTTTGGCAGTCTGTCTAATAATTCTTTAGTAAATAAAATATTAGAAAAGCAATGGACAATATTATCAGCATCAGTAGTGCTTTTTGGTGTGAATGCTCCCAGATGTATAACAAAATTTATATTGGGAATTGGTGGTATTAAAAATGTTTCGGGGTGATATATAATGGTCTCATAATTGTCGTTCCTTCTTGAACTTAACAAAACAAGCTCGTTTGCAGTCGGGGTTGAAAAGGACTCGAGATATTTGATTAATGCAGTTCCTATGAAACCCGTTGCTCCTGTTATTAACGCCCTGCTCATTATTACAAACTTATAATTTCTGCTGTAATATCATCCTCTTTAATCAATCTTGGTTTGGTGTCCATAGCCCTTACCCACATTAACCCGTCGGGCAAAGGGTTTACTTTTTTTGGAAGAACCGGGAATTCGTTATATAAGGCAATATCTTTAAATATTTTGGGCATATTTAAGCCGGCTTCAGTAAAAAACAAAATAGTAGTAAAAAACCTTGAAATATTTATTTCTGTGGGGTTGGGAATTCCTGCACTATCATAAGTCATGTCAACACCGTAAATGCCATGAGGACAAGAATCTATTGAAAAAATCGCATCACGGGCCACATCATTTACCATTTCGCTGCTGACGGTCTGCCCAACTTTTGTAACCCCTGTAACGCCGGAAAGAGTTCGGTTTCCATGCACCCACCCCTTGCGCAGGCGTGACTGTGCAACAATCAACTCTCCTTTAAACCAAATGGACAACCAGGTGACGGTGTCTGCCGTGAGCAACGGTGCGGCAATAAAATCGCCCCAGCCGTTAAACCGATCAATCCATCTTTTGGCAAATTCGAAATCAGCGGTGGGCAAAGCTCCTTTACCACCGCCGCCGGGCGAAGATGCTCTAAGCCATATTTTTCCTTCTTTATTTCCGAGTTCCATAAAAGCATTTTTTAAATCCCCGGGCTTACTGATTAAAATATTTCTTGGAACTCTTAATCCCGACCTCTCCCAGGCCAGATAAGTTTTATATTTATTAACACAGGTTTCTATTACCTCATGCGAAGGCATAAATGTTTTTACTCCGATAGCATCCAAATCTATCCTCAGCTTTGAAATTTCTAGTACCTCCAGGTCATTTTGAACATGAAGGAAATCGGGTTTTTCTTTTTCCAGGATTCTAAATAATTCTGTTTTATAGTTATTATGATTAGCATATGGTACCAAATATTTTCGTTTTACATTCGATAAAATCAAATCAAAACATTCACTGCCCATACCGATTATTTCATCTCCCTTGTCGCATTTCAATAATGATGTTACCACTCCTTCGGATGGAGTTCCACCGCACCCGCCTATTAATATTTTAGCCATTTATTTTCTCTTTTAGGAAAGCAGGATATTTACGAATATAGTCTTCTTCATAATATTTGTCAGAGGCCAGCACCAGGCAAATAGCCCCGGAAGAAAAATTAATCAATTCGCGCCAGATTCCCGGATACAACAATAATCCTTCATCGGGTCTGTTAAGTGTTATTTTCAAATCTTTTCTGCCATCATCAATGATAACATCAAAACTTCCGCAAGCAGCGATAAGAATTTCAGATAGTTTCTTATGCGCGTGTCCACCCCTGTATTCTCCTGTAGGCACGTCGTACAGATAGTAAACCCGCTCAAGAGCAAAGGGGATATCGCAATTATTACAAACAGTGGTTGCATTTAAATATTGTTCATTTCTTTTTTTAATAGGAATGATATTACAAAAATCCACAGTGGAGTCAAAAAATTTTTTCATGTTGTTTTTTTGATTTGTATATTCAAGTCATTAACTTCTGAAGTTAAAACCATCAATACCGAGTTGGTAGAAAACTTATTCAAGCTCAACAGTCCTGTACCATAAACAAGAAGGCCATTATTGGGGCGATAAAGAGAATTTTTTTCAGTTTTATTGCCCTTGTTGACTGTAACTTCAAAACTACCAGACAATGCGATAAACAACAGATAAGACTCCTTATTTGCACTGCTGATGATAATTTCATCACATCGTAAATCGTAGTACAAAAGGACTTTTTTAATACCAAACGGTATGTGATTCATCTGCTCAATAAAAGTTATTTTTCCCTTATTATCAGTTATTTGAGGCAAAAATATGTTTTGAATTTTATCCATTAATTGTAAAAACTATAACCCCATTATTTAATAAATGTGAATTTTCTGTGAGATTTCTGAACTCTCATGGGCATTTGGGCTAATCGATCTATTTATTTTGAAAACAAATTTTCAACACAAATTAATTAAAAAATTGGTGCAATCGTCCTCTGTATGTTGTCAGAAATACACGTTTGCACTGAAACAAAATTAGAAAAATTTTACAAATAACCGGTATTTTTCAAGTGTTTTGTTTGTGATGACTTTTTCGATAATTGAGATTCAGTCTTCAGCATGATAATAGCCGCTTAAGTAAAAAGTCTCTAAAATTGCAATACTTTTGACGATGTTTTCTTTTGATGTTGTTTTTCCTATTTTTTGGATCAACATGTTTAAGCTTAAAATAGATAAAAACAAGTTTTTTCCTACAATATTCGTTTTAAACTAAAGAAAATTATAAACGTTTTGCTAAATTATTCGTACAAGACAACATCAAATGATAAGGTTTTATTTATATAATAAATTGTTAAATTTATGGATTTTGCTGTAATAAATTTTTCTAAAGAATCTAAAAAAAATATACTTTTTTTTGAAAAAATCTTTTCCTTAAAATAAAAATAAAGCTTGTTTTTTGTTAGTTTTGTATATTATACGTATTTGTTCATCCTGATAATAAATTCATTTTATGAAAAATAAAATAATTATTCTTTTTATAGCATTCAATTTTTCCCTTAAAGTTTTTCCCCAATGTGGCATTGAATTTTTAAACCCATCTTTCGAGGCATCTGGTGGTAGTGTGCCAAATTGGAATTGCCCATATGGGGATATTCAGCCGGGATTATGGGGGGTTAATATAGCACCAGACAATGGAAGCAATTATTTTGGTTTATATAGTAATATACCCGGTAATTGGTATGAAAATACTTACCAATATCTTACAACTCCTTTGGTTGCGGGTACTACCTATGGTTTTTATATTTCAATAGCTACAACATCCTCAACAGGAGGAGGTCTTTTCCAGCCAGGATGTCTGGAACTGCGGGTTTATGGAGGGTCTCCTGGCCCTGGAGTATTGTTGTGGAGTTCAGGGGATATTTATGATGCCAATCATATTGACCATTGGGTTCAGCATTTTGTAAGTTTTACAGCACCGCAAAACTGTGGATATTTGAGTTTTCAGGTTCATGGGTTAGGCTGTACGAATTTGACCTATATCATGGTAGATAACATCGTGTCGCCACCACCTGACGAGCCTGGTTTTATTGCGGATACCGTGTGTTTTGGGTCATTAACACATTTTACAGATCAATCAATTCCTTCTGTTGGCAGCATATCAACTTGGGAATGGGATTTTGGTGATGGTACCGCTGTCAGCAATGATCAAAATCCGACACATCTTTATTCGGCACCGGGCACTTATAACGTAAATCTCACCATATCCAACAGCATCGTTAGCTGCACCACCTCGGTGGCTCATCAGGTACTTGTTAAGCCATCTCCCACTGTTTCAAATAACGCATATACAATCTGCAGCGGTGGCAGTTTTTCTTTCACTCCTGCCAACGGAACAAACGGCATAGTTCCCGCAGGAACGAGATACAATTGGCCGGCACCTGTCGTAAGTGGAATCACCGGTGCTGCGGCAGGAAGCAATGTTACGGTTATCAGCGGTACGCTGACCAACACAACTAATTCGCCGATAACTGTACCCTATGTGGTTACACCAAACACAGGAACCTGTATAGGTGATACGTTTACCGTTACCGTTACCGTCAATCCCAAACCGGCCATTACCACGATATATGACACCATTTGCAGCGGACAGACCTTCACAGTAACGCCGGCCAACGTAACAAACGGTGTTGTCCCAGCAGGAACTACCTATTCATGGCCCGCTCCCAATGTGGCAGCCGTTACCGGTGAAGCTGCCGGAACCAACGCCGCCAGTATCAGCGGAACGCTAATCAACACCACCAACGCTCCTGCCACGGTTGTTTATAGTGTTACGCCTTCAACAGGAACGTGCACCGGAACAATTTTTACAGTCAGAATTTATGTTAAACCGGTGCCTTCTATAAATAATATGGCCTCCGCTGTATGCAGCGGAAATAGTTTCACAATAACTCCGGTAAACACCACCAACGGTATTGTCCCCGCCGGGACAACGTATTCCTGGGCAGCCCCGGTAGTGGCAGGCATTACCGGCGCAATGGCAGGCAACAACGCCTCCAATATTTCCGGGACACTCACAAACACCACCAATGCGCCAATAACTGTGGTTTATATTATCACCCCTTCGGCTGGTGCCTGTGTCGGGGATACCTTTACCATTTCCCTTACCGTTAATCCCGGACCATCAATAAATAATATCACTACCAGTATCTGCAGTGGTTCTGCATTCTCGATAGTCCCGGCCAATGGACCCGACGGGGTGGTGCCTGCCGGAACAACATACTCGTGGCCCAATCCCAATAACCCGGATGTGACCGGAGAATCTTTGGGAACCAATCTTGCCGCTATAGGCAACACGCTGACCAATACCACTAATTCTGATGTTACTGTCGTTTACACCGTTACTCCCAAATCGGGAACCTGTACAGGGGCTTCTTTTACAGTTACGGTAACTGTTTACCCCAAGCCTGCCATAACCAATATCACTAATACCATCTGCAGCGGAGATAATTTCACGATTACTCCCTCCGCCACCATTGTGCCCTCCAATACAACCTATTCCTGGTCTGCACCGGTAGTCTCGGGCGTTGCTGGCACAGCTGCAGGCACCAACGCTGCCAATATCAGCGGGACGCTGACCAATACTACCAATGCTAATATTACTGTTGTTTATACCGTCACACCTACGGCAGGTTCATGCACAGGGAATAATTTTACCGTATCCATCACCGTTACCGCAAAGCCAGAAATTACCAATTATGCTACCTCAATCTGCAGCGGTGGCAGTTTTTCTTTCACTCCTGCCAACGGAACAAACGGCATAGTTCCCGCAGGAACGAGATACAATTGGCCGATGCCTGTTGTTAGCGGAATTTCCGGCGCTGCGTCAGGAACCAATGTTACTGTTATCAGCGGTACGCTGACCAACACAACTAATTCGCCGATAACTGTACCCTATGTAGTTACACCAAACACAGGCACCTGTATAGGCGATACGTTTACCGTTACCGTTACCGTCAATCCCAAACCAGCCATTACCACGATATATGACACTATATGCAGCGGACAGACCTTCACGGTAACACCGGTCAACGTAACAAACGGTATTGTCCCAGCAGGAACCACCTATTCCTGGCCCGCTCCCAACGTGGCTGCCGTTACCGGTGAGGCTCCGGGAACCGGCGAATCCAATATCAGCGGAACATTGGTCAACACCACCAACGCTCCCGCCACGGTTGTTTATAGTGTTACGCCTTCAACAGGAACGTGCACCGGAACAATTTTTACAGTGAGAATTTATGTTAAACCCTTGCCTTCTATAAATAATATGGCCTCCGCTGTATGCAGCGGAAATAGTTTCACAATAACTCCGGTAAACACCACCAACGGTATTGTCCCCGCCGGGACAACGTATTCCTGGGCAGCCCCGGTAGTGGCAGGCATTACCGGCGCAATGGCAGGCAACAACGCCTCCAATATTTCCGGGACACTCACAAACACCACCAATGCGCCAATAACTGTGGTTTATATTATCACCCCTTCGGCTGGTGCCTGTGTCGGGGATACCTTTACCATTTCCCTTACCGTTAATCCCGGACCATCAATAAATAATATCACTACCAGTATCTGCAGTGGTTCTGCATTCTCGATAGTCCCGGCCAATGGACCCGACGGGGTGGTGCCTGCCGGAACAACATACTCGTGGCCCAATCCCAATAACCCGGATGTGACCGGAGAATCTTTGGGAACCAATCTTGCCGCTATAGGCAACACGCTGACCAATACCACTAATTCTGATGTTACTGTCGTTTACACCGTTACTCCCAAATCGGGAACCTGTACAGGGGCTTCTTTTACAGTTACGGTAACTGTTTACCCCAAGCCTGCCATAACCAATATCACTAATACCATCTGCAGCGGAGATAATTTCACGATTACTCCCTCCGCCACCATTGTGCCCTCCAATACAACCTATTCCTGGTCTGCACCGGTAGTCTCGGGCGTTGCTGGCACAGCTGCAGGCACCAACGCTGCCAATATCAGCGGGACGCTGACCAATACTACCAATGCTAATATTACTGTTGTTTATACCGTCACACCTACGGCAGGTTCATGCACAGGGAATAATTTTACCGTATCCATCACCGTTACCGCAAAGCCAGAAATTACCAATTATGCTACCTCAATCTGCAGCGGTGGCAGTTTTTCTTTCACTCCTGCCAACGGAACAAACGGCATAGTTCCCGCAGGAACGAGATACAATTGGCCGATGCCTGTTGTTAGCGGAATTTCCGGCGCTGCGTCAGGAACCAATGTTACTGTTATCAGCGGTACGCTGACCAACACAACTAATTCGCCGATAACTGTACCCTATGTAGTTACACCAAACACAGGCACCTGTATCGGTGATACGTTTACCGTCACCGTTACCGTCAATCCCAAACCAGCCATTACCACGATATATGACACCATTTGCAGCGGTCAAACCTTCACGGTAACCCCGGTCAACGTTACAAACGGTATTGTCCCAGCAGGAACCACCTATTCCTGGCCCGCTCCCAACGTGGCTGCCGTTACCGGTGAAGCTGCGGGAACCAACGCCGCCAGTATCAGCGGAACGCTAATTAACACGACGGCAAACTCAGTTAATGTTACATACACCATAACACCAAACGCTTCACCCTGTATTGGAAATACTTTTTCTGTAATAATAACTGTAATTCCGGACAATACCATCACCCTGAGTTCAGCCGCAGGTACCAATGCCCAGACAAAATGCATCAACACCGCGATAACCAACATCACCTATTCTACAACAGGCGCCACTGGCGCTACTATTTCGGGGTTGCCGGCAGGTGTAACAGGAAACTGGACATCTAATGTGATTACCATCAGCGGCACCCCAACGGTTTCAGGGACATTCACCTATACGATAACATTAAGCGGAGGATGCGGTAACATAACCGCTACCGGTACCATAACTGTCAGGCCTAACAATACCATTACCCTGAGCTCCGCGCCGGGAACCGATGCGCAGACAAAATGCATCAGCACGGCTATCACGCCCATTACTTATTCCACCACAGGCGCAACAGGTGCAAGTTATGCCGGATTGCCCGCCGGTGTTACTGGTGCGTTTGCTGCCAACACAGTGACAATCAGTGGAACGCCAACCGCCTCCGGTACTTTTAATTACACCATTGACCTTACAGGAGGCTGCGGAACCATTTCCACTACGGGGATGATCTCGGTAAGTCCGGACAATACCATCACCCTAAGTTCAGCAGCAGGCACTGACGCACAGACGGTATGTATCAACACCGCCATCACTGATATCACTTATGCTACCTCGGGAGCCACTGGAGCTGTATTTACAGGCCTGCCGGCAGGTGTCACAGGAAGCTGGGCTGCCGATGTAGTAACCATCAGCGGCACACCAACGGTCTCAGGAACATATAACTACACCATTAATCTGACAGGTGGCTGCGGCACAGTATCTGCTACAGGTACAATCACCGTTACTCCTGATAATACTATTGCTTTGGCTTCTGCAGCGGGTACCGATGCGCAGACAGTCTGTATCAACACCGCAATCACGAATATAATCTATGCAACCACGGGGGCAACAGGAGCCTCTGTAACAGGATTGCCCACAGGTGTGACGGGTTCATGGGCTGCCGACGTTGTGACCATCACTGGAACACCGACCGTATCGGGAACATTTAACTACACCATTGATTTGACAGGAGGCTGCGGAACGGTATCTGCAACAGGCACTATTACAGTTACCCCTGATAATACTATTGCTTTGACTTCTGCTGCGGGCACCGACGCACAGACGGTTTGTATCAACACCGCAATCACAAACATTACGTATGCTACCACAGGGGCTACTGGGGCGACAATAACAGGATTACCAAGCGGAGTCACAGGAAGCTGGGCTGCCGATGTGGTGACTATTACTGGAACACCGACAGTTTCGGGGACATTTAACTACACCATTGATCTGACGGGTGGATGCGGGACAGTATCTACAACCGGAACAATAACAGTAACCCCTGACAATACCATCACCCTGAGTTCTGCTGCAGGCACCGACGCGCAGACCTTATGTATCAACACCGCTATTACTGACATTGCCTATGCTTCCACAGGAGCTACCGGAGCCACCGTTACGGGGTTGCCAACCGGAGTCATAGGAAGCTGGACTGCCGATGTGGTGACTATCAGCGGCACCCCAACAGTCTCCGGAACATATAACTATACCATTGATCTAACAGGTGGTTGCGGCACAGTATCTGCTACAGGTACAATCACCGTTACTCCTGATAATACTATTGCTTTGACTTCTGCAGCGGGCACCGATGCGCAGACCGTATGTATCAACACCACCATCACAAACATCACTTATGCTACAACTGGGGCAACAGGTGCTACGATTACAGGATTACCGGCTGGTGTGACGGGTACATGGGCGGCCGATGTGGTGACCATCACAGGAACACCAACAGTATCAGGAGCATTTAACTACACCATTGATCTGACAGGTGGTTGCGGAACGGTATCTACTACCGGAACGATCACTGTAACTCCTGATAATACCATCATCCTGAGTTCAACAGCCGGTACCGACGCACAGACAGTATGTATCAATACAGCTCTTACGGATATTTCCTACGCCACCACCGGAGCAACAGGAGCCACAGTCACCGGATTGCCCACAGGTGTGACGAGTTCATGGGCTGCCGATGTCGTAACCATTAACGGTACACCATCCGTCTCCGGAGCATTTAACTACACTATTGATCTGACGGGTGGATGCGGGACAGTATCTACAACCGGAACAATAACAGTAACACCTGA
>Ga0209099_1003080_pt1 | contig 13901 bp, 13 predicted proteins | sample AD_JPNHW2_MetaG_FD_184430 | JGI IMG/M metagenome (GOLD analysis project Ga0209099, IMG submission 184430) | Active sludge microbial communities of municipal wastewater-treating anaerobic digesters from Japan - AD_JPNHW2_MetaG (SPAdes) (version 2) | ecosystem: Engineered > Bioreactor > Anaerobic...
ATTTCCCTACTGGGATTCATTACTTACGGTATGGGGCATCATCGCCACGTATGCCATGGGTAGAAAAATTATTGATCACTGGCTGATGTGGATAGTGATTGACCTCAACTGCACGGCATTATATTTTATCAAAGAACTCTATGCCTTTGCACCTCTGTATTTTATTTTTACCTTGCTGGCCATTTATGGGTATTTCACATGGAAAAAAGAGCTAAAAAAACAACAAACCATCTGATAAGGGTTGCCATAACCGGCCCTGAATCAACAGGAAAATCGATGCTGACAGAACAATTGGCTGCATATTACCACACTGTCTTTGCGCCTGAATATGCGCGTTCATACATCAAAAAGCTGAACAGAGAATATAATTTTGAAGACCTTGAAATTATTGCAAAAGGCCAGATGGCCGCTGAAAAGGATGCTGAAAAAAATGCAGACAAAATACTTTTTTCCGACACGGAGCTTACGGTAATCAAAATATGGGGTGAACACAAGTATCATAAGTGTCCGCAATGGGTAGGTGCAAATCTGGCCAAATACACCTACGACCTGTACCTGCTTTGCAACATCGATCTGGATTGGGAATACGACCCGCAGCGCGAACACCCGCACCTTCGCCCCTTTTTCTTCGACTGGTACTATGAAGAACTGAAAAAAAGAAAAGTCAATTATAAAGTAGTGGAAGGAAGAGGGCCGGAAAGAATAAAAAATGCGCTGATTTTCACTGAAGAACTTCTGCATAAATGATCAGGTACTGCAATGAACCCCATGTACAGGCAAACGCCGGCTTCAAATATTTTGTGGAAATCTGCCCAATAAGTACAATTCATAAAATTACTTCTTACCTTTGAAAAAACATGCTTATGAAAATCTACTACTCCTTAATCTTTTTGTTTTTCGCAATGAATAGTAAGTCGCAGGTGCTTGTTGACAGCACTGATATGGCTGTGCCCGGCGACATATTAAAGTTCAGGACGGTAAACAACCTGAGCGGATTCAATTACCTGTTGACAGACACAGCTTTTGTCTGGGATTTTTCATCGCTTTCAGCTACATCTGAAACCATCGACACCTTTGTCAGCGTCAATTCCACCCACCTTGCCTATCTTGCTGTATTTGCCAATCCGCTCGACCAGGCTAATAAAGCCACGGTAGCCCAGGCAATGAAAATGCAGACTATCCCCATGGTATCTATCACCGAAAGCTTCAATTTCTATAAAAATAATTTCTCCCGTTTCAGTATGCTTGGTATGGGTACAAAAGTCAATAATATCCCTGTGCCTCTAAAATTCGACCATCCAGATGTGCTGTATCATTTTCCGCTGACTTACGGAGCAAAGGACACTTCAGACTCAGAGGTTCATGCAAACATTCCCGGATTGGGCTATTACGGGCATACCGTTCACAGGGAAAACCACGTGGACGGGTGGGGAACTTTGTACCTTCCTGCAGATACTTTTGAAGTAATCCGGGTTAAATCAAAAGTTACCTATTATGACACCATTTATTATGACTCCATTGGATTTGGCGGCGGAACAACCCGCAATATAACCGAATATAAGTGGCTTACGGATGGTTTTCACGAACCCGTGTTGCAGATTACCAGGAGTGGACAGAACAATGTATCAGCAAAATATTTCAACCACATACCCATTGATCTTTCGGTTGAATCCCTTGACAGAATCAGGCTGCTTGAGATTTACCCTAATCCGGCCATTGATTTCATCACCATCGAATTCCCCAACGCCACTGATGTGATATGCCTGACCGTTACGGATATCACAGGAAGAATGTTAATAAACAGCTCTTTACAACAGCAACGGATTGTATTGCCTGTAAATCAATGGCAAAAAGGAGTTTATTTTGTTCATGTTTCTGATTCCAGAGAAATCTACTGCGGAAAATTCATTAAAGACTAAACGCCATTTTGCTCTGGAAGAAATGACTCTTTTCACTTAATGATTTTGTCCAGCACTTTTTTCGCCGCATATTTATAAAGCAGCAGGTTCATCATTTTCAATTTCACATAATCTTCACTCATAAACCGGTAACCAGTCTGAGGCACGCCAAAAGCGCCAGCCCCGGAATCTTTGAGCAAAAACCAATATTTTTTCTCATAAATACAATACCCCACCACTTCCATACAATGGTCGTCGGTGGTAGATTCGTTGTTCAGCCGCAACTGACGGGCAGCATCATCAATATACTCCGAAGGAATATCAAAGGTGGGCACCATAAAAGTCTGACTGTTGTAGTCAATGCCCGGTTCGCTCACATCCCCGCAAATACATACGGTATAACCATTTTTCAGTGCTTCTGTGAGCGCCAGAAAAAAATCCTCCATGCACACATTATAATAATCCCTGCTGTGCCACCAGTTGTCGGGCTCCACCAGTTCGGCTTTCTGATTAAACTTTGCACTCAGCGTGGACATAAAGCTATAATAATCATGCGGATCAATTTTCAAAAAATCGCTGACAAAAGTTTTGGGAGTATAATTAACTTCCTCGTAAACGAAAGTTGACGGAGGCTCACCCATGTAAGCATTCATAATGGTTTTGATGTTTTTCACCACTTCTTCTTCATTCCACACATTATTTGTTTTCACCCAGGCCAGATAAGTTTTCATCTCTTCAATCATCACGCTGTGGTCATACACTTTTTGTCCGGAAAGCAATCCTGAAAAAGCCGAAAAAGGCACTATGCCGTAGCCGTCAATTATCCTAACAAGGGCATTCGATTCCGAACCTTCTTCAAAATAGGTTTCTCCTCGGGTTTTCACATATTCCTTTGCACGTTCCAGGTAGTCGTGATAAACCAGAAACATCTCCGAGAGGTCCGTTTTTATTTTATGCACCCGGTGCACCTCCGATTCTATCATGGATACAGAGCCAAAAGCCCAGCAAGTACCTGTATTGCCCTGCGACACGGCCGGGGTGTGCCAATATTTTGTATACAAGGAGGTGTCGTTGGGAAATTTCATCTCCGGAACATCTACTTTCAAAGATTTTCGGATTTCTGAATAAACAGGCTTTTTGTTTATCTCTTTCAGGATAACATTTTCATAATACCCGAGCGTACGTTCTTTAAAAACTGCCTTATCCCTGCGGGGTACTTCCTGAGCATACCCCATTGCCGCCAGGCAAAGCGTGATGAAAAGTCCTATCAAGTTTTTTCTGATAACAAGCATTTTTATGTTTACTTTTGAAATAAAAACATCATGAAATTTAAAGTTGGCGATAAAGTTAAGTTTTTAAACGAAAAGGGCGGCGGAATTGTAAGCAAAATTATTAATTCCGGCATGGTTAGCGTGGCTATCAGCGACGGATTTGAAGTGCCCGTAATGGTCAACGAACTGTTGCTGGTAAGCAACGAAACTGCTGCATCGCGTTTTTTTGATGATCAGAAACATTCCTCCACCCCTGCCAGTCAGCCGCCACCGGAAGAAAAAAAGGCTCCTGACACAAAAAAAATACGCCCCATGGACATTCCCGAAGGTATCTACCTTGCCTTTGTGCCTATGGACCAGCGCCTGCTGATAGCCGGAGATGCAGAGATTTACCTTGTTAACAATACACCTTTTGACATTATTTACACCCTGTTTCTGAAAGAAAGTGCTGGCTATGCCGGCAACGATTACGGCAATATCCCCGCCTACTCCAAAGCCGACATACAATATGCCGGCAGCGAACAGACAGAATTTTATACGCATGGAGTATTACAGGTACTCTATTTCAAGGATTTTACCGAAAAAATCATAACACCAGTCAGCCAGGAATATAAAATTAAGCCTGCAAAACTGCTTAAGGAAGATAACTATATCAACAGCCCGGCTTTCAACAAGCGGTCATTCCTATACAAGATCTGCGAACCGCCCGTCATCAGCGTAAAAGAAGATAACACACCACAGCAGGTAAAGATACCGGATGCGCAACTAAAAAGAGATTCGCTGATACAAAAACACCGTATCGACGAAGGCTTTGCCGAAGTTGACCTGCATATCGAGGCTTTATGCGAAGAACACCAGAGTCTTGGCAAACACGAAAAACTGCAGATACAGCTTGACTATTTTACCCGTTGCCTGGAAAATGCCATTGCAGAAAATTACGAACGTGTGATTTTCATCCATGGCGTGGGCGCCGGCATTCTCAAACTCGAGATAACCAAAATCCTCGAACAGTATGTTTTCCTTGAATATTTTGATGCTTCCATAGCAAAATATGGGATAGGCGCAACGGAAGTTTTGATACATAAGGAGAAGAAATGAGAAGGAGTTGGGAGTTTGGCTGTAGCCAGAACGATAAAAACAGCTACCTATAATAACTTAGTGCTATTTTTTGCAAAACAGTAATTTCAGTCAGACAGTTGTTCGAGAAAAAAAATTTTTTAAAACCAAAATAAACTACAAATTCCAGCATGGGTGGCACTGTAAGAAATTAAGCCGGCCGAAATTAATAATAATTTTACAGGTAAAACTCCGGTAGGAAAATAATTAAATCAACTTTCAATCATGTAAAAATCACATTCATACCTTTGTACAAAATAAAGCGCTACTACATCTTGTTGCGTACACCGAAAACAATAAAAAGCCTTGGTTTATATAGGATTTTTGCTGATTTTATAAGGTGAAACCGGAATGTGGTTAGTAATAAAAAATTAGACAATATGAAAAATATCTTTCTTCTTTTAACAGTTCTTACAGTACTGACTTTGAATTGTATAGCGCAGACAGTGACCGATATCGATGGCAATGTTTACCCTACCGTTAGCATTGGCACACAGGTATGGATGAAAGAAAATCTGAGAACAACACGATACAATAATGGCGTGCTGATTCCGAATGTCATCAATCCCACTACCTGGACCAATATTGCCACAGGTGCACGCTGTTATTATAATAATGATTCTGTAACAAATGCCATAGTCTATGGTGCCTTATATAACTGGGCCGCTGCAGCTAACTCCGGTGGCATATGCCCGGCTGGCTGGCATGTTCCGGGAGAAAACGAATGGAATACCCTGGAAAAATATCTGGACAACACCGTAGATACTACCGTTACCGGGTTAAGCGGTACAGATATTGGCGGGAAGCTTAAGGAGGCCGGAACAGCACACTGGACTAGTCCAAATACAGGAGCCACTAACAGCAGCGGGTTCAATGCCCTGCCAGGTGGATACCGTTATATTTATGCCTCTTACACTGATATTGGAAACTATGGCTATTGGTGGACAGCGGACGATTACGATGCTTCGGGGGCATGGGACAGGCTACTAAGCTATGATAATAATCAGATATACCGTTATTACCACGACAAAATGCTTAGCGGGTTTTCAATAAGATGCATTTGCAACAAAGAATCGGGAACAAATGAATTGGAACCCATGGAGTCAGTGTATATCGTTCCTAATCCTGCTTATGACCGAATCAGTGTTACCTGTCCTGAAATACAAACTGTGCATCTCCAGGTATACAACATGGTGGGCGAGTGCATTTTAGAGGATGTGCTGTTGAATGGAACCGGGAATGTTTCAATTAGCTCTTTACCAAGGGGTGTTTATTTAATCAGGCTTGTTGGAGACAGCAAAACCAGGCAAATGAAATTAATAAAAAACTAACACGATTTATCTCTATATCATCAATAATAGGCTCCAGCCTAAGCCGTCTTTATTCTTACAGGCTACTGCCTGTTTTATGAAACTGTCTTCCATATCATCATAGGGCAAACGCCCGCGTTTAGTTTATTTTACTAAAAATACAAATAGTGAAACTTAAACTCGCCTTTGGTATTGTACTCCAGCGTAGGGAAAGGAACCTTCAGTGTGTTCAGCGCCAGCAGCAGCCCGCGCACAAATTTTGACCTGGTTTTTATCTGGGCAAAATCCACATCAAACGAAAGGTAAAACTGCCGGTACCGGTCAAAAGCCGGCAAGGCCTCCCCTTTATCATTGAACGCCAGGTTGGCAAAACCGCCGGTCATGCCCTCGGCGCCATAACCAAAGGAGACACACAGCCACCGGGGAACCTTTTTCTGATGCGGCATCAGCAGTCCGGAACTGATGGAAAGCCAGTGCGTCTGCCCGTTATAATCCTTCAGCATCCGTTCGGCGATATTATCTCCCAGGGCTTCGGGGCGGTATCCTGCATAGGGTGTAGGATGATAGGAAATTTTGAATTTCACGCGGCGGTTTTCCCACAACATTTCCTGCGAAGCAAAGATAGCGGTACCCAACACATTGACTGCCATATCTGTGACTGAAAATCCCCAATGGCTCGAATAACCGTCCAGCACCTCGATGGCCGTCATGTAGCCCAATCCGAGAGCGCTGCCATAAATTACCGACCGGGGTTTATTAACACCCGACCAGCGGAAGGCAAAATAGCAAAAATTACTGATGGTAACCGATGCCTTTAGATGTCCCAGCTTATCCATCTGCATCCATTCCTGCAAATCGTTAAAAACATGAAACGACGACCTGTCGTAGTTTTTATACCACATATCGTTCAACGCATACAGCGACGAACCCGCCAGCGCTCCTTCGGCACATACAAGGGGAATCAGCCTTTTGGTGTTCACCTCTTTCGGAAAAACTGCCAGCCGGCATTCCGCATTGGTTCGTTCAATCTGCCTGTAAAAAGACTTCAGGCTATCGGTTATCTGTGCACTGTTTTGGGGCTCGGGAAAAATGTTTCTTAATTTCGCCGCCATACTGTCGGTCTGCGAAAACACAAGGAAAGGAAGCCCCCAGAAGCCAAGAAAAACAAAAACAGCAAATAGTCTTTTTCTGATCAAATATCAGGAATTTATAAAAGGTTTCAGTATGATGTCGGTTTCCTCGATAATCCGCTGCAGCAGTTCAGAGTTGTCGGCTTCGGCCAGAAAACGAAGATAAGGCTCGGTATTGGAGGGCCTTACATTAAACCACCAATGCTCAAAATCGGCGCGGTAACCGTCAAAATCATAAAAGGCAGCGGGTTTTTCGCTTTGGGTAAAATGTGCCAGCAGGGCATCCATGGCCTCCTGCTTATGCTGAATCTTATAATTTATCTCGCCCGACCCGTAGTATGAAGATATTTCTTTTATCAGTTGCGAAACGCTGACACCTTTTGATTTCATGGCAGCCACCACGTTAAGCACCAGCAGGCAGGCCAGCATGCCGGAATCGGAATAATTAAAGTCACGGAAATAATAATGCCCGGCAAATTCACCTCCGTACAAGCCTTTTATTTCTTTAAGCTTTGGTGCGGCATAGGCACGTCCCACACGCCACATGCTCAGGCTGTAACCATAACGGGCTATATACTCGCCTACCGCCTTTGAACTGCGGATATCCTGCAACACCACGCCTTTTTCTTTATCGGCAAAATAATGCGCCAGCACGGCAATGATCAGGTCGGGAGAAATAAACTGCCCTTTTTCATCCACAAACATCACACGGTCGGCATCGCCATCAAAGATGATGCCCAGGTCGCTCTTATGCTTGAGCACATGATCTTTCAGAAAGGCCACATTTTCCGGCACCAGCGGATTGGCTTCATGGTTTGGAAACGTGCCATCGGGCTCAAAAAACATATACATGGGACTTTCGCCAAGCAACTGCTTGATAAACAATGAAGCCATGCCATTGGAACAGTCGATGCTCACGCTGAGGTTGGAAATATCCGGGATATAAGGTTTGAAAAAATCAATATACCTGTGGTGTTGTGCAAAAGGTATCACTTTTCCTTTGGCGGCAACCGGCACCGGGGTTTCGTTCATCACCTGTTGTTCCAGGATGTTCAGTCCGCTGTCGTAGCCCACCGGAAAGGCGTTGGTACGTGAAATTTTCATACCATTGTATTCCTTTGAATTGTGCGAAGCGGTGATTTGTACCGAAGCATCGAAATTAAATGCCGCCGTAGCCCAATACACATAGGGCGTGGTGGCCAGACCAAGGTCATACACATCGGCTCCTGCATCGGTGATACCTTTGGTCAGGTATTCAAACATCTCCGGTGAGGAAGTCCTCACGTCGCGGCCAACCAGTATTTTCGCGGTTTTTAACAGGCCTGGGAGAAAAAAGCCTATCTTATAAACATCATCTTTTGAAAAATCAACATCATATACCCCACGGATATCGTACGCTTTGAATGCTTTCATCTATAAAAATTTTACAATGGGTCTTTGAGAAATCCACGAATATTCTCGAAATATTTGTTTTTATCTTTGGAAAAAGTCTCCGAGGAGTTGGCTCCTTTGACGATAAACACGGTGGAACGATTTTTCTGCACCTTGCTGAGGTTTTTGATATCATCGGCGGAATAGATGGTTTCGGTTTCGCCAGCAATAAACATCACGCCATAGAGCGAGGTACCTTTTGATTCGAGGGCATAAAACGGCTCAATCATGTATTTGTTGAACCCCAGCGGCAACAATACGTCTTTGCCGCCCATGTCCTTGTATTTCTTTTTGATATCTTCCAGCGTGTTATAAGGCGAATCGGCAATTACCTGAAATATCTCTTTCCGGTTGCAGCCTACAGCTATCGAAAGCCCCGCTCCTACTTCTTTCCCCCAGAGGTTGAGGGTTTTCATCTTGGAATGGTATTTTCTTGCATAATCAATAGCCGCATTCAGGTCTTTCTCAAACTGAGCGTAAATATAAAAATTGTTGTTGATCTTAAAATCTTCGCTTTCGCCATAACCCCTGTAGTCGTATGTCAGCACGTTGTAACCCAGGGTAACAAAACTGCTGGCAATCTCAATAAGGTCGCCCATATTGCCGTCTCCGCTACCGCTGAGGATAATCATTTTGAATGAAAGTTGCGCGGGTTTGTACAGCCAGCCTTTCAGGTTCAGGTTGTCGGAAGTCTGTATGGTAACCTCTTCATAGTCCAGCCCGAAATCGCCCGGCCGGGCAATATATTCGCGTTTGGGGTTCAGCGCGAAAGCCGAAGTAACAAACAAAGCAATCAGTATGACAAAAAGCAGTTGTTTCATGATAATTGATTTTTATTTTTTTGTAAAATTAAAATTTTTTCGTTCACAGGCATCATTTTTTAATCTTCATACGGTTGAGGGCTGCGTGATACCTGCTGGCATTTTGGGCATGCTGGGCGCCGGTTTCGGCAAAATTGTGGTACCCCGACAGGTCCTCTTTGGCACAAAAATACAGATACTTATGGGTTTCGCTTTCCAGCACTTTGTCTATCACAAAGCCGTCGGGCAAACAGATGGGGCCTGGCGGCAGGCCGGCATACCTATAAGTGTTATAGGGCGAATCGTATTGCGTTTGAGCGGTCAGCACCCGTTTTATGGTAAAGTCGCGGAGAGCAAAAATCACTGTCGGGTCGGCCTGCAGCGGCATGCCAATCCTGATTCTGTTAAGATACACCCCTGACACCCTCGGCATTTCGTCTTTTTTCTTGGTTTCCTGATACACTATGGACGACAGTATCACCACTTCGGCGGGGCTTAGGCCCAGGGCAGCGGCCTTGTCCCGGCGGGCTTTGTTCCAAAACTTCTGGTATTCCTCATACATACGGTTAAAAAACTTTTCGGCAGGATTGTCCCAGAAAATCTCATAGGTATTGGGGATAAAGATGCACATCACATTATCGGGGTCAAGGTTGTACTTTTTCAGAAAAGCCGTGTCGTTCAGCAGGCTGATCAGCGACAAGGAATCGGCTTCGATAATACGGGAAACCCTGGAAACAAATTGTTCTTTAGTCCTGATGTTGTTGAACGTAAGTTTTACCGGCTCCTGCTTTCCTGAGCGCAACAGATTGATAAGCTCGTTGTTGCTCATGTTTTCTTTCAACAGGTAGCGGCCCGGCTTTACTTTCATGGTGTAGGCCTTATGTTCGCAAAGCCACTCAAAAGAGTTGGTGTCGATAATAAGACCGGGTTGGTAGAGTATTTTTTTTACATCCTGAAAGTTGGCATTTGTAGGAATGTAAACAAACATTTCTTTTTTCCCGCCCAGGTCAACATTTTTCACATAAATCAGTTGGTAGTATCTGTATCCGATAAACATGCCTGCAATCAGACAAATAACTATCAGTACCAGTAATCCTCTGAAAAAATTTCTCCAGAATTTGCTTTTCTTCCGGCCGCTCTTGGTTTTCTTCGACAGTTGTTCTAAATCGCTCATAATCCCTTGTATCCTTAGCTGTTTATCAGTTGCAATAAATACTCATGCTTCCATGTTTTATTGTGATACCGCCAGTCTTTTTTCAGGCCGACCACTTTAAAGCCATGTTTTTCAAATAGTTTCATGCTGGCTGTATTTTCCTGCCCTATATTGCAAAACAACTGGTGCAAGCTGAGTTTTTGGAAACAGTATTCAATCATCATGCCAAGAGCCGCGGAGGCATAGCCTTTTTTTTGTTCGCCGGCAGTGATGTATATGCCGATGCCCGCCCTGCGATTGATGGCGTCGGCCTCGAACAGGTCGATACAGCCCACCGGACTGTTGCCGCCGGTGTCGTAAGCTTCGATAAGCAGCCGCAGTTGGCCTGTTTCAAAAAGTCCCCTGCCGATACCCAGCACATATTGCTCGATGGCATACCTCGAAACCAGTTCGGTGTTCTCTGAGGTATCCATGTTTTCAGTATCGTTTTCGAGGCGGTAAATAAAATCAATATCCTCAGGCTCAACGGCACGCAGTCTGATACTTGGGTGTTGCATACTTATAGTTTTATTTGTCCACTGAATACGCAGGCGGCAGGGCCTTCGAGCCACACATCCACAAATTTTTCCTTGTCTTTGTCAAAACTCACCTTTAGGATTCCGCCGCGTGTATTGATTTCGTATGATGATTGAGGCAGCGCGAAAGAGGCAGCAATAGCCGAGGCGGTAACCCCGGTGCCGCACGACAAGGTCTCGTCTTCCACGCCGCGTTCGTAGGTACGCACAAAAAGCTTCCCCTGCCTGATTTCAACAAAATCCACGTTGGTGCCATGAGGGAACAGCGGGCTGTAGCGAATCTCCTTTCCCAGAGTTGCAACATCCAGGATATCGGCATTTTCCACAAAGGCAACATAGTGCGGCGAGCCGGTATCAATAAAATAATACCCATCGCCCGGCTCAACGCGTTCCACATCGGCCATTTTCAGGCGAACCTGCGCCACGCCATCAGCGATGCAAAGGATTTCTGCCCTGTGCAGGCCATCCACGGCCATGAAAGTGATTTTTTCTTTTAAATTCATTTGCTGATACGCAAAAGCGGCTATGCACCTCCCGCCGTTGCCGCACATGGAACCTTCATGACCGTCGGCATTAAAATAGCGCATGGCAAAGTCGTGGGTTCCGGAGGTTTCGAGCAAGAGCAGGCCGTCGGCTCCTATGCCGAAACGCCGGTGACAAAGCCGGTTCACTAGTTCCGGTGCCGGAAAAAATGTGTTCAGCCTGTTGTCAATCACGACAAAATCGTTGCCTGCGCCGTGGTACTTATAAAAATTAACGGTCATAACGAGTTCAGTTCTTTAAGAAGCGATTCATTTTTCATAGGAAAAAATGATTTGAAATCATCCGTATATTCTATCAGATAATAAATATCGTTATATTTAACAAAAAGCTCGTTGTTGTACCCGCTGATAGAAACACTGTTTACTTCGTAGAGGCCAAAGATCACGAGTTTGTTTTCATCAAATTTGTATCCTTTGTAGTTGAGCGGCGATTTCCAGAATTCTGTTTTTATTATGCCTTTGGGTTTACGTTTTGTTTGGCGCTGATCGGTAAGCAAGGAGTCAAGTTCGTAGCCCTTATCAATTTCGGGAACTTCGCCGGAAATCTTTATCAGGCGGGTAATGATAAGTTCGTCTTTGGAAACTACGATATCGTCGTACGAAGAGCCTGAGGAACGTTCGTTGCTGTCGGAGCCAGCATTGGCATACATAGCGAGCAGTTCGTCGAGAGAGGGATTGAGGCTGTCTTTTTTCAGGCTGTCGATATAGGTAAAAGGAATTTCGGTATTTCCCACGCGGAAATTATGAGAAGATTTTTTATCCTGCCTGATAGAACGGTCGTATTGGTTGGTATCAAGGGAGGTCTTGTCGTTTGTTTTCCTGAAAAAATCTGTAAAGTCATTGTCGTTTACCTGCCACCAAATGATGCCGCCGCCAACAAAAAAACCGAGCACGATGCCCAGCAGCATATAGATTATTTTGTTGACTTTTAAACTCATGGCGTGATTTTAGCTTAGGCTGCAAATTCACAACAAAAGTAATACTATTTCAGGGATAAAGGAATATTAACAATCAGCTTAGTGTAATATTTTTTTATGAAAAATCCTACTAAAACAATATTCACAAAGTTCTACCCTTGTGTTTGTTATTCTATGATTACTTTCCTCTGTACAACCCAATCAACTCCGGTTATTTTTATTAAATATATGTACCATTTGGCAAATTGCTAATATCAAAAATAGTATCGTGGCTCTCAATGTTTTATTTAATAATTACTAATTTGTCTTTTTTGACAACTTTGTTTTTATACAAAAATTTGCAAACATACACACCTTGCGCCAACGATTCAGAACTTACTGACGTATTTTGTCCGGGCTTTATTATTCTTTCAATCAGCTTTTTACCCATCAAATCATAAATTTCAAACAGTATTGTTCCTGTATTGTCTTCGGTATTTGTATAGTCAATATATAGCAGGTCCTTGGCGGGATTTGGGTATAAATTAATTCGTATTTTGTTACCGGTTAACAAATCATCAACTGATTCATCACAAACCTTTACAGTTACGGTAACAGTATCGGTTGTTGTGTCAGAACTAAAGTATGTCTGATACATTATGTACGTGGTGGTTTGCGTGGGCGATGCTATGGGGTTCTTTATGCACGAATCGCTTAACCCGCTGCCGGGCATCCAGTAAAATTCATATCCGTTCATGTTATCCGATGGCCCCAACATAATACTATCTCCCCTGCATATAATGCTATCCATACCAGCTTGCGCCTGTATGATATTACTATCACACTCTATTACAGATACCATATCAATATGATAAACAGATCCTGGACCATAAGAACTAACATCAGGCAGCCAAACATAATTAGTATTCGCGTCGGTTTTAAAATTTCCAACAGTTATAAACTGTTCTCCTCCATGGGCTATGAAAGTACCGGATATTCGTTGCCATTGATTTCTGATATTGAAATAGTAACCAGATGTACTCACAACTGGTGGATTTTGTAATAAATAACACGGCGGATTTCCATAAGGCGTGTGATTAATTAGCGAATCAATAGTAAAACAAGCGCCTATTTGGTCAATAGAAATATAGGATGTGTCAAGGATGGTAATAAAAAAACTCACACAATATACATGATCCTCGGTTAATGGACTTTTAAGTTTTACTTCAAGATAATTTCTTATGCCTTCATTTCCATTCAGGGTAAATGGACAAAATGAAGATTGCGCAATACCTTCATAAGGATAGGTATAACTCCATGGGTTTTGAGGTACACCATAAGCTGATATATTTCCACCTATCGTGTCAACATAATTCAATTTCGAGTTAAAATAATAACAAAATCCACAATCCACAGGTAGAAACCAGTTTGATGGATAGTAATAATATAAAACAATAATTGAATCATTATTATAAATCGGGATAGAATCATACTCTTCAAAGCTTGGGTTGGGCACGTAGTTATACTGGGCAACAGTTTCTTTGTTGCTAAGTAGCAAAATTATAAGTAGCAAAAATAAAAATACTTTTCTCATTTTTTTGAGTAAAAAAGCATCAATACCCAAGGATATTGATGCTTTCATCTTATTACTTTATTATAACCAACTTATCTTTTTTTACAATTTTGTTTTTATATAAAAACTTGTATAAGTAAATACCCTGCGAAAGCGCATCAGTGCTCACAATTGTGTTCTGATTTGGATTAACAATGCTTTCCCTC
>Ga0209099_1003083_pt1 | contig 13895 bp, 5 predicted proteins | sample AD_JPNHW2_MetaG_FD_184430 | JGI IMG/M metagenome (GOLD analysis project Ga0209099, IMG submission 184430) | Active sludge microbial communities of municipal wastewater-treating anaerobic digesters from Japan - AD_JPNHW2_MetaG (SPAdes) (version 2) | ecosystem: Engineered > Bioreactor > Anaerobic >...
TTCTAAGGGTTTGATTGTTTATTAGTTCAATGGTAGCTTCTGCAAAATCGATAGGAGAATCTGCAATAATTGCCTCATCTCCACTTTTTACATCAATTCCTTCAATTCCAATGGAGGTAGTAATAATCGCTTTTTGAAGCATCATTCCCTCTATAATTCTGACCCGGATCCCGCTACCTGATAGTAAGGGTACCACAAGAATTGAAAAACAATTTAAGTAATCCTTTGCGTTTTGAATTTCCCCGTGATATTTAATGCCAATCTCATTTTTAAATCTTTCAACTAAATCTATTGGTGCATTTCGTCCCGCTATATGAAGAGAAATACTCGGTTGATTGGTTTTTATTTTTGGCCAAATATTATCCAAGAACCATATAAGCCCCTCTTGGTTTGGGATCCAATCAAGAGAGCCAAGAAAGCAGATATCATTATTGGTAAATCCGGTTAAATCTGATGTTCCATTACGCTTATATCCAGAAGGAATTGAGATGCTAGGGTTAGAAAAATTTCTTGATAAGAACCAACTCTCGTCGCGTTTTGAAATGGCGACTAGCGCATTAACTTGCTTGGTAATTTCCTCTTCCATCATAGCAATACGCTTTGAAAGAAGCTTGAAATACCATGCTTTTAAGGAGTTCTTCTCATTTGTAGCAATCCTGCGCCATATTTCATGCTCAATGTTATGCGAACGATAAACAATCGGGGTATTGCAAACTTTCCGAATATCTTGAATGTAAGCTACAAGATACAACCCTTCAAGTTGGATAATATCGAATTTATCTTGTTTTAAAATGCCTGTTAGTTTTTGGCTAAAACTCTTATCAACAAACCTTTCAATGTTAAACGGTAGTTTTGAGAATAAAATATTAGCAATGGCTTTAAATGGCTTTATAGAAGTATTAATATTAACTAATTCAAAATCAATCAGTGCTCTTATCTCATTTGGAATTTCTTCGATTGTGCAAGGATGCTTTTGAGTTGCAAAGGCAAGCACTTTTACTTTGTTTCCGTTTTCTGCAAGTCCAATTGCCATATTTAGCGTTGCCAATGAACTGCCATCTTTTGTTGGGTAAGGGGGTTTGTTTGCAAGAATCAGTATGTTCATCAGAGTCTCCTTGGTAGGATTAATGATTTTTTAGTTTCAAGCTTATAATCTTTCGATGAATCTTTTTCTGAAAGGTTATCAGCTTCTTTACTGATTCGATATAAAAATCGGCATTCATTAAAACAGAATCTGTGGTTGCCTTGTAAGATAGGAATATGCCAAGGGGTAAAAGTATAAATGAAGATAGCCACATCCCTGCTGCAGGATGCCACATTAATTCACGAGCAAATTTCTCTCCAGTTATAGTGATAATATAGTAAAGCACAAAAAAGAGTACGGAAATAACTACAGGCATTCCAAGGCCTCCTTTTCGAATAATTGCACCAAGTGGAGCTCCTATAAAAAAGAATACAAAGCATGCGAATGAAAGAGAAAACTTTCTATTCCACTCAATTTTATGTTTAGCAATAAATTTCCCTTTTGAATAGAATTCCTCATCAGTTGAAGATATGTAACTCTTTGTAGCCCTAGCATTTGAAAGTGCAGTCTCAATTACTCTCTGCTTATCTGAATTTGAAAGAGTGTTGAATAGAGAATCACCCGAGAGTTTAAAGTTTCTTCTCTGTAAACTATCAATCTTCTTTTTTTCGGGTTTTACCTGAGTGATTCTTATTGCTAGATTACTTTGAAAGGTTTTGACTCTTGAAGCGTATTGTTTTTCAAGGGAGTCCTTAACAATTACAAGTTGATGAAGGTTCATTGTTTGCGCACTACTTTTAAATAAATCTTCATCAGTTCGTTGCAGTCCTTTTCCTTGAAGCTCAAAGATGATGACCTGTTCCTCAAAATTTTGTTTTGTAGAAGGGTATTTACGAAGTTTCGTTTTCTTTGCAGTAGCACTTTCTTCACGTTCTTCATAAGTATTACCGCTAAATAGTGTTGCAACCATTCGCTTTTCGTCGCTCGAAACTTTAATATACCCTGAATCAGCATAGGTTATTACAACGTTACCAACATTTTTGCTATGATCGTATATCATAATTCGGTGCATTAGGTTGGTTTTCGGATCTTTTTCACCAATTTTTATGCTATACACATCATTTATTGTAGTAAAAACGCCTTCTTTTATTGCTAGTTCTGGTTTTTTCTGTTTTACCGAGTAGAGTAGTGTTGAGATTTTAACGTTTGTATAAGGAAGAACGTTATTCGAGAAAAAGAAAGCGCTAATACTAATCACAATTGTAATAACAATTAAAGGGCTTAGAATTCGTGGTAGTGAAATTCCTGCTGATTTCATTGCAAGCAATTCGTTGTTTTCGCCAAGGTTGCCCATAGTCATTAACGATGCGAGCAAAGTAGACAAGGGAAGCGCCATAGGCACCAAATTCGCAGAGGCATAAACAAGCAATTCCGCAATAACTTTCCATTCGAGGCCCTTCCCCACTAAATCATCTATGTATTTCCAAAGGAACTGCATTAAAAGGATAAACATGACGATGAAAAATGTCATCACCAATGGCCCAAGATACGATTTGAGTATAAAACGATGTAATGTTTTCACGATATAATGCTGAGGTATTTTGTCCCTCTGGCAAAAGTAAGTGATTTTTCGAAAGTTTTGAATTTGTAATGCATTAAAGGATGTTAAACCCCTAAAATTCTCTTTAATTCGCCAATTTGGGAATTCCAAAGTGATATGGCTTCCTCAATATCTTCCGATTCATCTAGTTGCTCAACTACCTGAAGTGTCAGCTCACTAGTAAGCTCATGAACAATTATTCTGAATGAAAAAAAGTTTTTTTGGTTGCACCCCTCTTTCAACCAACAAAATTTTATGCTCTTATTTTCTTTCTTTTCAACTATTTCGGCTTTAAGCTGTGTTCCTTCCCATATAAAAGTGAAAACTTTGCCTGATAGATTAACATCATCGGCAAACCACTCGGACAAACCTGAAGGGGTAGAAAGTCTATTGTATAGTAAGTGCGGAGTAGTGTTTATCGTAAATTCTAGTTCAACTCTACTAATTGTATTAACTTCTTCCATAATAATTACATCCTCTCAATTTTTTTTTAATATTAATCTGTATTTGCAAGATATAAAAAAAAGAATAGGAACCATTTTTAATGGTTTTGTTTTTATGAACAATTGATAATTAATTGATTAAAATAGGAGAAAAGCAATGTATTCATCAATAAGATATAGTTTATACATGTTTCGAATTCGATAATTAAAAAGCTTGGTGAATAAAAATAATTTTATACTTTTGCACCGCTAAACCGATGGCGAGGTAGCTCAGCTGGTTAGAGCGCATGATTCATAATCATGAGGTCGGCGGTTCAATCCCGCCTCTCGCTACCAGAAAATCAACCACTTACAAGAATACGAAGTAAGTGGTTTTTTGTTTTGTAACACACCTGTAACACAAAGTCCCTTCAAAGAGTATTCAGCCCTAAATTGTTGCTATTCCCAATATACAAAAGGTTTTAGAGGATTTCAATTGAAAGTTCTGTAAAAGCGAATTTCGGTCAAAATTTTTATCAAAAAAAGTGAAATAAAAGCATGTTTGGAGTCCGAAAAAGTGCCCTCAAAGTGCTCTTTAAGTACTCTAAAACACGAAAAAAGTGCTCTAAAAGTCCAAAAAAGTGCTTTTTTTCATGAAATAGAGCACTGAAATAGGCTTTGTATAGTGTTTTAAAGCCTTTGTTCATGAGGGTTTTAAGGGTTAGAGGAAGGTTTTTTATGATTTTTAACCTTTTTACTATCCATTCTATCCATTTTCTAAAGAATATAATCCAAGACCTAAAATTAATATAAAGGATATTAGATGAAACTTCAGATTCCATGATTTGCATTGTATTCCCTAGTTGTGCACATGCAAAAGAAACGATACTTCGGCACTTAAATGACAAAAAAGCATAACTATTGGTCATTATGATGTTTATTTGTATCTTTGAAATAAAAAATGTTTGAAAGGACTATAGAAAATACTATAAAAGAGAAGGTTAACAGCGGTAAAGCCATCGTTGTTATTGGTGCGCGACAAGTTGGAAAAACAACCTTAATAAACGAAATACTTAAAGGTAAGGATTATCTATTTCTTGATGCCGATGACCCTTCAACAAGGAATCTTTTGCAGAGCCCTACAACAGAACAGATTAGAACATTTATTGGTGATTATAAATATATTTTTCTTGACGAGGCTCAGAGAATACCGGGAATCGGCTTGACCTTAAAAATCATTACTGACCAATTCAAGAAAGTTCAGCTATTTGTAAGTGGTTCTTCATCATTTGATTTGGGGAACGAACTAAATGAGCCTTTAACTGGCAGAAAATGGGAATACGAATTATTCCCTATTTCTTGGGAGGAATACGAAAATAAAATTGGATTTATAAAATCTGAACAGCAACTAGAAAACAGATTGCTATACGGACTCTATCCTGAGGTTATTAATAATCAGGGGAAGGAACGGGAAACATTAAAAAATCTTGTAAATAGCTACTTGTATCGTGACATACTTGCCTTTTCAGACATAAGGAGACCTGAAGTCCTTGAAAAACTGCTGCAGGCATTGGCATTACAGATGGGGAGTGAAGTAAATTACAATGAGTTATCACAACTGATTGGGATTAACAAAATTACAGTTCAAAAGTATATTGGTATTTTAGAAAAAGGGTATATCGTTTTTAGATTAAATTGTTTCAGCAGAAACATACGAAACGAGATAAAACAGAACAGGAAAATCTACTTTTACGATAATGGCATCAGAAATATGATTATTGGTAATTTTAACCAATTGGATTTAAGAACTGACAAGGGTGCTTTGTGGGAGAATTTTTTAGTGTCGGAAAGAAGAAAGCAAAACATTTATAAAGACACTTTTGCTAAAATGTATTTTTGGAGAACAAAGCAACAACAGGAAATTGATTTTGTAGAAGAAAATAATGGGCAAATTGTAGGATTTGAATTTAAATGGAGCAATAAAAAAACTAGATTCCCTCAAAACTTTATAGAAACATACAAAGCAGAAGGACATGTAATTGATAGGGATAATTTTAGGGAATTTGTAAAAATATAACATTGCCAGTGTACAACAGAAAATTTATTGCATTTGGGCTGACTCCGCTTTCTAAGTTCAGCCCTTTTTGCTAGTTCTACTCTCGACGAATAGAAATGCAACTCCTATCCCCTGTTGGGCTAAGTCAGAGACTTCGCCTTTAGATTTGCATTCGAATAAAAGCACTAATTTTCACTACCGATTAACCAGAAGAGTAAAGGTGAACTATAGACTTCGCCAGAATGATAAGGATCTATGCTCGGCTAAAGACCTTTACTCTTTTCTGTTGGAAGGAACCAGTTAGAATGCCAAGCGAGGTTTTTGCTTTGTTGTGAAGTTTATCACTTTGTGATCACGGAGTAATCCCGCCTCTCGCAAAAGAGAAACGCCCCAGCATATTTGCTGAGGCGTTTCTCTTTTTTACACTAAAGAGATTTATTCTTTAACTACTTTGTAATCTTTCATAGACTTACCGTCTGATATTTTCAGTATATAAACACCCGATTTGTAGCCTTCCAAATTCACTGAAACTTTTCCGTTTTCAATGCGTCCCTCGCTTAGTTTTGAACCAGCGATTGAGTATAGTGTGTAGACTCCCTTGCCATCTGCTTTGTCCATACAGATCAGGAGTGTAGTTGTAACGGGGTTGGGGTAAATCCTTACACCTTCTTGATCGGTTATGTCAATTCCTGTTGCTAGGGTTGTGAAGTTTTTACTTGAAATATCAGAATGGTTGGATTGAGCATCAACGACCACCGCGTAAATAGTATAGGCTGTACTAGCCGTTAACCCGCTAATTGATGCTATTGTAGCAACATTTTTAACTACAGTTTTATTACCTGTGGCAATAGCCCCCGTAACTCCCTGTTGGATTTCGTTTGCCGTAGGAACTGTTGCATTGGCATTCAATACAGCGTAGTAAACCTCCCCGTCGTTGTCGCATGTAAAGGATGCATTTACAGAGACATCGGTTATGTCGCTTATGCTCAGTGTGGTAATGTTTATCGGCTCGCTGTAGTTAATAGTATTCGATGCATCTGAACTACACCCTAGGAGGGTTACAATTACATAATAACTACCACTGGAAGTTGCAGTATAATCCTGATTTATTGCATTGTTTATCAGTCCAATTTGGTTGTACCACTGGTTGCCTTCGGAAGCGTCGGAATGTAGAACGTTTCTTGAGATAGAAATAGTGGGAGTTGTAGGCAACGGATTTACCGTAAGTTGACCTTTGACATATGTGAAGCCATAATTTTTGTCGTTTCCTCCTGATACTTCAATGTCATAGACTCCAGCAGGAGAGTTTTGAATGGCGCTACATGAAGCGATTGGTTTGGTGTCAAGTATATCTTCGTTTTCGCTATTAATAAAGCCGCTGTAAGTGAGTTCGAATACTGGATTCTCAGCGTTAAAACAGCGATCAGTGCTTTGGGCTGTAACTGTCAAAGTCTTTTTATTAACTGTTAGCTCTTGCTCAACGTTATTCGCAGCAAAATATTGATTATTGCCGGCTTGCTTTGCAGTTATTGTAGTTTCTCCAGCTCCGACTATAGTTACAACTTTGCCGCTTACGATAGCAACCGATTCGTTGGATGAGGTATAATTTACATCTAAACCAGAGGTTGATGTGGCGTTTAGTTCAAAAGTATTATCTCCGTAAGTCACAGAGTTCAACGGATCGAACGTAATGATTTGGGTTTGCTGGGTTGTAGTGAACTCAACCTGTTCGCCATAACTTGTGCCTAACTCGTTTGTTGCATAAGCCCTAACATAATATTTTGTTGCAGCAGTTAGTCCTGTCATCTCCGAAGTAAATGCCCCAGTAAAGGAGGTTGCACCCTGTTCAGTTTTGCTGTCGTTGAGGGTTGGATTTTCCGCTGTGCTCCAGCAAACACCATACTGAATAACATTGGCCGATCCTAAGTTTACAATAGTACCATTGCCTGTGGCCGCTGTGGTAGTTATGTTGGTGATTGCCTGAGAGGTTACCTCTGGTACAGATGCTAATGTTTTGAAAACCACTTGATTTCCATATACTGTGCCAACGCTATTTGTTGCAAATGCTCTTACATAGTAGATTGTATAAGGAGATAAGTTATTCAAAAGTGTAGTAAATGAACTATCTGCAGATGGAACAATATCTGATTTTACATTATCGTTTATTGTTGGATTAGAATTTGTACTCCAGCATATTCCAAAAACAGTAGCTTCCGGGTAACCAAGTAAATTGTATTTGCCGTTTCCGGTAGCACCAGTTTGAGTAATATTTGAAGCGTTTAATGTGATTACACTCGGATAAACTTTTTGTGTATACCCTTCCCAGAAAAGGAAAGGATATCCGCCATTTGTTATTCCTGATTCATCAATACCCCAAATATTGTTAGAGCCGTTTTCGGTTTCACCAATAAAATCCCAAGTTGCTTCAAAATATGTTAAATACTTTTTCATCTGGGCTGTGGTTAAGCCTGTACCCCCAGCACTTGATGTTACACCTGATGTTTGGGTATCCCAAAAACTATTGGCGCAATTTAGTGAACCACCATTATACCCAATTAAGCCTCCAACATCTGCTGTACCTGTTACTGATCCTTTGCTAAAACAGTTAATAACTGTGCAGGAATTGTTGTTGTTCCCAATTAACCCTCCAACCATATGAGAACCAATCACATTGCCTGTTGTATAGCTATTGGTAACAGTACCATCCAAATTGTAACCCACTAATCCACCAGTGCTGTAGTGATAGTTTCCTGTAACCGTTACTGAACATGTGCTATAGCTATTACTTACTGTAGAGTTGTTGCTTGCTCCAATTAAGCCTCCAACATTTTGGTACTGACCAGAAATACTTCCTGTGCTATAGCAGTTTTCAATGTACGAATTATCACTAGCATAACCTATCAATGCCCCAATATGCTGATTGTAATCTCCAGATACGCTGATAGTGACGTTGATGACTCCAAGATTCTTTATGGTTGCTCCATTTGTGTAGCCAAATAAACCTTGATAAGCGTATGCCCGATTGATTGAGAGTCCTGTAATTTTATGACTTTCCCCATCATAGCTTCCTGAAAATAAAGTTGTTGTGTTGCCAATTGGAATCCAGCCAGCACCACTATTCCATGTTGATGTTTGTGAAGCATCAATATCAGCCGTTTGAATAAAGTATTTGTTCCAATACGAACTGTTATTTGCTAATACAGTTAAATCGGAAAGGTTTTGAATTAAATAAGGATCGTCTGATGTACCCGAACCATCAAAAATAGTAGTTTTGAAACTTACTTCATTACCATAGGCAGTTCCTAAACTATTGGTTGCATAAGCCCTTACATAGTAGGTTGTATTAGGGGTTAAACCTGTAAGTATAGAAGTATAGTCGACAATTGTAGATACACTACCATTTTCTATTTTTGAATCATCTATGGTAGGTGTTCCTGTTGTATTCCAACAAAATCCAAACTGGGTAGGAGTAGGATTACCAATAACCGTAATTGCTCCGCTGACATTTGCAAATGTTGCATTTATAAAACTTGCTGCCTGAGTGGTCACAACAGGAATTTGGTAAGTAGTAAAGCTTACTTCTTGCCCGTATACTGTGCCTGTAACATAGGTTGCATAAGCTTTTACGTAGTAAGAAGTATTGGGTGTTAATCCTGTAATACTAGATGTGAAAGAACCTGTTCCTGAAGGTATACCTTGCTGTGTTTTGTTGTCCGAAATAGAAGGATTCCCTGTAGTATTCCAGCAAACACCATATTGGCTTGCACTTGGATTTCCTAAATTGGATATATTTCCATTACCCGTTGCAGTTGTAGTTGATATATTAGTTGCATTTTGAGTCGAGATAACAGGTGCAATTGGTAAAGTTGTAAAGTTTACTTCGTTACCATATACAGTGCCCTTTGAGTCTGTTGCGTAGGCTTTTACGTAATAAACCGTATATGGTGACAACCCTGTAATCGAAGAGGTAAACGCACCAGTTGCTGATGTTGCACCCAGTTCAGTTTTGTAATTAGAGGTTGTAGGATTACTTGTTGTGTTCCAGCAAATACCATGCTGGGTTGGATTTGTTTCACCTAATTCTATAATATTTGCATTACCTGTAGCCGAATTCGCTGTTATATTGCTTACAGATTGGGTGGCAATCGCTAAAGATTTATCGGTTGTAAATTCTACCTGGTCACCATAAACTGTTCCTACTATATTTGTTGCATAGGCTTTTACGTAGTATTTGGTGTTTGGCATTAGGCTAGTCATGGCAGACGTAAATGCTCCTGTTGTTGAAGTACTGCCCATTTCGGTCTTGCTATCGCTAGTTGATGGATTTCCAGTTGTATTCCAGCACACACCATGTTGGGTTGGATTTGGAGCACCTAAACTGGTGATATTCCCGTTTCCTGTGGCTGTAGTTGCGGAGATACCAGTAACTGCCTGAGTTGTAACAGCTGGCGCAGCTGGTAAGGTGGTGAAGCTTACAGCGCTGCCATAAACTGTACCTGCCGAATTAGTTGCATACGAACGAACGTAGTATGTTGTGTAGGGTGCTAACCCTGTTATTAGCCCTGTGAATGCTCCAGCTGTTGAGGTTGCACCTCCATCGGTTTTACTATCGGATATTGTAGGATTTGAAGAAGTACCCCAGCATATTCCATAATGAGTTGGATCTGGACTGCCTAGAAAAGTTATATTACCATTTCCGGTAGCAGTATTGGTAGTAATATCGGTTACTGCCTGGGTTGTAATGGTTGGGTAAAGCTTGTGTTCATAGCCTTGCCATAAAAGGAAGGGATAACCACTATTTGCTGTACCTGTTTCATCAATGCCCCAAATATCAACGGCTCCGTTAGCTGTTTCGCCAATAAAGTCCCATGTAGCTCCAATAAAAGTTGAATAAGCATTCAGCTGTGCTGTTGTTTTGCCAGTTCCTCCACCACTGGAAGATTGACCTGAGGTTTGTGTATCCCAGAAACTATTTGTACATGTAAGAGTACCATAGTTTACGCCAACTAAACCTCCTGTAGATGACCCAGAAACAGTCCCTTTGCTGTAACTGTTCGAGATAGTGGATGTGCCGCTACAATTCCCAGCCAATCCGCCAACTGCATATGCGCCTGATACACTTCCTGTTGCATAGCTATTGTAAATACTTGAGCCTACATTGTAGCCTACTAATCCCCCTGTACTATACCTTGAGCCGATTACTGAAACAGAGCATGAACTGTAGCTACACTTTATTACTGAACTGGACTGGTTTGCTCCTACTAATCCTCCGCAGCTATGGTATTGACTCGAAACCGTACCTGTACTGTAACAGTTCTCTATTGTAGTTGTTGTAAGGTTCCCAGCAAGGGCTCCAACATACTGATTATCTCCTGATATGCTAACATTGGTAGCAATAACACCTAAGTTTTTTATAGTTGCCCCAGAAGTACTACCAAACAACCCTTGGTAAGCCGACGCTCTATTTATGTATAATCCGCTGATTGTATGGTTTTGCCCGTTGTAATTCCCGGTAAACCGGTTAGTGTTATTGCCAATAGGGCTCCATCCTGCACCAGAATTCCATGTGGATGTTGCTGATGCATCAATATTTGCAGTTTGAATAAAATATTTACTTAGGTAAGAGGTGTTATCTGCAATTGCTTTTAGCTCATCCAATGTTGACACCTGGTATGGATCAGCGGAAGTGCCAGATCCATTAAACCTGTTAGTAGTAAAACTCACTTCGCTGCCGTATACAGTACCTAAGCTGTTGGTTGCATAGGCTTTTACATAATAGGTGGTGTTTGAAAGCAGGTTAGTTAGGCTTGAACTATAAGTTCCTGTAGTTAACATATTACCTTCTAGGGTCTTATTGTCATTTATCGTTGGATTCCCTGAGGTGTTCCAGCAAATACCATGTTGAGTGATACTTGGATTACTTATCAAGATAATATTCCCGTTTCCTGTGGCTGATGTTCCAGTAATATTGCTAACTGCTAATGTGCTTACACCAGGCATCTGGTAAGTGGTAAAGTTTACCTCTTGACCATATACTGTTCCTGTAATGTTGGTAGCGTATGCTTTTACATAATAGGTAGTATTGGACAGTAATCCTGTAATATTCGAAGTAAATGCACCTGTTGCAGATATGCTACCATCTTCTGTTTTGCTGTCGCTTATTGTAGGATTTCCTGTTGTGTTCCAACATACACCATGCTGAGTTGGGTTAGGGGCTCCTAATTCAATGATATTGCCATTCCCTGTTGCAGTGGTTTCTAAAATATTACTTACTGCTTGAGTGGTAATTACAGGAGCAGTAGGTAAAGTGGTGAAACTTACCTCGTCTCCGTAAACTGTTCCCTTTGAATCGGTTGCATAAGCTTTTACATAGTAGGTTGTGTAGGGTAGCAATCCTGTAATTGATGAGGTGTAGGCACCCGTTGAAGATGTTGAGCCATCCTGTGTGTGGCTGTTGGCAATAGTAGGGTTAGGACTTGTACTCCAGCAGACACCATGTTGAGTTGGGTTCGAAACACCTAGGCCAATAATGTTTCCATTCCCCGTGGCAGTGGCTTGACCTATATTACTTACCGCTTGTGTTGTAACTGCTAACCCAATGTCCGTTGTGAAAGTAACTTCCGATCCATATACCGTACCTCCAAGGTTAGTTGCATAAGCCTTGAGGTAGTAGGTTGTGTTTGGAATTAAGTGAGTTATATTTGATGTAAACGAACCAGTGGTCGATACACTTCCATCTTCCGTTTTACTATCACTAACAGTGGGGTTTCCTGTTGTGTTCCAGCAAACGCCATGTTGTGTAGGATTTGGTATACCTATATTCGTAATATTACCGTTTCCTGTTGCAGAAATGTTTGTAATACTGCTTACCGCCTGAGTTGTAACAGTAGGTAGAACGGGTAGGGTGGTGAAGTTAATCACATCACCATAAACTGTTCCTAGTGAGCTGGTAGCATATGTACAATAGTAGTATTGGGTGTTAGGCGATAAACCTGTCATAGAACCATTATATAATCCTTCTGAGGTAGCGATCCCATTTTCAGTTTTATTATCACTAGTGGTTGGATTTGCTGATGAACTGCTCCAGCAAATACCATACTGTGTAGTGGATGGATAACCGATAACATTAAGGATTCCATTCCCTGTTGCGCTAGTTGAGGTAGTTCCTGAAACAGCCTGAGTCGTTACAATTGGATAAACTTTTGAGGTTAATCCCTGCCATGCAAGAAAAGGGTATCCGTTGTTAGTGGCACCTGTTCCATCAAACCCCCAAATGTCAGCAGTTCCATTTGTTAATTCACCTATCAAATCCCATGAGGCTCCAGAATATGTTGAATACGTCTTCATTTGGGCTGTGGTTTTGCCTGTACCTGAGGCGCTTGATGTTTTTCCCGATGTTTCAATGTCCCAAAAACAATTAGATACAGGAGCTCCCTCGTGATATGCTATTAACCCGCCAGTGTAATAACCCGGACAAGAAACTGCACCTTTGCTATAACAATTAATAACTGTTGGCGAGCTATCATTAAAACCTATGAACCCACCTACACAATCGGTTTCGGCTCCTCCAGTAACATTTCCTGTTGAGTAGCAATTTATTATTGATGAACCACTATTATCACCAACTAATCCTCCAGCACCTTGCACATTATAGCCGCTAATCGAAACGTTGCACGAACTATAACAATATCTAACAGAAGATCCATTATCAATTCTTCCAATTAAACCACCAGTGTTGAGATATTGGCTGGATATATTTCCTGTACTGTAGCAATTTTCAATTGTTGAGGCATTTGCACGACCTACCAAACCGCCAATACTTTTCTGATCGGCAAGTCCTCCCGTGATTGATATGTTGACATCAACAACCCCAAGGTTTTTAATGCTGGCATGATAAATAATTCCGAACAAGCCACAATATCCAAAAGTGCCGCCTACGTATAGTCCTTTAACAGTATGGTTTTGACCATTGTAGTTGCCCTGAAAGTATATACCGTTTCGTTCTGACCCAATCATAGGCCATCCGTATGTATAAGGCATATCATTCCATGTTGAAATACTAGGTGTGGCCGTGGATAAATCGATATCGGCTGTTTGTATAAAGTAATAACCCGATGCCCAGTAAGAGGTGTTTTTTGCAAGCCAGTAAAGGTTTTGCCATGTTGCAATCTCAAATGGATGCGCAGATGTTCCATCACCAACCGAAGGAGCAATCGGTGTCTGTGCCATAAGCTTTACTGCTATCAGAAGGCTTATTAAAATGCTAGAGACTATTCGTTTCATATTAGTATACAATATGTTATAATTTGAAGTGTTTCCCTTTTTAAATTGGAACTCGGGATACTCTTTTGACAGAGTATCCCGTAATTCCAGCTAAATCCCAGATAGATTGGTAATTCTATTGAATTAGGATTTGTGCAATAAAAGTAGCAGCCTACTATGTATATTAGTAAAAAACGGGTACACGAAAACTACCCGGTTTATAATTTAAGGGTAATTATAATGAAATGTAAGTAACCAATCTTAGTTAACTTAGATTTGTTTTATATCATAAAATCAGGTTGTTAAATGTTTAGTAGGTAGGTGGTAAGGTTTTCTGATGAATCAAGGTTCATTTTTTTCCGAATGTTAGTACGCGTATTTTCAATAGTGCGAATGGATCGATTGGTTAGATCAGCCAACTCTTTGGTAGACAGTTGTAGTCGTAACATAGCGCAAAGCCTTAATTCAACGGGAGAAAGATTGGGATATAGTTCAATTAATTTCCCTAGAAAGCCATTGTTGAGTTCATCG
>Ga0209099_1003087_pt1 | contig 13887 bp, 16 predicted proteins | sample AD_JPNHW2_MetaG_FD_184430 | JGI IMG/M metagenome (GOLD analysis project Ga0209099, IMG submission 184430) | Active sludge microbial communities of municipal wastewater-treating anaerobic digesters from Japan - AD_JPNHW2_MetaG (SPAdes) (version 2) | ecosystem: Engineered > Bioreactor > Anaerobic...
AACGCCGTGCAGATCGCGAAAAACATCCCGGTTAATTTGCAAAGCGGTTTCTTTGTTTGCCTTGTGGATTGATTGCGCTTTCAATTCCAGCGTTTCGCCCCAGGGAATGATTACGAGATTTCCGGCATAATCGCGGTTTTTGCCATCGAAAACCACTCTGGCATCCTGTATCGATTCCGGGATTGTTCCTTTGACCTTTACAACGATCTTGTCGCAGCAAATCGCCTGACAGGTACATTCCACCTCATCATCGGCGAACAGGGTGTCAAAGCTGTTTATCGGTTTTGCTTCGCTTCCATCTGCACCGTCTGCATCCCATAAGTTCAAATCGATGAAAATGTCAGCCTTGCGATACAACATGAAATTGCCGTCAAACATCCCGCCTGCTTGTGTGCGCGCAACTCTCTGTTTTGTATCGCGTTTCAGCAACATTATTCAGCCTCCCAGCAAGGCCCCTGCCACCAGATAACGAGTGTTCCAGGCGTGTGATCCTGTGCGATTGCCGGTTGCCCATTAGCAAAGATGATCCGCCCGATCAGACCATAGGCAAACTCACCATCGGGCTGCAAAAGTTCTTCTGATTCAACAAAATCGACGATGTCGCCAGGCGCTTCTTCGTCCTGCGTCGGAAGTGTATAACGGAGAAAAACATAAACATTTTCAGAGGCTTCGAACTCATGTAATGGAACCGGGTAAAAACTGCCGTTGATCTGTGCGATTCCTGCCTGCGTCGGATCATTGGTGTCAATGATGATAAATTTGCCATCCCCTGCACCCTGAATCGTAAACATCCCGCCGGAAAAGCTGCTGCCTCCCTTGCCGGATCGGATGACAGACAGAACAGTCCCGGACGGGGTTCGCTTTGCCGTAATCGTGCGGCCATCACCTTTGATCCGGTTGGAGACAATCTCATCATACAGCAGGCAAAACCAGCCTGTCGGAATTTTTTGACCTGTTTGTGGACGGATCAAACTCATCTGCTGTAAATCTCCTCATCCCATCCAGTATCGGCGTAAATGTGTTCTGTCGTCACAACCCAAAAGCGCCCGTCGCGCGCCATTGACGAATTGTTTATCAGCCAGTATTCGGCAGATTTATTGTAACCGAAACAGTAGGACGGCGCGGACAGCCTGCCGATATGCCGGAGTTTCGCAGACGCGTCTCCGCGTTTTTTATAGTAGGAGGTTTCTGTAACCACAGGAGCGGGGTAGTTGTATGCTTCCACTCCCGGTTTCGTCCGTGTTACGGAAATATGCCAGCCCTCTGGCGGCGCGTCGGAATCTCCCCATTTTACGGAATTTTGCAATGCGGCAGGAATCAGCGTGGTTGTAGCCGTTGCCGGATCCCAGCCGGAGATTGTCGGAGTACCATTTTTCACCCATAAATCATGATTCCAGATGGCAAGGTAGTTTTCCTTGTTTTCCAGTGGCTTCTCAAATGTCGATGCATTGCAGGAGTGCTCTATCTGCCCGTCGAAGTGTTCTTCCTCTGCCGGAGTGTCCTGAAAAACCATTGTCAATGTTGCATAGCCCTCGGAATAGGCTATGGACGACGCGTATTTGTTGAAATAACCGTCGCTGTATTCGGTGTTGTGTTTGTAGGACGCGAATATGCTGTCGGCATCATCCTTTTGGCACATCCATAGACGGGTCACGGTATCACCGGATACTGCCCCATCTCCTACTGTTGCAACATAATCAGCCATTTAAAAACCTTTATGGGAAAATCATTCCACCGGTACGCGCGGCATTTTCCAAAACCGCCAATTTCTGATCCACGGAACCAAGTAAATCAACCTGCTTTTTCGCCAGTATTGCGGCTCGGTCACCCTGTATTCCTGCGCCCCCAGTATAGCCTCCGACACGCCGGAGATTATCCACAGTTTCTTTTGCACTCGCGCTGGCGGCATTGCCAATCGTGCCAGTGCCTTTACCAGTCATTGCTGCTTGCGCGGCCTTGAGTTTCATTTCTTCGGCATCTTTCACGCCTGCTTTGGTGGCGTTCAGCTTTGCGGCTTCTGCATCGCGCGCGGCTTTGGTTACTGCTCTCCCTATCTCCGCTTCTTTTCTCGCTGCCTCGTTTACCTGGCGTTTGCGTTCGGCATCTTCTTCGTGCGTTCCCATCTTGCGCCGGATTTCATCGCGGTCGATTGCGGCAGTTTGCAGTTTTTCTTCCGGTCTGCCAAACAGCTTGTCTCCAAGCTTCATCTGGTCTTTGCCCATGATATGGCTCAAACCCGAAAAGGATGCAGCGTTAAGCAATCTGCGGGCTGTCTTTTTCAGTCCTCCCTCGTTTGCGTCATATTCCTCTGTTCCTGTTTTTATGCCAGATTTTTCCATCTTTTTTGAATTTGAAAATATCGCATCCAGCCCCTCTGTAACGGCTGCCAGCTGTTGGATAAAGCCGGAATTAACTGCCCATGATTGAAGAGAAAAACTGATATTTGAAATATGGTCTTTCAGCGCAGAGGCGGCTAAAATCTGATCATCGCCAATAATTGATCCGCGCGCCTGCAATTCATCACCCAGCGCGATATGATCTTTCAAATAATTGTTCAGTTCGGTAAAATTTTTCCCAAAAATTTGAGTTGCGGCAGAATCCCGGAGCAGGGGGTCTTCAATGGCGTTTATTCGTTTTGTGACTTCGTCGAATAATTGTTCAGGGTTTAATGCGCTTATTTGGCCTATGCCCATTCCAAGCATTGCAAAAGCATCTGTTCCTGATCGCAATCCAGCAGCGGCTTCGCTTGCCAATTTTTTTACCCGTGTAAACCCGGAAGTCACAGCTCCGAAACTCGTTCCTGTGCGCTCTGCAGCAAACTGCATCTTCTGGAAATAGGCAAATGACACGCCGATTTTTGGGGCGTTGTCTTCGATCTCATCCATCTTGTCAATCAGCTTTTTGGCCTGATTGACGGTTGCGGCGATGCCAATCCCCATTCCGAACATTCCGGCAATAGAACCAAGTGCGCCTTTGACTTTATCAAATGCGCCAGTAATCCCGTTCCCAAGCCCTTTCGCGTGGCCTAAAACGGAGTTCATGCCTTTTTTGGCATTTTGCCAGTTTGCTCTAATGTTTATCAGCATTTTTCAGTTCTTCCCATTCTTTCAAAATGTCCAGCCTCGCGTCAACCTGCTCTTTTGATGGCTCATATCGTTCAGGAAACTTGATCTGCCACGGATGCAACTGGCCTTTTGCTTCCCGTTCCTTTGCAGATTCCATTTCCTTTTTAAGTATCTCTCTGTTTGCCTTGCGCTCAACCCCAGCAACTCCCTCGCGCTTTGCGTCGGCTGCAATTAAGTGTCCAAGTGCCTCAAACGACATATCCCACAGAACTGCATCCATCGTCATACCGCTTGCCTGTGTTGCAATCATGGCGTTCGTTGCCAGATATTCCGCATCAAACCAAAACGGCTTATTACTTTTTTTGCCAGTTGGGAGCAGGTCAAAGCCCTCGCAAGGCAGGATCAGCACCCATTCTACAATCTTTTCGTAATTTTCGGCAATGTCTTTCCCGAACTTCCTCCAAAATTTCATAGCTGCTATTTCCAGTTTTAAACCGCCTTTCAGACTATCCTGAATCATCGGAAAGCTTTCGCGGTTTCTGGTCAGTATTACAAGCGCCTTTGCAACATCCTGCCCGGTGCATTCCACCGGGTCAAGGAAAAATTTGCTGGTAATCAGTTCAAGCAGCGTAAAATAACAACTGAAAGGTGGCGGCAGGGTAAGCCGGCCAAATGTCGCCGGGAATTTCAGGAATTGAAAAACCTCAGCCTCATAGTCGACTGTTTTTGTCGGGATGTACCATGCCGGAATTTTCAGCATCTAATTTCACCTTATGCCGGGGATGGTAGCGCCGAAACTTTGGTAAGGCTGACTTTCTGATACTCATTGTTTTTTTCCGTCAGGGTGTGTTTGGTCACGATGTCGGTCGTGCCAGATTGCCCATTCAGCGCCTCGTTGGTAATGGTCGTGGCTTCACCGTCAAGGTAAAATTCTTCGCTGACCTCTTTTTTGCCGCCATGCGTGGTCATGCCAACGATTGTTCCCTTGCTGTCCAGTTTTTCGGCAACTTCCACTGAATTATCTTCCGTGTAGCTTTCCGAATTTGTGGCGGTTCCGTTTACAACTCCAAATCCCATTTTATGCCTCCTTTTTTAAACCTTGTACTTTTCGAGTTCTGCGATTTTCTTTTTGTAGCTGCCAATCATCCGATTAGTAGCGTTTGCCAGCCCTATATTTGCCGCGTTCGGGCTGGTTTTCCCGATATAGCGGACGATGTTTTCAACTAAAATTTGATGCATTTCTCCGCTATGGATTTCCTGAACAATCGGCTGCGCTTTTCCGGTGGATGCGCCAGTATCGGAATAGCCCGGCGCTTTGGGCAAGCGGTTCAGTGCTTTCAGCCATCCGGCCTTTGCGGCTCCGGCGTGTGGAATCCTGCTGAATTTGTTTTCCTTGTCATATTTCGCCTTGCCAGTACCCCTGTATGGCTTATAGTCAATCTTGCCTTTGGCCTTGTTCCAGAACTCCCATGCGCGGGTAATTTTTCGGATATTCCGCCCTTTCGGACGTTTTGCGGATTCAAAAGCAAACCCTGAATCATCGTTGATGTAAAGCGGTGTTTCAGGCTGGTACTTCGTAATTGGCCTGTACTTGTATTTATCCGGCAGCTTTGACGGCGTTCCTGCCCGTCCCGGCTCTGTCGCTTTTGCCGCACTCTGGACGGCAAAGATCATGGACTGACGTAAAATGGATGCGCTTGATTTGCCTAAGTCACGCTCAATGATATTGATTACCTGCGCCAGCTTCTCAATCTCCGATGATGGAATTTCTGCGCTTATCATATCGTGATAAACTCCAGTTCGATATGCGCCAGATACTGCCCGGTTTCCCGGTATCTCAAATCTGATCCCATCGGGTTAACCTCAAATCCGTCGCAGTTTATTCCGGCTTTATTCGGCAGTGATTTCAGGTAAAACAATTCTATGATCGCTTCGATCTTGTCATTGTAGGTTTCAAATTCTGCCGGATCGTTGACCTTTGCAATCAGGGTAATACCGACTTTTACACGTCGGCTTACCCGGTTGCGTTCCTCTGCGGCAGAGTAGGCGGTGGGAGTTACGGTCAAGGCGTAATCTGTGCCATCAGCCATCAGTAAAGCGGGTGTGTAGTTCAAAACCGCTTCTGGATAGCCCGACTCCAGCAGCTTTGAAACAACCCCCCTTGCCGTGTCGCTGGTTTTACTCATTATGCCGGCCCCTCGTCTTTTGTGTGGATGCGGATGCTTACGCCGTGATTGTCCGCATTACGCCAGCACGGGTCGCCGTTTTTGCTGGACAGCCGGTGTCTGTGCCCGTTCCAGATGATCGTATCGCCAATTTTTGGAGTCACCAGGCTGGCGGCGATGACAAAATCAACGGAGCGTGTTTCTGTCACGCCGTCGCCCAGATCATCCAGCTCATTGGCAGTTGAAAAACCCACCCGTGCAGACATGGAAGTAGCGCCATCCTGTCCGAAATACTCGATGGTATCGGACATATAATATGTGCGCCAGTCGCGTAGCGCTTCCATGCCTGAACGGATGATATTCATTACTCCAGAACTCCCGCGTTGGTACAGGCAGACACGACAGCTGCAATATCAGTCTTCGCAGCGTTCAGCGCGGTTTTGGTCGTGCCGAAATCGGTCACGGCTTTAACCACCTCCGCCCGGATAGCGGTAACATCAGTCACCAGCTTGACAACTTCGGCGCGGACAGCGGTAACGTCAGCAATCGCCTTGACCAGTTCCGCCTCGACCGCTTTAATCGCGGTATTATTGGCTTCGATGGCCAGTTTGATGATCGCAGCCTGGCCGGTATAATCGTTGCCGGTGATCGTGTCGGTAGTCGGATCGACGACCGTCGGATCGGCGGCGGTCACAGCAGCGGGGTTCGCAGCGGTAATCGCAGCAGGGTTCGCAGCAGTGAAAGCTGAAACAGCAGATTGTGTCGCGGTAGGAGCGCTTGCCGGAACAATCGCAATAAACTCTCCGATGTTGGAAGCGTTCAGTGCAACCCGGCAAAGATTCCCGGCGGCGGCGGCAACAGCCCGCCCAATGTAACAATCATCGGCAGGTGTCGCGGAAACTTTGGAAGTCTCAGAATTCCAGTAAACCAGAGCACCAGCGGCAATAACGCCATCGGAAACAAACTCAAAAATTCCCTGCACAGCCAAAGCTCCTTGCACCCCTGCGGCAATCGCAGAAGTCGCAACTCCAAAAAAATCATCCTCAATCGCAACCACGTCCCCCTGCGACAGTGCAGAGACCGGCGTATGGTCTAAATACACGCCCTCTTGAATGAAAGTAGCCATAGTTTTTATCTCCTTTTTTTGAAATTGCCCCGGTTTTTACGCCGGGGTGTTATTGGTTAAAAATCCCGTTTAAACGTCCTGCTTGAAACCGCCCTTCGGGTCTTGTTTTGCCACGCCCCAATCCATATACGCCCGGTACAGGATTCCCAGTGTGTTGAACTCAGCGGCAGAGGATTCGACGAAAGGCTCCTGCCGACCGTTCAGGAACACGGCCTGGATAACGGCGCAGTCCATCGGATCAGCCAGCAAGTAATAATCTGTGGCGCTGTATCCACTGATTGTTACGTCGGAAAGGTACGGAGTGGCAACAGGTTTGAATTGACCGGCAAGCGGATTGCTGACAGGAGAAACTGCCTTTGCATTGGTCGCTCCAAGCGCGGTAACGCCAAGAACAGAGTCGTTGTAAAGCTGATTCGCAAGGTTTTTCAGCCCGATTGGAGTGAGCAGGATCGCTGGTTTGATACCGGTGACTTCCCCGTCCGCGGCGGTGATCGCATAGAATCCAGATTCAGCCTGTTCCAAGCCGGCAAGGCTCAAGGCGATGGCACTGGTTTGCACGTTTTTGTTGCCGGAAGCAAAGAACGTCGAGTTGTCCAGGAACGCAGTCCAGAATACGCGGTTGAAGCTGTTGGCAGCCGCGCGGCCAAACATGAAAGGAACGTCATTCAGCGCGCCAAGATCATCATTGATGATGTCCTGCCTGGTAAGCCCAAGCATCTTGCCATAGGTCTTAGCCTGGTTGCTGAAACTTTCGTCGGACAAAGCGGCGTGTTTCAGTTCGCCGCCGCTACCGACTACCTCAAAACCACCGGTCATATTCAGGCGGTAGCTGTTGATCGCTTTGAAGTCGGAGACACTGGCGATCGATGCAATCTCGCGCCATGACTGATCGGCATAGCGGAAGCCCTGCAGCAGTCGTTTGTTGTAAACATTGGCCAGAATGCCGGAAAGAGACACGTTGCTGAATCCTGCACGAACACCATGACTGGCGGCCTCGTACCAGTTTCCGGAATCAATCATCGAATCAGTAAACCCGTTCGCATGAGCACATTCAAGAACCAGCCGTTTCGGACCCATCCCGGAACGGTACTGCTTTTGCGCGGCCTCGACAGCAGGAGCGCCAATATCCTTGACAACATTATCGACATTCACTCCGGCAGAAATCAGCGCGGCGGCATGGATCATTTCACCACGTCCGGCATAATTGCCCTGAACATAAACATTAGGAACAGCAGGCTTGTTTTCGCGGAGGGCTTTAATCAGGGCGGTTTTGGATTCCTCAACCGTCCAGTTTTTTGTAATCGCCTCCAGCTTCAATTCCGGCAGTTCCTTGCCAAAGACATTGTCAATGGCATCGATGCGCCCTTTCTGTTCCGCGTCACGCTTTGCAATCGCTGCCTGAACGGCTTTGGCGACTGCGTCATCAGGCAAACTGGCCTGCACTTTTTCCGGCTCGGTAGCCGGAGTTTCGATCTTCTGGTTTTCCATCGTTTTTCCTCCTTGTTGGTTTGTAAATCCCGCCGCGATTCGGATATGAGTTTCAGAGTCAGCGCCCAGAGCGACCACGGACACTTCGCGGAGTTTCGCGCCCCTGACTATTGCCATCGGGCCGGTAAACTCCCGCCCGTTCAACACTGCCGTTTCGCCGGCTTTGATCTGATCAACCTCACTGACCGGATCGCTGCCGATACTTGCCTGCCAATGGTATTTTTTACCCTCGGCAATAATTCCGGACCCAAGCGGTTTTTCAGTGTCGATCTCCCCGGAAAAAGTGATTTTCTTTCCGTCGTTCTGGCAGGAAACAACACCAAGCCGATACTCAGGTGAATACTGGTGATTGAACATCAGCGGTATCTGGTCAGCCATTTTCAGAGTGGCAAGATCAATGACAATTGGATTGCCCGACCAGGTCTGCCCGATTGCACCGCCAGAATAGGCAATTCCGTCTATTTTTGTAGATTTGAACTCTGTATTCTCTGCGGCAAGGATTAGCCGATTGCCGCCCTCCATATGTGGATTATTCGGCATTATTGCCTCCTTGCTCTTGTGGTTCGTCTGGTTCGTTGTAAAGAATCCTTGCTTCTCCCTTTTCCGGCAGTCCAATTTGTTTTCTCTGCTGTATTTCGCGCAGCTCCTCTCGCAGCCTCTGATCTTGTATCTGTTCCCAGTCATAGCCCTGCCGCGCGCATTCAATCGCCAGCGTGGTTGTTCCGTTCAGCAGGCGCTGCATTTCAGCATTAGCTTCTTTCACCGGGTCAACATGCGCCCTGCCATCCCAAAACCAGATATAATCCAGCGGTTCAATCCGCTTGTAGCTTGACTGCGGCCAGAACTCGCCAAGCCAACTTTGCATGATCCGGGAAAGCACGGTATTTGATATTCTCATGCGCTCGACATTGAGGTACTTGTCGTAAGCCTGGTAGTCCATCCTCCCGGATGCGTAGTTATAGCTGGATGAATCACCAAGTGCCACGTTCTTCGGCAGGTTCAGACATCGCGCCAGCTCCGTTTTTACTTGCAATGCAAAATCCCGCTGGCTGTCCGTCGGGTTGGTCATTGCGTGACTTTGCAGGCTGTAGCCCTTTGGCAAAGCGGCAAAGGCATCACGCGGCAATGAGAACGGTGTAAACTCATCCAGCTCATTTTCCTCGTTTCCGTCACCAGTGTCGCCTGTATGGATTACGCCGGAAATATTGGCGGATGTTTCCATCTTCTTGACCATCGCCAGAGTATATCTGCGGAGCATGGCAAGCAAGGGAAGTGCGGCGGTGATCTCCGGCACTCCACGGTGTTGACCAGGACGTTCCGGCAAATACAAATGGATGATATTTTCAGCGGCAATCCTAATTCCCTTGCCGGTCACATTGCCGCTGCCAGGATGCGGAATTACGTTGTAGCTGACAGGATTGCCGAATATGTCATAGCGGATTCCGTCCACCTCGTTGCCGGCAAATATTTCGCTGCGGTAGCTGGCGGATATGCAGTCTGCCTCCACAAGCTGCAAGTCCAGCTTGATTTTACCCGGCAGGTTGCCATTGCTAATCAGAACCGCAAACGCTTCCCCGTCGCGACTTTGAGCCATGCGTAGGGTATGCAACTTTTCAGCCAGGTTGATTCTTTTTGCCCATTCGATGAACTCCGCTTCAATGGCATTATTCAGTTTTTCCTTTGGCGTCAACACCTGTAAGCGCGGACCTGTCCCGATGATGTCAAACGCTTTTGTCTGGATCATCCCCTGCAGCCAGGGATTGTTCGCTGATTCATAGCGCGCCCGGCTTCGGAGCGTTGATCTCGTTGCCGGATCAGCTTCCCGGTCTGCGTCCCATATTGTGGACATAGACCAATGCGCGGCATTCTCAGCCGTCGTTTGCGCTGCATCATATCGCGCCAGGACTGTACGTGCCCTGTCCTGCTTTATCTCATTGCCATATTGATTTAGGATCATACGGCAGAGTTCCCCGTTGGTTTCATCACGCGCAATCGGGTTCCGGGTTTTTTGCCGATGGATGAAATGGCATTTGCGGCTTCGATCAATTCCGATAGCTGGAATTGCGACACGCTTTCACCGTCAGCTGCGACAGATTTCGGTTTCTCCATCGCTTCTTTCAGGATTTCAGAAAGTGTTTTTTCTGCCATCAGAGCAAACTCCTATATTTGGCGTTTGCTATTTTATACGCAGAAAATAAACAAAAAGCGTAATAAAGTGAATAAATATTTGATATAATGAAGAAAAACGGCAAATAAAAAACCTGCACCAAGGAATCCAATGCAGGCTATTTTCAGAGTTGAGGAATGTAATCAGGCAGCTTTATTTTCTTCTTTTCCTTTGGCGCTGCTGGTTTCATTTCGGAGATTGCTATTCCGCTGACACTTGCGGCAACGGTTGCGCCAACAATGCAGTCAAGCCAGTGATTGTCTGGCCTCTGCGGCCTCACCTGCCAGATGTCAACCCTGCGTCCACGCCCGGCGGTCGGCGTGAAGAACTCCGAACAAAGGTGGGAAAATAACAACTCGTGTAAGTATGGCTTGTCACCAAAAATGGACAAACAGCCCGGGTCTCCAATCGATGTTTTCAATCGTTGCGAAACAAACGTTTTCCACCAGTTTGCATCATACGCACAAAACCTGACGGCATTTCTCCCGCCCTTGTTGGAGAGATACCATTCCAGCCCCTGACGTTCGCCCTTTACAGTCTTGCGTGCCGATATTGGGTTTTGCGCGGCGGTAATACCTCGTCCGTGGCAAGGTGTCAGAATATTTGCCCACTGGCTTTGACGGCAGAACCGGTAGACAACCGGCGTTTCTGGTCCCCAGTTGGCGTCGATGTGGCAGCGATCGATCTTCAAAACCGCGTTATCCTCGCGTTGGTATTCTCTGGACAGGCACAATCCAGTCAGGTCGTTCAGTGCCGCATATATTCGTGCCGATCTTCCCATCTTTTTATATTCGCTCGGCATCGTATAACGGGCATCGTCCAGGGTAAACTGCTCCGTTTTCTGCCGCGGCCATGTTCCGTAATCAATTAGTGATCCAGTGAATCCCTCTCCATAGGCCATGATAACCCAAAACAAAAGATTGTCATGAATATCAATGTACATCGTCAGGCTGTCGCAACCTAACGGAACCATATCACGCGACATGCCGTTCAGCTTCGTTGACAGCAGGTCTGTTGTAAGCTGATCTGACTCGTCTGTATCCACCTGCGGATCGTTTTGGAACTCTGAATAAAACGCCTTCCGGTCTGCGATAAGAATGTTCATTGCGTTTTGCGTTGCGGATATTTCGCCGGGATCAAAGCGCTCTGGCCATGTCGGCAAAGCGCCTTTATCCATTTCGGCCTGATGCTGGCGGTAAAATTCGGTTGCGTCCTTAATACTTCCGGCGTGTTCACGTTGCGATCGTCCCCAAATGATTTTATACTGATCCCATAAATCCATGTTTTCTGGCAAAGCGTCCATCATTCGCATTCTTTCGCCGTTCCATTCCGGGTGCTTTTCGTTGTCCAGATACTCGTCGCATAAATCGCCTTTTTCGATTACCGTGCAGGTCATTACGGCTGTGATTTTTTTACCCGGCCCTGCCATATGTATAATGCTTTTTGAAATCACCTTTGCCCTCTTCTTGCATTGCTCTGAACTGGATGCGCTTTCCTCAGTTTGCGGATCGTCGATGATGCAGAAGTCCGGCCTGATCATTTTGCTGGATGCGGTCAGGTGGTTCTTCCCTCGGATGTTGGCCGAGGTAATACTCACGCTCTCAAAGATCGCCCCGGACGCAATGCTTTCTTTGACGGTCGGCATGACAAGCCGGTCGTCGCGCCAGTCGATATAGGTTCGTTGTCCGCCGCAAATCTGGCCTTTACTACGCTGTACAATACCCTCCAGTTTTGCCACCGGGAAGCAGACCTCCGGGAAATCAGCGGTAATCAACGGATTTGTTTCGATGGACATTTTTATTTTGTTCATGATTTCCGTTGCCTTGTCATCCGTAGCGGCAACGATTACGATATATTTCCGGTATCCGTACAGGATTGCCCATAGTGCCGAAAAACAGGATATTGCCGTTTTGCCTGTGCCGCGTGGCATGGCAAGCGCAAATTGGCCACCGTGCAGGATCGCTGTTTTGAGCTTGTTGATTACATGGATATGATTCTTGCTCCATCGGTTATAAAACACGTCCGGAAAGTAGGTTTTCAGGAACGACTGCAAATCGGACTTACACCTTGCCCGCCGGCGTGGATTTTCCGGTGCTGGAATCGTGCCAATATCTCGACCCTCCAGCGATAAGGCCGCCTGTCGCTTGCGGGAGGCTTTTTTGATTTTATCATAGCCCCGTTTGGTAATCATTCGTCTCTGCCCTCGTCTTGCTGGCGTTGCCATACCAGTTCCAGCATGATCTTCTGCGCTGATGCAGACCCGTTTTCCGCTTCTCGTTTTACTGCCTTGCGGCAGTCCGCCTCGCCGCGAAGCCATCCACGTTTAGCCGCCTTAAGAATTGCTTCCTTGTCGTCCTTGCCAACCTTGCCGGAACCAGTCAAAGCGGCAGTCACTTCCGGCACGTCCATTACATCCGCTATCTGTTCGGCATTGAATTGAATCTCTGCATAATCCTCAATCTGTTTCAGTAGCTCTTTATCCATCCCCAGCCTCCAATTTTAAAAAAGAAAGTGTGTATTTTAACGTGATTTCGTTGTAACGTCTGTTACCTCTTGCAAATCAATAGGTAGTACCTTTAGTTCGGCATCGAGCTATTTGACATCGAACTAATATCCCATTGACTTTCTGATAGCTGGCAAGACCTTTTTTCTGATCTTCCACTGGCTCACCCCCGTTTTTTTCTCAATTTCTGCGCGCGTGTAGCCCTTTGCTATCATCTGCGCCACCTGCCAGTATTCCTGCGGTATGTCATCCATAATTACGTCGCAAGGTGGTATTTCGGGTATTTCCCCAATTTCGCATACATCCATCCTGTTTTTTGCCAGATTGCGCAAAATGGTCATTCCCTGATTGCGCACGACCGCGCTAATAAATGTTTTCACGGTTCCCCTTTTTGGATTGTGCTTCTCGAATTGCTGCCAGGCGTGAATCATCAGGTCTTGTTTAAAATCCTCCCAATCCGCTTTTCGTGACGGGAATTTTTTGACAATCTCCGACGCCTTGACTTCTGCGGCGGTTTGGATGTATAAAAGGATGTTCATTTAGCTTTCCTATTCTACAAAATGTTTCATAAAGTCAAACAGTTCTTTTATTTCATCCTCTTTCAGCGCAATGCTACTTCCTTCAGAATCTTCAATAACAAGAGTACGTCTTGGGTTGCAGCAAATCTGAAAAACAAATCCTCTATCTTGATCTGCCACAAAACAGTCATCATTGTATGATAGGCGCATTTCAGTTTTCATTGGTTATTCCACCTCCTTATTAATTCTTCCCAAGCTACTACCCCCCCCTATTTAATTACCCCCCCCCCTTGTTTTCTTTTTCTGCCGAAAATGCCACTGTTACCAGCCTTGCCGGTGACTGTATGCAATAAAAAGGCGTATGCTTTGCTTCATTAATCTTCCTTTCCTCTCTTTGTTTCAGATACTTGTTCATCATCATGGAGAAGCAATCAAGGCAAAGACCACCTCGAATCTTGAAATCGTTGTCGAATCTTCCGCAGGCAGGGCATTTGACTACACCAAGATTTGCGAGCTGGATTATCGGCTGCACTTCCTTTGAGTATCGCCGGTTTGAAGTGTCTGTGCTTTCCGCAATTTCCAGCGCTTTTCTTACATCCCGGAATATCCTTTTTTTGTTTTTCTCAAGATACGCATCCCTTTCCTTTATGGTATCTTCCGTAATCTTTACTTTGCGCGGAATCTTTGCTTTCTGCTTATTGTTTTCAGTTTTTTTGGCCTGTTCCTTTTTATCCCTAACCTTCTGTAAAATCTCTTCCCTGTTTTGCTGGTATCGCTTTTTTATTTTTGATTTGACCTTATCGCGGTTTTTCAGGTAATACTTCCTGCTTCTTTCCTTTGCTTTTTTTATTTGCT
>Ga0209099_1003090_pt1 | contig 13879 bp, 16 predicted proteins | sample AD_JPNHW2_MetaG_FD_184430 | JGI IMG/M metagenome (GOLD analysis project Ga0209099, IMG submission 184430) | Active sludge microbial communities of municipal wastewater-treating anaerobic digesters from Japan - AD_JPNHW2_MetaG (SPAdes) (version 2) | ecosystem: Engineered > Bioreactor > Anaerobic...
CATCGGGTGTCTTTTCTTGTTCCTCGTTTTTGCCACCCGGCCAAACCTCCTGAAACGGGCGATGGTGTGGGGAGCCCGGCTCTTCACCCGGCACTGGGAGGCAGAACGGTTCGCGGTGCTGGAACGCCGGATAGTCTCCGAGGTGGACAACTTCCACGGGGCGTTATGCAGGTTTGCAAGAACTGCAAAAGGCGGACTTTTCCTGGGGTTCATCTTTACGTTGTTTTATTGGATCTCCGAATGCGTCACGGCATCGCTCATCCTGATCGGGCTTGGCCAGCCACCGCTCTTCTTCGAATCCTTTGTGATCAACCTCCTGCTTGCCATCCTGATGATGATGCCGCTCACCCCGGGCAGTTCCGGCATTGCAGAAGTGGGTGCGGCGTCCATGTACAGCCTCTTTCTCCCGTCGGCGATCCTCGGGGTCTTCATCGTCATCTGGAGGACAGTCCTCTATTATTTCAACATCATCTTAGGGCTCATCTCCGGCTTCATCATTGTCCGCCGGGAGTCAAGGGCTGCCGCACGGCAGCAGCACCCTCCCGGATAGGGCCGGGAGCCGGTCCGGCACCCGGTCGACCGTTCCTACCTCAATGCTTATCAGGCTGGAGAGTAATGTCACTCCACTGATGACCGCGGTTCCCTGTCGTGTGAAAGGAGTCTTTGTCGCGCTCAATCCTGCAGGATCGGTGCCGGTTGTCATCCTGAGTGACGAGACGTCCCGGCTGCTCCCGATCTTCATCGGGATCTCGGAAGCGGTCTCGATACAGAATGCAAGAAGCGGGGAGATGCTCCCCCGCCCCTTCACGCATGACCTGTTCATCGATGCATTCCAGAAGTTCGGCATCTCTGTCGCTTCCCTCCAGATCGATGCGATTAATGACGGCGTATACTATGCCCAGATCGTACTTCTGAAAGATCACCAGGAGATCCGGGTCGACTGCCGGCCAAGCGACGGGATCGCGCTTGCCCTGCGGGCAGCGGCACCAATCTCCGTGGAGCAGGAAGTCCTCGATTCTGCCGGGCAGAAGGACGAGGATCTGCCCCCGCTCATCGATTTGGAAACGTTCTATAAGCAGTAGGTAAGAGGGTTATTTCCTCCGTTTTTCAAGCTCCCAAAGGACATCGGCAAGATCGACATCCGCGGCACGCAGCGCCACGAGGAAATGATACAGGAGATCCGCAGATTCCTCCACGGTTCTTATCCGGACACCATTCTTGACCGCAAGGATGAACTCGGTGGATTCCTCGCCAACCTTTTCAAGCACCTTGTCAATCCCCTTGGGATCGGTAAACAGCCTGCTCGTGTAGGACGATGCGGACGGGTTTTCTGCCCGCTCGCAGATCACCGCCCAGAGGTCGGCAATCACTTTTGGATCAGGTTTTTCGTTCATGCTGCCTCGGGTGCAACCAGCACCTCGCCGACATCATACCCGAAGAACCTCCGGGTGAGGAGCCGGGCCTTCTCGATATTGCAGCCGCCCTTCCCGATCGCGATGCCGAGATCGTTCTTCTTCTTCACAAAGACGTTGATCGGCCCGTTTTCCGCAGGCCGTTCGATACCGGAGACATCGGCGGGCTTGAAGATGTTGGTGACAAAGGATTCCGGCGTTTCCGCGTACTCCACCATCTCGATCCGTTTGCCAAGGACATTCTGGAGGCGCCGGATATTCTCGCCTTTCTTGCCGATCGCAAGGCCCATGTCGCCCTGCCGGATCACGTAGATGACCCGTTCGAACCGGTCGTCGATAACGCAATCAAGCGCTGTTGCCTTGGTGAGGATCCTCAACTCCTCAATGTACCTGCGCTCCTTAAAACCGATATTCCGCTCCATTGCCGATCATTCCTATTGTATGCGCTGATTCTGTGGTATTCGATGATTGGGTCCCTGTATATGTGTACCCGCGATCTTCCGGGTACTAACACGTATCAAGGTAAGGAATGATCACACGCTTCTTGCGTAAAAAGATTGTGAAAAGAGGTTTTGGTAGTTACTGGATCAGGTACGTGAGAGTGACAGTTGCCGTCACGGTCACGTCGCCGGCTTCAATCGGTGTCGAAACATCGGCGGCCTTTGCGCTGACGGCATAGTTCTCGTACAGGATCGGGGAGTATCCCTGGCTGATCTCGACATTCTTGATACTTCCGAGATGGACCTGGAGCGCTGCTGCAACGGTCTTCGCATCTGCACCGGCGCGTTCAACCGCTTCTTTTAACGCTTCGGTCCGGAGAACCTGCGCCTGTTCGTCGGAGAGCATGAACCGGATGGCGTTTGCCTCGTTTGCACCGTTTGCAACGGCAATATCGATGACCTCGCCGGTCCTGCTTACGTCGTGGAGGGTCACGGTCAGGGTGTTGGTCACCCGGTATGCCACGACCTTCTGGTCGGATACGGTCTTCTCCGCCGACTCATACACCGGGTAAATCGTATACCCGGTTGTCTTGAAAGCATCCTTGGGGATGCCGGCGGCGGTGAGTGCATTCATGACCTGCGTCATGCGGGCGGCATTCTCCTGCTGGGCGACCCTGACATCGGCGTTCTGGGTCTCGATGCCAAGGGAGACCTGTGCACGGTCCGGCGTCCCGATGACGGAACCGGTGCCGGTCGCATGGATCTCGCGGTCTTCCGTGCCAAGAAGGGCAGCGGAAACCGGGGCGGCAAGGAGCATTGCTCCGGCCAGCAGTGCTGCAAAGAGCAGGAACATTCTGGATTTCATAGTAGATCGGATTACTATTGTGAGCAGTTTTTGTTAAATCTACCTTTAACTACAGTTATTTTCGAAGTCATCGGTATGAATTAAAACTCCCGGGAACCGGATCTGAAAGATCTGGTGCAGCAAAATTAGATTAGCCCGTCGCATCCATAATATACCGAACCAGCATGGGAGCAACTATCGTAGAAAAGATCTTTTCCGGCAGGTGCGGGGGCACGATTTCAGCCGGTGATGTTGTGATGGCACCGGTGGATGGCGCGATGATCCATGATATTACCGGACCGCTTGCCATACAGAAGTTCTACGAGATGGGGGGAGACCGTGTCTTTGATCCCCGGCGTATCATCATGCTCTTCGATCACCAGGTCCCGGCGGACTCTATCGAGGCGGCAAAGAACCATGTGTACATGCGGAAATTCGCCGCCGAACAGGACATCCACAACTACGATGTCTGCGAGGGGGTCTGTCACCAGGTCGTGATGGAGAATGGGCATGCGGCGCCGGGTGAGATCATTGTCGGGGCGGATTCCCACACCTGCATGTACGGTGCAGCCGGGGCATTTGCAACCGGCATCGGCTCAACCGACATGGGATTCGTACTCAAGTTCGGCGCCCTCTATTTCCGGGTGCCGGAGAGCATAAAGGCGGAAGTGACCGGCAAATTCCAGCCACGGGTCGGGGCGAAGGACCTGATCCTCTCGATCGCCGCCGATATCGGTGCTGACGGGGCGACGTACAAGGCAATCGAGTTCTGCGGCGATACGATCCGGAACCTTGCCATGCCGGGAAGGATGACCTGCTGCAATATGGCGATCGAGATGGGAGCCAAGGCGGGGATTGTCGCCCCGGACGCCATAACCTGGGAGTACCTGAAGAGCCGGCGGCAGATGAAACCCATCGCTCTCGCAAGCGATCCCGATGCATCCTACAGCGAGCGGCGCAGCTACGATGTCAGGAGACTGGAGCCGCAGGTGGCGACCCCCCATAACGTCGACCAGGGCGTGCCGGTGGGAAAGGTTGCCGGAACACCAGTCAACCAGGTCTTCATCGGGTCATGCACGAACGGCAGGTTCGAGGACTTTGCCGAAGCCGCCGAAGTACTTGGCGACCGGAAGTTTTCGGACAAGGTGCGGGTAATCGTCATCCCCTCTTCGCGGGACGAATACTTGAAGATCCTGCGTGCAGGGCTCATCGAAAAATTCGTGACTGCCGGAGCACTTGTCGAAGCCCCGTCGTGCGGCCCCTGCATGGGCGGCTCGTTCGGCCTGCTTGCACCCGGCGAGGTCTCGCTCTCGACCTCGAACCGGAACTTCCGGGGCCGGCAGGGGAGCACGGAAGCGTTTGTCTACCTCTGTTCCCCGGCGACTGCGGCGGCAAGCGCAGTAGCAGGCGAGATCACCGATCCGAGGGAGGTGTGATCATGCGGGTCTGGAAATTTGGCGACGATATTGATACAGATGCGATCATCCCGGGACGGTTCCTGACCATCTATGACGAGAAGGAACTCGCAAAGCATGCCTTTGAAGGGACACGGGACGATTTTTCGAAACTTGCAAAGGACGGGGACGTGATTGTTGCCGGCAGGAACTTCGGCTGCGGATCGTCCCGTGAGCATGCCCCGCTTGCCCTGAAAGGCGCGGGAGTCCGGTACATTGTAGCGCAGTCGTTTGCCCGGATCTTCTTTCGGAATTCCATCAATGTCGGGCTTTTACCCCTTGTCTGCCCGGACACGGGCGCAATCCGTGACGGGAGTTTCATCGTCGTCATGGAACGCGAGGGTAAGATCGTGGTCGACGGGAAGGAGTACCGGATCGAGCCGGTCCCCGAGTTCATGTATAACATTGTCGAAGCGGCAGGGCTTGTCGGGTATGCAAAACAGTTAAAGGAGGTTTTGGTATGTACAAAATCGCGGCGATAGGCGGGGACGGGATCGGCCCGGAGATCGTGGCCGAAGGAAAAAAGGTCCTTGAGGCGGCCGGGGAACGGTTCAGATTCGACATCGAATGGACGGATTTTGATGTCGGGGCGGACCGGTACCTTGCAACAAAGGAACTCTTAACCGAGGACGACCTTGCAGAACTGAAAAAGTTCAGGGCGATCTACTTTGGCGCAATCGGGGACCCGAGGGTTTCGCCAGGTATCCTCGAAAAGGGGATTTTGCTTGCGCTCCGGTTCCACTTCGATCTCTATGTCAACCTCCGGCCGATCCGGCTTCTCTCCGGTGTAGAGACCCCGCTCGCCGGGAAGAGGCCGGAGGACATCGACTTCGTCGTCGTCCGGGAGAACACCGAGGACTTCTATGTCGGGATCGGCTCCCGGTTCAGGAAGCGCCAGAAGACCGAGCTCTCCGTTGTCCGCGATATCTACAACGTGAAGTTTGGCCTTGATATCGAGAGCGATGCGGAAGAACTTGCCTACCAGATAGGGGTCATCACCCGCGAAGGCGCACGGCGGGTACAGGAATATGCCTTCGATCTCGCCATGAAGCGGCGGAAGAAACTCACTTCCGTCGACAAGGCAAACGTGCTCTCTGACGTGTACGGCCTCTGGCGCGATGTCTTTACCGAGACGGCAAAGCGGTACCCGCAGGTTACAACCGAGTTCAATTTCGTTGACGCCGTCACCATGTGGTTTATCAAGAACCCGGAATGGTTCGATGTCGTTGTCACGCCCAACATGTTCGGCGACATCATCACCGATCTCGGGGCCATGATCCAGGGCGGGCTCGGGCTTGCCCCGGGGGGCAATATCAATCCATCGGGCACCTCAATGTTCGAACCCATCCATGGTTCGGCGCCGAAGTACAAGGGAATGGACGTCGCAAATCCGGTTGCCACTATCTGGGCGGGTTCCCTGCTGCTCGATCACCTCGGCGAGCACAAGGCAGCCGCAGCAGTCGTCTCCGCCATTGAAAAGAGCATTAAAGACGGCGTTGTGACAAAGGATCTCGGCGGCACTGCCGGGACAAGAAAGGCCGGGTCCTATATTGCCGATTGTGTTAAAAAAGGAAAATAGACCTGCTGTTTACGACAGTTCCTTCTTTTTTATCCCAGAACTGATTGTTCCGGGATAATTTTCCGGAATTCCCGGATGATTTCTGCCGGCTTCATTGCATCCCGGTCACAAACATTTTTTCAAGAGAATAAGACCTGTCCTCACAACGAACGGCGGCTCGGTTGTCCCGGTATGAAGGAAGCGGAAGGGGATTCGCTTATTTTCTTACCCTGAATTTTCCCTCCCGGTATTCCGTTGCCGGGCCTGCTGACGACCCCCGGTTCTTCCACGCATCGATGTTCCTGCAGTCATGGTTGAAAGGAAGCCGGTGCTCCCCGCAAAAATACCGGTTGCAGTACTGGCAATGATAGGGGAGGTACACCCTCCTGCCGCAAAGGGCGCAGTCTGCATGGACCGGCGTTTTCTCTTCTCCGGTGAAAATGCTGGAGAAGAACTGTCTGATGGTATGAAGGAAGGACATTCTTTGGCAGGAACGCGGGTTACGATAATTGACAGGTCATTTCGGGGAGGTTTCGGCAACTTCGGAATATTCGCCAGTATCTCTCTTCTTAAAGAGCGACCGGAAGTACCCGAGAGGGGATTGCCGTTCCCTCCGCACTTTCATCTCCCCGTGTTTTGTCCCGTGGGATGTCTTGATCAGGATCTCGGCCTCGTCCATGCCCTCCTCGATCTGCATCCTCTCGGTTACATCGATGAGCGAGCCGACGATTGCAATCGTCTTTCCGTCTTTCTGCACGGGGACTTCGTTCACCTCGACCCATACCCTGCCGCCGTCCATCCTGACCAGTTCGAGTTTATAGGGCGGCTCGCGCCTTCCGGTGGAGCAGGCCCGGATCGTCCGTTCGAGCCCTGCTGCGTTCACCTTGTTGTCGGAGAGAAAATCCGTCCACATCTTCTTCCCGGAACGTGCTTTTATGCCCAGCAGGTCGCGGATCCTCGGGCTGACGTAATCCATCACCTGGTCCGGAGTGTGGGAGTAGTACATCCGGCTGTCGTTCTCGATGACCAGCATGAGTTCCCTGTCCCGCAACCGGATCTCCTTCTCCCGTTTCTTGATTGCCGTCAGGTCCCTGCCGACAGCAACAATTGAGACGACTGCTTCGCTGTCATCGCAAATCGAACGGGCAGACCAGCTGATGCACCGGAGCCCTTTCCTGGTCTGGATCCACTGGTCCACGTAACAGGAGAACGGCGGGCGGAAGAGCTTGACCATCTGGGTTGCAATCACGTCGGCATACTGCCGCTCCGTCACCGGCATGAAGATGCTTCCGGTAAGCTCCTCCCTTGTCTTTCCGACAAAGTCGCAGTACGCGGTATTGACAAACAACAGGTGGCCGTCCGGTGTGAACCGGACGATGAAGTCCTGCTGCTGCTCGACAAGATCCCGGTATCCGTCGCCAGTTGCTTCCATTCAGGCACCCCGCTGACCCGCTGTTACTGCGCTGATGAATCTTCTGAAAAAACAGACCATCAGTGATGATTATAGATCTGTTGTCCCGACTATTAATGTTGCACGATATCGTCGGAACCATGCAGGCAGATCCGGAACGATACTGAAAAATTATATGGTGCTGTCAGGTTGCGCTCGCTTCGAGCCGCTGCTGGCAGTACGGGACTTTCCGGTATGGGTATTCATCGTGTTCCGGTATCGCGACTATGACCGCAGAGCGCTCTCTGCCGAAAAGAACGGATTTCAGTGCGAGAAGCGATACCGTGAAATTTCCCGTGCCGAAGAGATCGATGTTCAGGGCTTTGCCCGACGCCGAGACCTGGGCGAGCCCGGTAACCGCCCCGAGATAGTACTGCCAGTTGTGCACGAGTGCTTCGACCTGGACGCAGACCTTTCCGGCGATTGCACGGGAGAGATCGACACGACGGACGGCATAGCGCACTCCCTGGATATGCAGTTCGATAACCTCATGGGTGACGCCACCAGCATCGTACGCCATGCAGCCTGTCTTCCGGAAGTACCCGGATTTTTTCATCATCCACAACAACCTTCTGTCGCAGTATGCCATTGCCGGGACGGTTATAAGACAGTACGGCGTGCGCAGGGTGAAAGTGATCCTGCCTTAACAGCGGGAATTAACGGCCGGACTCGCGGTCGATGCAGGCATTGATCACGTCTTCCATGAAAGAGAGCGTTCCGGAAATTCCTGCAATTGGCTCCGGAAAGAGCCGGACCCGATCCTTGAGGGGTGGGGTGAGACCGGTAAATGCTGCGGTACCTCGGAGGGATTTTTCAAACGACGATCCGATCACGAGATCCGGCGAATGCTTCCGGATCAGGTCCCGTACATCCGAATAACCGGATGCAGGGACTGACAGAAAATCTGCCTGTCCCGCAGGTTCTCCCCGGTTCCCGATACAGACGATCTCCGCGTCAAGGTACTTCTTCAGTGCAGCAGCGGCGAACGAGGCATATGAACTCCCGGAGAAGATTGCGGCACGGGGCGGATCGAACCTGCGCAGGAACTTGTCGCAGGCACGAACAAGGCGTTCCTCTTCGGAATCGATCTCCGTAAGGACCGGCGCTACATCCGAACCATCAAATGCATCCCCGATCTTCCGGAACGTCTGCCTGACCCCATCAAGCCCGAGTGTTCCGCCAAGGTTTGTACCGATCCCCGATGCGAGGTCCCCGTCGGTCGTTATCGTATATTGCGAACAGGAGGCAAGTTTTCCCAGTTCATCTGAGCAAAGTACCGTCGCAACCGGGACACCGGCTGCGGAGAGGAGCCGTGTGAGCTCGATGACATTTCCCCGGCAGAACGGGTCGAGGCGGCTTACCCCGTCAATGTTGACCCCCGCGGTTCCGGGATCGATTCCCGGCGCAAGGATGGAGAGGGCGTTTTTGTATCCTGCTTCAAAGGACCCGGAAAATCCCGGGCTGTCGACAAGGATGACATCGTACGACGAGAGGATCGCCTTGATATCCTCGCCAAGAATCGCCGGAACACAGCTTGTCACAACTGCAATCCGCATTCCGGATCCCGACAGATCCCGGACAACCTCCAGGAGCCGGTCCTCGGATCCGAAAATAATGTCCTGTTCGACAATGAAGGTGCCGGCAAGCGGCGCATGGAGAAGGGAGGCAGGGTAATAGTAGCACCCGCTCGATCCATGGATCACGACCGTGATTCCCGAAAACCCGGCAAGGCATGTCACCGCCCCCGTCATCGCGCAGGGGACCAGCGGATTTTCACATTCCGGCATTGAGGGCACGCCTCCAGCGGTGGAGCATCCGGCGGACTCCTTCGGTCCCGACCGGCGGGGACGGCGGCATGGGAACCCGGGCACCGTCTTTTCCAACCTTCAGGTCAAGCCGGGCGATGACTTCGGATATTGCCCGGTTCGCGGGGAGATCCGGTGCCGTGAGACTGAACCGGAGCATGGATCCGGCAGTACCGGAGAACCCGTCGAGCAGGGAATCCTGCCGGTCCTTCTCGTCAGAGATGGCAGGAGCGGGATCGATGCCGGCAAGGTCCCCTGTAACCTTCAGGAAGTCAAGGGATCCGGACAGGCCGACGGGAAATGACGGGATGGATGGGATCCGGTACTTCCGGTACAGCAGGTCCCCGACCGGCTGCATCTCATCGTCCCTGAGGATATTGAGGGATGCCTCCCCGAGGCCGGCAAGTTCGTTGATCCCCGTGCAATGCACGAACCGGACGTTGATCGTGAGCCCGAGCAGAGCAAGGAGCCGGGCAACTTCCCGGTAATTCTCCTCCACTTCGTACTCAAGGTTCTTCTCCCCGATGATGTTCACGATATGGGGATCTTTTGGCAGTACGCGCCCGGGCATTGTTCCGGCAATAGCGGTGAGCGCGTTACTAACACCAGTCTGGAACGATCCGCCAAGGAAACCTGCCGTCGGGACCCGGACGACCGGTACCCCCCAGTCCCTGCCGCAGACAGCAGCGACATCATCGCCGATCGTCTCAACAATGCAGGTGGAAAGGACATACACGACAGAGACATCCTGCCGGATCGCGGACCGGATTGCCGCACCAAGTGCATCCTCCCCGCCGAAGATGACCTCCATATCCTGCATTCCCGAGGAGATCAGGTTTAAGGCAGCGACGTGATCGTTATCGAGCCCGGTCGCATGCAGGAGCGAGAAGTTATGGTGGGCGCACCCTGCCGGCCCGTGGATGACCGAGACACTATCACGGACGGAAGTCGTAACCGAGAGGGCGCCGGTCAGCGTACAGCCCCCGGATCTACATGAATTCAAGGGCAAGGGATTCGAGGGCATCGATCTCGAGGGGTGCCGGGATGGTCAGGGAATTGTTCTTCACGACTGCTGCTGCGAGCGCCCGGTACTTCCCTGCCTGGGGGGAATCCGGCGCGAACTCGATCACCGTCTGTTTGTTCAGCTCGGCGAGCTGGACGATTCTGTCCCGGGGGATATACTGGACAAGCGTGCTGTTGACCCTGCGGGCAAACTCGGCGACGAGTTCTTCCTCCCGGGGCATATCCTTGGCATTGCAGATCACCCCGGCGAGACGGCAGGTGCTTTTGACCCGGGAGGAGAGGCGTTTTATCGCCTTGCAGATGTTGTTTGCTGCATAGAGCGACATCAGCTCGCCGGACGTGACAAGGTAGATCTCCTGCGCGTACCCCTCCCGCATGGGCATCGCAAAACCCCCGCAGACCACATCCCCGAGAACGTCGTAGACGATCACATCGCCGGACAATGCCCCGAACTTCTCCAGCAGCTGGAATGTCGCGATGATCCCCCGTCCTGCACACCCGACACCCGGTTCCGGGCCTCCGGCTTCGACACAGCGGATCCCGTGAAACCCGGTATGGACAACATCCTCTTTTTTGAGCTGCGCGTCGCCCCGTTCCCGGACGAGATCCATCACTGTCGGGATAAAATTCCCGTGCATCAGCATCCGGGTGCTGTCGCGTTTGGGATCGCAGCCGATCTGCAGCACGTCGCATCCCTGCAGGGAGAGCGCGGCGGAGAGGTTTGCCGATGTCGTGGACTTCCCGATGCCACCTTTGCCGTACAGGGCGATCTGTTTCATCATGATCCCATTGGCGGGCATTTTATATGAGATCTGCTGATGTTAACCCAAAAAAATTTGTGTTGATACTGTCCCTGAAGGGGGTACCGGCATTCCCGCCTACTTCGGTCCGCGGAATATCGCAACAAAGAGCATCATAACGGGGATCACTTCAAGCCTCCCGATCCACATCAGGAGGATAAAGATCCACTTGGAGATGACCGGCATCTCGGCGGAGACATACCCGGTGCTCATGCCGCAGGTCGAGAATGCAGAGACCACCTCGAAGAGGACATCGGTGATGGCATACGACGTGATATGGAACTGGAGCACGCAGAGGGTTGCAATAAAGATCGTCGCGACAGAGAGGATGATGACGAGCATGTTCTTGGCAGTCTCGACCTCAGCAGTCACCTGCGGGACCGCCTTTCCCTCGATCCTGAAGGGGATCAGCACCTTTTCGCTGACAAAGGCGCGCTTGAACCACCATAACAGTCCCCGGTACGCCATCGCGACCCGGTTCAGCTTGATGCCACCTGCCGGACTTCCGGTGGCCCCCCCGATGAAGACCAGCATGGTTAGGAAGAGCACGGTAGCACCCGTCCAGATGCCCGGGTTGACGTTCTGGAAACCGGTCGTGGTCAGTGCCGATACCGACATGAAGACCCCCTCCCGCAGGGCTGTAACGATATTCACGCTGTCAAAATAGACAAGGTCGAATGTTATCACCGCTGTGCCCGCTGCAAGGAGCAGGAAGAACAGCCGGACCTGCTCGTCCCCGAAAGAACTCCACCTGCGGTTCGTTTTGATCAGGTAATAGAGCTTGAACGGGAGGGCCCCGGCAATCATGATCGGGATGAGGATCATCTCCAGCTGGATGCTCTGGTAATAGAGGATCCCCTCCGGGTGCAGGGTGAACCCGCCGGTCGAGATCGTCGTCAGGGCGAGGTTGACGGATTCCCAGAGGGAGAGGCCGGTAAAGAGAATCAGCCCGATTGCAAGGAAGGTTAAGAGGGCATAGATCCCGTACAGGGATTTTCCCGCCGTGATCACCCCCCTGATCAGCGGTTCCTCCCGGCTCTCGCTCCGGAGCATCCGGGTCGTAAACAGCCCGGTACTGCTTGCCATCGCAATGGAGAACGCGATGATCCCGATACCGCCGATCCACTGCATGTAGGACCGCCAGAAAAGGAGAGTTGCGGGAATCGCACTCAGGTCCTGCGTCATCGTAAATGCCGTTCCCGTCCAGCCTGCCATCCCTTCGAACAGGGCATCGGTAAAACTCATCTTAAGACCCAGGATGAACGGGATCCCGCTGACAGCGGCGCAGATCAGCCAGAAAAGGGCAACCGAGCACATCGCAGTGGAAAGGTGCTGCCCGTGTCCCGTCTTTGGCAGCCGCGAGAGGACAAGTCCGAGGATGAGGAATATGACCGGGACGGTTGCCATCGGGAGGAGCATCTGCCATTCGGCAAAGAGGATCGCGACGATGAGAGGGACGCAGGTGAGAGGCGCGACAAAGAAAAACGTATCCCCGAGATCGGCAATGACGGTCGACAGGAATCCCACGCGTGTCATTGGAAGACCATCACTCCTGCTCCACCAAGAGTGTTTGATGCCGGATTAAAAAAGAGGTGTTACAGCCCGTTGTGTTTTTAAAACCGGGGTAGTAGCCGATAGGTAATAACCTGCGCATAGATCGTAATCCTGCCTTCTGCATCCGGAAAAAAAGGGGCCCGGTCAGGGGCGCCATGCAGGTTACAGGATAGTCAGTTCCCTGTGCTTTTTTGCGATCTCATCTGCGAGACGGTCCAGCCCCCGGAGGGCGGCTTCATCCGAAAGGCCGCGCACCATCACCGGTTCGAGGACCTCGGCTTTTACATGGTCCAGCATCTTCACAACCGTATCCACAGCCTTTCCTCCCCATCCGTAAGAACCAATCACGGACACAACCCGGGTCTTCGGCCGCAGGAGGTTTGCAAGGTACGTTGCAGAGACGATCAGCGGGTGCGGGCCGAAGAGCACGGTCGGGGTTGCGACAACGACGGTTGCCGCGTCAACGAGCGCCATTGCCAGTTCCCCGGTATCGGTCCGCGAGAGGTTGAATGGCTTTACCGTGATCCCGCGCGAGATGAGCGCCTCCGTTAAGTAATCGACCATCTTTGCCGTGCTGCCATGCATCGAGACATACGGGATGACGACTTCGTTTTTTACGGTATCAGAGGTCCAGTCCGCATAAGCGTCAAGAATAAAGGCGGGGTTCTTGTACACCGGGCCGTGACTGGGCGCAATCATGGCCGGGGAGAGGGTGCGGACCATCTCCACGTACCCCCGGATGCTCCCGCGGAACGGCATCATGATCTCGGCATAATAGCGTTTAGCGGAGATGTACGTGGTCCGTTCATCAGACATGAACACATCGCTTGTGGCGAGATGCGAACCGAAGAGGTCGCAGGGGAAGAGGATCCGGTCTTCCTCAAGGAATGTCAGCTGGGTCTCCGGCCAGTGCGTCCAGGGCGTCAGGAAGAACCGGAGGGTCCGGTCACCAAGGGAGATCGTTTCGCGATCCTTTACGATCTGGAACTTTTCCGGGGGGACATGGAGCAGGGCAATTAAAAGATCCCTGCATTTCTCGTTGGTGACGATCGCCGCATCCGGATAGAATTCGAGGATCATGGGGAGGGATCCCGAGTGATCCTGCTCCGCATGATTGATGACGATGTAGTCGATGCGTTCGATGCCCATGTGGCAGAGGTTACTGATGAGCTCGTACTCCTTCGTGGGATCGACCGTATCGATCAGTGCCGTCTTTTCGCTCCCCCTGATAAGATAGGAATTGTAGCTCGTCCCGTTCGGAAGGGGTATCAGCTCGTCAAAGAGCCGCCTGTCAAAATCGACAGCCCCCACAGAGAAGATATCGTGTGCAATTTCCCGTGCCGGCATGGTCGATCCCTTCAGGCTTTCTGGAAAAGCGTCTTTGCTGCGCCGCAGATCGGGCACTCCCACCCGGCAGGCAGCTGTTCGAATGCAATCCCTGCCGGTATATCCTGGACCGGTTCTCCAACCGACGGATCGTAGGTATGACCGCATATCGTGCAGACGTAGTTATCCATAGACAAAACTCCGGATTTCTGT
>Ga0209099_1003092_pt1 | contig 13874 bp, 12 predicted proteins | sample AD_JPNHW2_MetaG_FD_184430 | JGI IMG/M metagenome (GOLD analysis project Ga0209099, IMG submission 184430) | Active sludge microbial communities of municipal wastewater-treating anaerobic digesters from Japan - AD_JPNHW2_MetaG (SPAdes) (version 2) | ecosystem: Engineered > Bioreactor > Anaerobic...
GATCTTCGCCGTGCCGCCCCCGGCCGTGACGGAGCTGGGCAACGCCACCGGCTTCGACTTCATGCTCCAGGACCGGGGCGATCTCGGCCACGAGAAGCTCACGGAAGCCCAGAACATGCTCCTCGGCATGGCGGCCCAGGACCCGCGCCTCGCCCGGGTGAGGCCCAACGGCATGGCCGACGTCCCCCAGTACAAGGTGGACATCGACTGGGAGAAGGCCGGGACGCTCGGCGTCCCGATCAGTTCCGTGCAGAGCTACGTCTCCGCGGCCTTCGGCAGCTCCTACATCAACAACTTCGTCCAGGGCGGCCGCGTGAAGCGCGTCTACATCCAGGCCGACGCCCCGTTCCGCATGAATCCGGAGGACTTCCACCGCATCCACGTCCGCAACAACAAGGGCGGCCTGGTGCCCCTTTCCGCCATCGCCACGGGGCACTGGGTCTATGGTTCGCCCCGCCTGGAACGCTACAACGGCTTCCCGGCCTTGAACATCCAGGGCGAGCCCGGCGCCGGCTACAGCGTGGGACAGGCCATGCAGGCCATGGAGGAGATCGTCCGGAAGCTGCCCCAGGGGGTCGGTTCCGAGTGGACGGGCCTCTCCTACCAGCAGCGCATGTCCGAAAGCCAGGCCGGACTCCTCTACGCCTTCTCGGTCCTGGTGATCTTCCTGGTGCTCGCCGCCCTCTACGAGAGCTGGACCGTTCCCATCACGGTCCTGATGGCCCTGCCGCTCGGCATCATCGGGGGCCTGCTGGCTTCCACGCTCCGCGGCATGCCCAACGATGTCTACTTCCAGATCGGCCTGCTCACGGTGCTCGGCTTGACGACCAAGAACGCCATCCTGATCGTGCAGTTCGCGAAGGGGCACATGGAGCAGGGCATGGGCCTGGTCGAGGCGACGCTCGAGGCGGCCCGGCTCCGGCTGCGCCCCATCCTCATGACGTCCATCGCGTTCGGCTTCGGCGTCCTGCCCCTGGCCCTCGCCGCCGGCGCCGGCGCCGGCGCCCAGACGGCCATCGGCACGAGCGTGCTGGGCGGCATGATCACCGCCACCTTCCTGGCCATCTTCTTCATCCCGCTCTTCTTCGTGGTCGTCGTGCAGTTCTTCGGCCGGAAGAAGCAGGCTCCGGCCAACCTCGACACACCCAGTCTTCCGGAGGAGGAGTGACATGAGGACCAAGTCGATCCTTCCCCTGGGCCTGCTGCTTCTCTGCGCCGGCTGCACCCTGGCGCCGACCTATACCCGCCCGGCATCGCCGGTCCCGGGAACCTGGCCGGAGGGCGCCGCGAAACCCGAGGCGCCCTCCGCAGCGGACCTTCCGTGGCGGGAGTTCTTCACGGATCCCCGCCTGCAGGCCGTCATCCAGCTGGCGCTCGACAACAACCGGGACCTGCGCATCTCCACCCTGAACGTCGAGAAGGCCCAGGCCGCCTACCGCATCCAGCGCTCGGCACTCTTCCCCGACGCGGGCGTGATGGCCAGCGGCGAGAAGTACCGCAAGCCGGAGAAGATGGACAGCGACGGCAAGGCCAGCATCGTCGAGACGGACAGCGTCAACGCCGGCATCCTCTCCTGGGAGATCGACTTCTTCGGCCGCCTGCGGAGCCTCAAGGACCAGGCCTTGAACCAGTACCTGGCCACGGACCAGGCCCGCGCCGCGGCCCGGATCTCGCTCGTGTCCGCCGTCGCCCAGGGCTACCTCCTGCACGCCGCGGACAGCGAGAACCTCCGGCTGGCCCAGGCGACCTTCGACGCCCAGAAGGCCTACCACGAGCTGATCGGCAAGAGCCGCGACCTGGGCGTCGCCTCCGACCTGGAACTCCGCCAGGCCCAGAGCCAGATGGAAGCGGCGCGGGCCGACGTGGCCCGGTTCCGCGGCCTCGTCCTCCAGGACCAGCACGCCCTCGACCTCCTGGTGGGGACTCGCGTCCCGGGGGACCTCCTCCCCGAGAGCCTCGATGCGGCCGGCGGATTGAAGGAAGTTTCTGCCGGACTGCCTTCGGAAGTCCTGCTCCGCCGTCCCGACATCCTCATGACCGAGTACCAGCTCAAGGCCGCCAACGCCAACATCGGAGCGGCGCGCGCCGCATTCTTCCCGAATGTCACGCTCACCGCGGGGGCCGGCACCATGGCTCCAGGACTCTCGAGCCTGTTCGGCTCCGGAACGAGGACATGGAGCTTCGCGCCGAAGATCGTCGCGCCGATCTTCACCGGCGGGTCCCTCAAGGCGGGCCTGAAGGTGGCCCAGCTGGAGCGGGACATCGCCGTCGCCCAGTACGAGAAGGCGATCCAGACCGCCTTCCAGGAGGTGGGCGACGGACTGGTCCAGCGAACCTCCCTCACGGAGCGGCTGGACGCGCAGGGCACCCTCGTGGAAGCTCTCGATGCGAGCTACCATCTTTCCGACCTCCGCTACAAGGAGGGCCTGGACGGCTACCTCGGCGTGCTGGTCGCCCAGCGCTCACTCTATGCGGCCCAGCAGGGTCTCGTGGCGACCCGCCTGGCCTTCCGGATCAATCAGGTCACCCTCTACAAGGCCCTGGGCGGCCGGCTGTGATCAGCCGCGCGGCGAGACGCCGAGTCCCTGGAGGCAGAACTCGGCCAGGATCTCGGCGCTCCTGACGGCGTCGAGATCGGGCCGGCCCCAGATGGCCCGGGTGACTCCGGCCATGAGACTCTGGCTTCCGACCTGCCCCATGATGCTCGTGCCCAGGAGGATGACCTCGGCTTCCGCCAGGTCCGGCCTCAGCCGCTTGATGCAGACCTTCATGCGGTCCACCCAGGGCTGGAGATGGCTCTGCAGCAGGGCCAGGATCTCCGGCCTGGGGTCGCGCATCTCCGACAGGAGCAGCCTGGTGCCCATCCTCCGCCAGTCATCCATCGCCGGGTCTTCCGGGCATGCCGAGGCGTAGAGGGCGCAGATGAGGCCGCGGAAGGTCCGGACGGCCTCCTCAACGCTGTCCGGAGGCGGATCGCCCTCCTTGACCAGGGAGGTCAGGCCTCCGGCGATCAGGTAGCGGAAGACTTCCAGGTACAGTCCCTCCTTGCCGCCGAAGTGGTGGCCGATCAGGGATACGGGCCGGCCCGCCCGCTGGGCGATCATGCGGATGCTCGCCCCGTCGTAGCCATGCTCGGCGAAGCAGTACATGGCGGCCGAGATCAGGTCGTTCCGGGTATCTGGAAAGTGGGTCGCCATGGTTTTCCCAAGAATACCCCGAAATGGGTTCCGTTCGTCCGGCCCCTCCGGCCGCATGACGGCTCCGGCGATTGTACGCGCGTCAATTCGAATGGGAATAAAATGATCCTCATTTACGTTGGTTCCTGCTTGCGGGGCCGGGCGCCGCGAGTCGCATCCCTGGAGGACCTGCCATGACCTTGTTGATCCACGACACGTTCCTGGGCGGCTCGACGAAGGACATCCTCGTCGAGGGGGACCGCATCACCCGGATCTCGGACCGGATAGAGGCCCCGCGGGACTGCGAGGTCCTCGAGGCCCGGGGCATGGCGGCCGTCCCCTCCCTCGTGAACGGGCACGGCCACGCCTCCATGGTCCTGCTCCGCGGCATCGCCGAGGACATGGAGCTCATGCCCTGGCTCACCGAGGCCATCTGGCCGATCGAGGGCCGCATGACCGGCGAGGATGCCTACTGGGGCCTCCGCCTCGCCGCCCTGGAAATGATCCGCACCGGCACGACCCTGTGCAGCGACATGTATTTCCATCCGCTGGAGCTCGCCCGGGCAGCCCGGGATTCCGGCATGCGGTTCGTCCTCTCCTATGTCCTCCTAGACGGCCTGGACGAGGAACTCGCGCACAGGCAGCGCGTGGAATGCGAGGCGTTCTTCGACCACCTCCCGGACTGCGGCCCCCTCTCCCGCTTCATCCTGGGGGGACATTCGGTCTACGCGACCAGCCCGGGGAGCCTGCGGTTCCTGGGCGAACTGTCGCGCGCGAAGAAGCTGCCCTTGCACGTCCACCTCGCGGAGACCGAAGCCGAGGACCAGGGGTGCCGGTCGCGCACCAGGATGTCGCCCGCGGCGTTCCTGGATTCCCTGGGCGCGCTCGGCCCCCTGACCCTCGCCGCCCACTGCCTGTGGCTCGACGAGGCCGACTTCGACCTCCTGGCGGAACGGGGCGTGGCCATCGTCCACAACCCCGTCTCCAACATGAAGCTGGCCTCGGGCCCCGCCTTCGACTACGCGGCGGCCAGGAAGCGCGGCATCCGGGTCCTGCTCGGCACCGACGGGGCCGCCTCCAACAACGCCCTGGACCTGTTCTCGGACATGAAGGTGGCGGGCCTCCTGCAGAAGCACCACTACCGGGACCCGCGCCGCTTCCCCGTGGCGGAAATCCTCGAGGCGGCCTCCCGCACGGGGCACGACTGGTTCGGGACGGGCGGAGGACGCATCGAGGAGGGCGCGACGGCGGACCTCCTCCTCGTCGACCTCCGCCGGCTCGGGATGTCGCCCTGCCACGACCTCGCCTCCAATCTCGTCTATTCCGGCGCCGGAGCGGCCGTGGACACCACCGTCTGCGCCGGCAGGATCCTGATGCGCGGAGGCGTGGTCCCCGGATCGGAGGAGATCCTGGCAGAAGCCACAGCCCGCGCCCGAGCTTTGGCCGGACGGGAGCCCGTCCCCACCTAGGGAGTTATTTCTCATTTTCGACTTTTTTAAAATAAGTACACACGCTGTTTCAAAAGCTGGAAGAGGCCCCAGGAAGGCGCCTCGACGGCATCGCCCGGTTCCTGCCCGACCCACCCCTCTCCCGCGACAGCTGCGTCCGTGCCGCCGCCCCGTCATCAGGCTCCTCCTACACGCCGAGGACGTCCTCCGCGCGCCGCTCATCTTCCGCCGCCACCTCCGTCCAGGAGCGTCTGGCACACGCCGCCGTCAAGGCTGCCTTGGCACGCCTCGTGGACCTTGGCATCGCCCGGAAACTCATCAGCGACCATCGGAACCGCCTCTACACCGATGACCAGGTCCTCCAGATCCTGAGAGAGGGAACGGATGTATAAACCCGCTGAGAGTGGTGCTTAAAATGTCCGCAGTACAAAGTGAAACGCCCCGAGGCAGGGGCGTTTCGTGAGGGAAAATTTGGTGGGAAGAGTTTGGAAGGATTCTTTTGCGGGAGTTCCCCGCAGGGAACTGGTCCAGATGGTGGGACTGAAGGTGGCGGGAAGCCCCGAAGGGCACCTCGGAGACCAGTCTAGGCTGCCTGGGCTGTTCCTGCCAGGGTCTCACTCGGGAAGCCGGAACAGGCGGTCTTCAGGCTGGCACGGTCTCCAGCGGCCGAAGCCGAGCTTCACCTTCCGGCCGGAAGGGTCTTCCAGCTCCAGGCTCGAGAGCACCTGGACGCCCTGCTCGGGGACGACCTCCCCGAAGTGGGCCGTCCGGGCCAGCTTCCCGGAGGCGTAGAAGAAGTCCGAGCGCAGGGGCCGCCCCTTGCCGTCCAGCCAGAGTGCCGCCTTCTGGTAGCTCTGCGTCTTCTGCCGGGCCTGGAGTTCCAGGCGCCGCGCCGGGATCCCCTCGAGCGCCTCCTCCCGCTCGCCCGTCAGCGTGTAGTCGCCCGAGAACCGGAAGCTGGCGACGTCCCCGCCGGCCGCGGCCCCCAGCAGCCGCTGCTGGGGGGAAACCTTCACCGGGCGCTTGGCGTTGGGCAGCAGCAGCCACATCTGGTCGCCCAGCAGCAGCACCACCCTTCCCTGCTCCTTGCGGGACAGGCCCTCCACCCGGGCATCGCCGTTCTCCCGGACCAGCACCCGCCACTGCTGCTGGGTCTTCCCGTCCAGGAGGGTCACGTCCACGGAGAAAGCGGGCCAAGGGTAGCGGTAGTGGTCCACCCGCCTCAGCGTCTCCTCGCCGGACTGCCCCATCAGGCTGGTCGCGGCCAGCCCCGCCATCGCGGCCCGGCGGAGACTACCGCCTGCCGTAGACATCTTCCAGGCGCTCGATGTCGTTCTCGTCGAAGGTCCCGAAGCTGACTTCCAGCACCCGGACTGGATGGGTCGTCTGGGACGCGCAGCTGAGCCGGTGCACGCTGCCGGCGGGGAGCCAGATCTCCGCGCCGCGGTCCGGGGTGATGAGGCGGCTGTCCAGTTCGATGATCACCCCGGCGTCCAGGGCCACCCACAGCTCGCTCCGGTGGCGGTGGCGCTGCAGGCTCAGCATCTGGCCGGGGTTGCAGGTGAGGATCTTCACCGTGCACAGGCCGTTCAGGATGTACTGGTCGAAGGAGCCCCAGGGCTTCTCCACGTGCAAGGTCTTCGGTTTGTCCATGTCCGTTCTCGCAGGTTGGGCTTCAGGTTTCTTCCGTCTGAAAAGGCCGGTCGGGCCCCGGTTTCACAACAGGTCCTTGCGCCCCATCTTCTCCAGTCTTTCGACGATGGTCTTCACGTCCTGGGCCTTGTCCCGGCGGCAGATCAGCAGGGCGTCCTCCTCGTCCACGACGATGAGGTCCCGGATTCCAGAAGCCGCGACGAGCCGCCGGCCTCCGAACACGGCGCAGTCCGCGCAGTCCAGCAGGATCGTGTCCCCCTCGGCCACGTTGCCGTTCCCGTCCGCCTCTCGGAATTCCACGACCGCGGGCCAGGATCCCACATCCGACCACGGGAACCGCGCGGGCACGACCGCCACCCGGGCGGACTTCTCCATCAGGGCGTAGTCGATGGAGAGCTTGGGCACCCGGCGGTAGGCCGATGCGATCGTCTCCGGGTCGCGGCCCTCGGCGGCCCAGGCATCCAGCGGGGCCAGCACCTCGGGGCAGTGCTTCAGCATCTCGGACCGCATGTCCCGCAGGGTCCACACGAACATCCCGGCGTTCCAGTAGTGGCGCCCGGTGGCGAGGTATTCCAGGGCCTTCTCGCGGGGAGGCTTCTCCCGGAAGGCCTCCACCTTCAGGACCGGTCCCTGCCCCGTCGTCTCGATGTAGCCGTAGCCCGTCTCGGGGTAGGTCGGACGGATGCCGAAGGTGACGAGTTCGTGCGCCTCCGCGGCGTGACGGACGGCCACGTCGATGTCGGCCAGGAAGGTCCCGGCCTCTCCGATGTAGTGGTCCGCGGAAAGCACCACCATCACGCCTTCGGGATGCCGCCGCTCGATGGACACGAGGGCGAGGGCCAGGCACGGGGCCGTGTTGCGGCCCTCGGGCTCCACCAGCACGTTCTCCGGGGGGAGCTGGGGCAGCATACGGCGCGTCTCGGCAGCCAGATCCTCCGTGGTGACGATGTAGATATGGGTGTCCGGGAACCGGGGCTTCAGGCGGGCCACCGTCTGGTGCAGGAGCGTCTCCGAGCCCACCATGGCCAGGAACTGCTTCGGGCGGTGCCCCCGGGAGCGCGGCCAGAAGCGCGTCCCCCTTCCCCCCGCCATCACCACGGCGATCATGTCAGGCTGCGTATTCGTCATCGGGCATCTCCATCCCGGAACGCCTCGCCGATGCGCGCCGGGAACCGGGCGACCGGCTCGGTCCGGGTTCAGTGCTTCTTCTTCCTGGGGAGTTTCTTGACGGCCTTGCCGGCCACGGGCCTGCTCTTGGCGGCCGGCCGACTCTTGGCCGCCGGCCTGTTCTTGGACACCCTCGAGGCCTTCCGGACGGGTTCGGCCTTCCTGGCGGGGGGGGTGCGCGGCGCGTTGGCGGGCTTGGGCGCCCGCCCTCCCGAGGTGTCCTTCACGTGCGTCTCGGGGGCCGGCAGGGGAGGAGGTTCCAGGATGGCTCGGGGCACGGGAGGCAGGTCCCCGGCCCCGGTGGAGGCCCTCAGGTTCCGGGCCGCCACGACGGGATCCTGGACCAGCTGCTGCGCGCACAACACGCCGGCGGCCAGCATCACGGATCCGAGGCGCTTCCAGCTCGTCATCAATCGCTCCTGCGGCGGTCGTCCACCGCTCCAGGAAACGATATCACCAACCCAGGTCCGCGAAGGCGGACGCGGCACCGTTCACAGACCCTGCTTGGAGGCCCGCAGTTTCGAGAAGAACTCCGCGATCACGGCGTCCGTCTCGTCCTTGACCTGGTCCGGCTCCTGGGCCATCCGCTCCAGGATGTCCTTGCCGCTGGGCGCATGTCGGGTGGCCTCGTTCATGGGCGTGAGGTTCTTGAGGATGTACTCGGAGACGTCGATGAGGCGGTGGCCGACCTTCTCCAGCTTCTGCCGGACGATGTCCTGGTACTGGAAGAGATCGTAGACCCCCTGGATGTTGTAGATGCCGTTGTCCGCGTGGGTCACGATGCCCTCGAGCTTGTTGATGAGCTCCTCGAGTTCAGGCGAGGGGGGCACGATGCGCGCGACGATCTCCTGGCAGGCCTTGGTGAGGGCCTGGATCTCCTCGAGGCTGTTCTGGGCGACCTCGACCTGGGAGATGACGCGCTCCGCGCCGCCTTCCTGCTCGTTGGCGATCTGGATCAGCTGGTCCGGGATCGCCTGCTGCTTTTCCGGCTTCTGGGGCAAACTGGGCATGGTCACTCCAAAGCGATTCCGTCTCCTGCACAAGAATATCGTCCCAGGCCCCCCGGAAGCTTGAATATCCGATAAGGAAGGGCTTCTCCCCGTGGCCGCTCCCCGGGGGCCTTGATAGACTCCTTGCATGGCCAGGATCCTCGTGATCGAAGACAGCGCGCTGATGAAAGTCTACCTTCGACGGTGCCTGGAGAGCCGCGGATTCGAGGTCGAGGACTGGACTCCCCTCTCGGCCATGGAGATCCCGGACAAGATCACCGCCTCGGCGCCCGACCTGATCGTCACGGACTACCAGATGGCGGGATGCAACGGCGCCACCGTCGCGCGCATGGCCCTGAAGACGAGGCCGGAGCTCCCGGTGATCTGCCTGACCTCCGACCGGAGCGAGGACATCGGCGCGACCCTGGCCAAGTTCCGGGTGAGGCGGATCCTGTTCAAGCCCATCGAGGCCGAAGCCCTCGCAGAGGCGGTGGGGGAGGTCCTGGAAAACCCCTAGGCTCATATTTCGTACCCTCGGCCGTCAAGTGGTCTAGAGTCTATGCATGAGTAATGGTCACAGCGGCCCGACGGGCGACGATGGAATGCCGGAACCAGCCCTTCCGGGCGGTACCGGGCCGGTGACCGTCCTGGCCATCGACGACGACATCCTGACCTTGAAGGCCATCGACAAGGCCCTTGCCGCCGCGGGCATGGCCTGCCTGACGGCCACGAACGGGGCGGACGGCCTGCGGATCATCCGCGAGCAGGCTCCGGACTTGGTCTTGCTGGACCTCGTCCTGGTCGGCGAGGACGGGTTCTCGATCTGTCGCGAGATCCGACGGACCCGGACCGCCGAGGAGTTGCCGGTCGTCATGGTGACCGGCCAGGGGGACCTCGCCTCCATCCAGGCGGCCTACCAGGCCGGGGCCAACGACTTCCTCGCCAAGCCCCTGCACTGGAAGCACCTGCCCTATCGAGTCCAGCACGTGCTGAGAGCCAGCCAGGCTTTCAAGGCGCTCCAGGACAGCACGCGGACGCTGCGTTCCCTCTTCACTGCGAACCCGGATCCCATCTTCACGCTGGATGCGGACGGGACCGTGACCCTCGTCCACGCGGGCATCCACGGCCCGGGCCGCGGGTTCCATTCCCCCCTCGGGCGCCTGGAGGACCTGCTGCCGGACGGCCTGGCCGGACAGATCCGGGAACGCCTCCGGGAGGCCCTGGCTTCGCCGGGGGAGGTGTTCGGCCTGGAGGCCGTCCACCCCTGGGAGGGCAAGCCCCGCTGCTGGGAAGGGCGCTTCATCGCATCCACGGAGAACCGGGCCCTCGTGATGGTCCGGGACATCACCGAGCGCAAGGACTTCGAGAAGCAGATCCGGCACATGGCCTACCACGACGCCCTCACCGGCCTCTGGAACCGGCATGCCCTCGGGTCGACCCTCAAGCGGCTGTTCCAGGATCTCCAGCGGAGCGAAGGCACTCCCCACCCCGGAACGGCCGCCCTGCTCTACCTTGATCTCGACAACTTCAAGCGGATCAACGACACCCTGGGCCATGCCATCGGGGACGACCTCCTCAAGGTGGTCGCCTCGCGCATCTCGGAAGTCCTGCGCCCCACGGACTTGCTCGCCCGCGCGGAGAGCCTCGAGGTCGAGCCGGTGGCCCGCATCGGCGGGGACGAGTTCTGCCTGATCCTCAAGAACCTCGTGACCGCCGTGGATGCGGGCCTGGTGGCGCAGCGCATCCTGGACGTGCTGCGCCAGCCGATCTTCCTGGACGGGCACGAGCTGGTGATCACGCCGAGCATCGGCATCGCCCTGATCCCCCAGGACGGACGGGACCCGGATACCCTGCTCAAGAATGCCGACCGGGCCATGTACGCGGCCAAGGAAGACGGCCGGAACCGATTCCAGTTCTTCGACCCCTCCATGAGTTCCCGGATGCAGGAACGCTTCGCCCTGGAGGCAGGCATGCGGCGGGGCCTGACCCGCGGGGCCTTCCACGTCCACTTCCAGCCCCAGATCGACGCCCGGACCCTGACGATCATGGGAATGGAGGCCCTGCTCCGGTGGGAGGACCCGGAGATGGGCTCGATCGCCCCCACCAAGTTCATCCCCGTGGCCGAGGAGACGGGGCTGATCCTGGAACTCGGCGAGTTCGTCTTCCGCGAGGCGCTCCGTTTCAGCAAGAGCCTCCAGGCCGACGGGTTGCCTCCCATCCGGGTGGCCGTGAACCTGAGCAGCGTCCAGATGCTGGACCCGCAGCTCCTCGACCGCATCGAGCACTGCATCGCCCTCACGGGCGCGGATCCCCACCATCTCGAGGTGGAGGTCACCGAGAGCGTGCTGATGGTGGGTTCCAGCCAGGCCCTCGCCACGCTCCGGCGCATGAAGGAGCTGGGCATCACCCTGGCGCTGGACGACTTCGGCACGGGCTACAGCTCCCTGAGCTACCTGCACCAGTACCCCTTCGACATCCTCAAGATCGACCAGTCCTTCGTGCAGTCCCTCTCCAGCGCATCATCCGGGCGCAACCTGGCCACCGCCATCATCGCCATGGGGAAGAGCCTGGGCATGGAACTCATCGCCGAGGGCGTCGAGCAGCTGGACCAGGCCAACTTCCTCCTCGACCGGGGCTGCAACAAGGCCCAGGGCTTCCTCTACGGATATCCCATGAGCCCCGAGGACTTCCGCGCCTTCTACCTGGAGCGGGCGGGCCAATCCTGAAGAACGGGGCGGATTCCCGCATCCCCTGCGGAAAACCGCCCCGTTCGCCTCGGGCAGCTCATTCGGCAGGGGAGAATTCGGGCTCGTCCTCGTAGGCTCTGTCCTTCTCGCCAGTCGCGCGGATCACGTGGCCGGTGATGTATCCGGCCAGGACAGCCAGCACCACGGTGACGAGGATGCCGAGAAGCTGCGCGGCGGCCGCGCCCGGAACCACGAAGACCGCGACCAGCCCGCCCAGGAGGCCCGGCATCCCGTGCAGGTTGTGCACGCCGCAGGTGTCGACCAGCCTGAACCGGGCCTGGAGTCTCGGCTGCACGACCACGTAGCCGAATACGCAGACCGAGCCCGCCAGCAGCCCGACGACGAAGGCGCCGGGGGCCGAGACCGTGTTGCAGGTGGCGCCCACGCTGACGCCGCCCGCCAGGGCCGCGTTGCAGATGTCCGCGAACAGGGGCTTCCCCTTGCGCAGGAGGGAACTCATCACGTAGGTGGCGAGGGTGGCGCCGCAGAGCGCCAGGATGGTGGCGATGACCGTGCGGGGCAGCTGCTCGGCAGGCACGATGGCGCTGCAGAAGCTGGGCCAGAAGATCCACAGGACCATGGATCCGAGCATGGAGAACCGGTCCGACGTCTCGTCGCTCTCCACGGGCTGCCGCATGTGTCCGGCGCGCGTCAGGACGGCGGCCAGCCCCAGGCCGAAGTAGGCCCCGAAGGCGTGGATGGCGATGGAGCCTGCGGCGTCCACGAATCCCTTCGTGAAGCCGAGACCTCCGTCCAGGACCAGCCACTCGTTGAGCATGTAGGCCGGGACCAGGAACGCCGCGAGAAGCGCGTACTGGTAGAGGCGCAGGCGGCCGAGCACGGCTCCCATGGCGATGAGGGCCGACGCGCAGGCGAACTCGGCGAGCAGGAGGGCCTGGATGCTGTCGGGCGCCAGAGCCTCCGCGGAAAGGCCTCCCGTGGCGCGAAGGAACATGTAGAGGGGAATTCCAAGACCTACCACCAGATAGGTCCCCGTGGTCGCGCTATAACCGTATTTCCGGACGAACACCATCAGGAAACCGAAACCCACCAGCAGCATCGCCAGGATGTGGATGGAGAAATTGTATTGTTCGACCTGACGCAACCCCTCCCGGGTCGCCGGTTCAGCGGCCCAGGCAGAGCATGTGGCGGCAAGGCACGCGGCGATGGTCAGCCCAAGAATGCGGATGTTCCGTCTCAAGACGTCTCTCCCATGGAACGGGCACCCCCTTGGGATGCCCGGATTGATGCGCCTCAGGAAGCCAGGGGCATCATCCTTAACGTGCAGGCGGAGCCTAGGCATTCCAGGAATCTCGAACGTACCCCAGAGTCCAGTAAATTTCACGTAGAACTTTTCTGTTCAGAAAATCACCAACCCGATCGGATTGTCGGAAACAACATCGCGATATTCATCCAGATCGAGTCCGCCCGGCAACCTGGAAGCCTTCCGCCCCGTGGATCTTCCCGGCAACAAGTGGACGCATGCTCCGAGGCGCCTGACGAATTAATCTAGAGAAAACAAGGTTTGTCAAATATTTATCCGAGAAATTTAGAGATGAAAATCACAACGTACTTCGAGTTCGTCTTGCGGAAAGGGTGGCCCACCCCCGGCTAAACCTCCAGGAAGTCCGGAAGGTCCAATCCAGCACAGGGAATCCCCCCGCAGCACACAAAGGAGACCGCCATGCGTGCCCGTTTCATGAAAACCGCCTTCGCCCTCGGACTCGGCATCCTGCCCCTCGCGGCCTATCCTCATGGAGGCCCCGGCGGCCGCTCCTGGCCGGGATGCCCGCAGCAGGCCTCTCCCTTCGGCGGCATGGCCGACCAGCTGAAGCTGACGGAGGACCAGAAGACCAGGATCCAGGGCATCCAGGCGAAACACCTGGAGGTCTCCACGGCGAAGTTCCAGGCCGCGGCCGCCGCGGGTGACGCCTTCCGCGACGCCATGCGGAAGCCGGACACGCCCGACACCCAGATCAAGGCGCTCTACCAGGCCAGAGCGGACAAGGCCCTCGAACTCGTGCTCGACCGCAGGTCCATGATGAACGAGATGCGCGCCGTCCTGACCCCGGAGCAGCGGACCGAGTGGGACCGGTGGCAGGCCTACCGCCAGGCCAGGATGGCCTTCGGGAAGGGTGGGAGGAAGAGCCTGGGCCGGTACTGACCGCGGGCGGTACAGCGTGCGCCGCCGGACGGCATCAAGCCTGTCCGGCGGCGCGCTGGAAATGGATGTCCTCGGCTAGAAGCCCTGGGGGTAGGCCTCCTCGCCGTGCAGGCCCAGATCGAGTCCCTTTTCTTCGAATTCGGCATCCACCCGCACGTGGGTGATGCGATTGATGACCCAGAGCATCCCGTAGGTGAAGGCGAAAGCCCAGAGGCTGGAGATGGCCACTGCCCCGCACTGTTTTCCGAAGAATCCCCACCCGCCGCGGAGAAGGCCATCGGCGCCGTTGGGGTTCCAGGTCCTGGAAGCAAAGATGCCCAGGAAGATGACCCCGATGAACCCTCCGACCCCATGCACGCCCCAGACATCCAGCGCGTCGTCCCAGCCGAGCTTGTTCTTGAGCGCCACGGCGTAGTAGCAGATCCCGCCCGCCAGGATGCCGATCAATGCGGCGGTCGCCGGAGACACGTAACCTGCGCAGGGCGTGATCGTGGCGAGTCCCGCCACCGAGCCCGTGAGCAGGCCTACCA
>Ga0209099_1003098_pt1 | contig 13853 bp, 9 predicted proteins | sample AD_JPNHW2_MetaG_FD_184430 | JGI IMG/M metagenome (GOLD analysis project Ga0209099, IMG submission 184430) | Active sludge microbial communities of municipal wastewater-treating anaerobic digesters from Japan - AD_JPNHW2_MetaG (SPAdes) (version 2) | ecosystem: Engineered > Bioreactor > Anaerobic >...
TGGCTACCACCTGATAAAAGTGGTGAACAGAAAACCGGCCATGGGAAGGGCTGTGGTGGCTCATATCTTTATTGAAGTCCCCAAAGATGTAAAACCCGAAAACCAGAGTTCATACAAATCAAAAATTGACGAAGCTTATGCCAAATTAAAAGGAGGAGAACCGTTTGAAAATGTGGTAAAAGTATATTCAGATGATAAAGGGTCTGCTGCAAAAGGAGGCGTGCTGCAGGGTTTTGGAGTAAACCGTATGGTGCCAGAATTTATCGAAGCCGTGGCCAAACTTAATCTTAATGAATATTCAGAACCAGTGCAAACTGTTTATGGCTGGCATATCATCAAACTTATCGAAAGAACCCCCGTGAAATATTTCGACGAAGAAAAAACCCAGCTTAAGGCCAGAATTATAAAAGACAGCCGCGCAAATAAAAGCAAAGAATCGGTAATCAATCGCATCATGGGTGAATACGGATTTAAAGAACAGCCTGGCGTTGTCAACGATTTTTATACCGTTGTGGATTCCACCATTTTTGAAGGAAAATGGGAACCTGCCAAAGCAGCAAGTCTTACCAAGCCCATGTTTTCTATCGGGGACAAAACCATAACTCAACAGGATTTTGCCAAATTTCTTGGCACCAAGCAGGGCAGAAGAATAAAGATGAAAATTAATGATTTTGTGAATAACCGATATAATGACTTTATCGACGAAAGTTGTTTGCAGTTTGAAGATTCAAAGCTCGAGCAAAAATATCCTGAATTTAAAGCATTGATGAAAGAATACCGCGATGGTATTATGTTGTTTGAACTTACCGATAAAAAGGTTTGGTCAAAGGCCATACAGGATACCACTGGACTGGCAGCTTTCCACGAAAATAATAAAAACAAATATATGTGGGACGAACGTCTTGATGCGTCGATTTTTACCTGCAATAATCAGGGAACAGCCAAAAGTGCGCGCAAACTGGTGAAAAACTATATCAATGGAAAAATTACCGAAATGGACATTTATAAAAAAATAAATGTGGATACGGTTCCTTATCTCAAAATTGAACACAAAAAGTTCTCCAGAAAAGATAACCCTGTTATTGATGAAATTAAATGGGAAAAAGGTGTAACAGAGAATATTAACAAAGAGAATAAGGTGATTTTTGTAGTGGTGCACAACCTGGTGGCACCTGAACCCAAACTGTTGAAAGAAGCCAAGGGACTTATCACTGCCGACTATCAGAACTATCTTGAAGAGGAATGGATAAAACAACTCAGAAGTAAATATTCCTATGAAGTCAATCAGGGCGTTTTTGAATCGCTGTTGAAATAAGGCTTGTAATCATTAACACTTAACCCGTTTCTTCAGGTATTTTGATAAAATATTTTTTGAAAAAGTTTTTTTTTATTATTGCTGTTGTTTTTTGTGCCTGTAATGCCAAACATGACGGAGATAAGGAGCCTTTGGCACGTGTGTATGACAAATATTTGTATGTGTCTGATGTCCAGGGGGCGCTGCCGCTTGATATTTCTGGAGATGATAGTATGGACATTGTGAATGAATATGTTGATAATTGGATAAATCAACAATTGATTATTGCGCAGGCAGAAAAAAATCTATCTGATGAGGAAAAAGATTTTACGAGGCAACTCGAGGAATATAAAAACTCTCTCACGGTTTTTCAATACGAGTCAAAGCTTATCAGCCAAAGGTTGGATACTTTGGTTACCGACGAAGAGATTTCCCGCTATTACGAACTGCACAAAGATAATTTTGTGTTGAAAGAGAATATTGTCAAGGTTATCTATGTTAAAATACCCAAAGAAGTATCGCCGGCTCCGGTACGCAACCTGATAAGGTCAGGCAGCCCACAGGAAATGAAAAAACTACAGGATTTTTGTCATAAATACGCCGTGAATTATTATCTCGATGACCAGAGTTGGTTGTTGTTTAATGATATCCTTAAAGAAATCCCTATAAATACCTATAATCAAGAGGAGTACCTGAAAAATAACCGCTTTATTGAGATTCAGGATTCAGCATATACCTATCTGATGAATATCAAGGGTTTTATGATAAAGGAGGGCTTATCGCCTTTGAGCTTTGAGCAAGGCAATATCCGCGACATAATCATCAACAAAAGAAAACTTGCCCTGATAGAGAATATGAGAAAAGATATTTATGATAATGCCTTGCGGAAAAAAGATTTTGAAGTTTTTAAAAAATAAAGGATATCATACTAATTTTGAGTTAAAACAGTTATTATCAGATAACACCCCGAATTAATGACAAACATAAAAAATAAAACGGTACTGTTATTTCTCCTGCTCACCTTATCTGTGGCCGGCGTAGCACAACAAAACAACGAAAAAATCCTTATCGATGAGGTGGTGGCGGTGGTGGGCAACAACATCGTACTGTATTCCGATATTGAAAACGAGTATTTTCAGTCGCTGATGCAGGGCAACACCAAAGGACCCGGACTCAAATGCAATATACTTGAGGAGGTGATGTTTCAGAAATTGTTGCTTACACAGGCCGAAATAGACAGTATTACCGTTACCGACAAACAGGTGGAAAGCGAATTGGACCGGAGGATGAGGTATTTCATCGACCAGATAGGTTCAAAAGAAAAACTCGAGGAATATTTCAAGAAATCAGTCCTTCAGATTAAGGAGGAAATGCGCAGCAAGATACGCGATTACCTGCTTATACAAAATGTTCAGTCGAAACTTACCCAGAATGTGAAAATTACTCCCACGGAAGTAACGGAGTTTTTCAATGGCATTTTGCCGGATAGCCTGCCGTTGGTTGGCTCACAGATAGAAGTGGCTCAGATAGTGAAAAAGCCTGTCATTAGTCAGGAAGAGGTAGAGAAAGTTAAAGATAAACTGAACAGCCTGCGGGAGCGTGTGCAAAAAGGCGAAGATTTTGCCACTCTGGCTAACCTGTATTCCGAAGATCCCGGTTCTATGACCAAAGGTGGTGAACTGGGCTTTGTGGGCAGGGGAGAACTTTTTACCGAATTTGAAGCGGCCGCCTTTTCGCTGAAACCCGGAGAACTTTCTCCCATAGTGAAAACCCAAAAAGGATATCATATTATTCAAATGATTGAACGCCGTGGCGAATATATTAATGTGAGACATATACTTATGATTCCCAAAGCCTCCACTTCGGATATGATAAAATCAAAAAAAGATATTGACCACATTGCAGATCTTTTAAAAAAAGATTCGGTAACTTTTGAAAGAGCGGCTGCACTGTATTCTGACGACCCTACCAAAGTCAACGGCGGAATGCTCACCAACCAATATTCGGGTGATTCTAAATTTTCGCCCGAAGAAATTGATCCCAACATGTTTTTTGTTATCGAAAAAATGAAGGTTGGGGAAGTTTCTGCCCCGATGTTATTTACCAATGAAGACGGCCAGCAGGCCTACCGTATGCTGAAGCTCAAATCACGTACTGAGCCGCACAAAGCCAATTTGAAAGATGACTACCCGCAAATACAAAATATCGCTGTACAGATTAAACAAAACCAGGCCATCAGCGATTGGATCAACGAAAAAACACAAAGCACTTTTGTAAGTATTTCTGACAATTACAAAGACTGCAATTTCAAATATACCTGGCTACGTAACGATAAACAATAAAAAAATAGTAAAGATGCATTTCAAATCCGATATAGAAGCCCTGGAAGCGCTGGTAGATAAGTATAACAAGGTAAAAGCCGAAACGGCCAAGGTTATTATTGGACAGGATGAGGTGGTACGCAACATCATAATTTCAATTTTTAGCAATGGACACGCCCTGCTCATAGGGGTTCCCGGCCTTGCCAAGACACTGATGATCAATACTATTGCAAAATCTCTTGGGCTAAATTATTCCAGGATACAGTTCACCCCAGACCTGATGCCTTCCGATATCATCGGCTCCGAGATTCTTGATGAAGAGCGCAAATTCAGGTTTATCAAAGGCCCTGTTTTTGCCAATATAATTCTTGCCGACGAGATTAACCGCACCCCGCCAAAAACACAGTCAGCCCTGCTGGAGGCCATGCAGGAAAAAGCGGTTACTGTGGCAGGAAAAACCTTTAAACTCGACGAGCCGTTTTTTGTATTAGCCACGCAAAATCCTATCGAACAGGAAGGTACCTATCCTCTGCCTGAGGCTCAACTCGACCGGTTTATGTTTAATATCTGGCTTGATTACCCCGATTTTGCACAGGAAGTAAATATTGTAAAAACCACCACCACCAATTATTTGCCCCGGGTGGAAGTGGTAATCACGGCCGAAGAAATTCTTGAATTTCAGTCGGTCATCCGCAAGATTCCCGTGCCTGACAATGTGTATAATTATGCCATAAATCTGGCTTCGGTAACGCGGCCCAGGACAGCCGCCGCCCACAAATGGGCCAACGATTATATTTCGTGGGGAGCCGGCCCGCGCGCCTCGCAATACATGATTATCGGCGCCAAATGCAATGCCGCCATCAACGGAAAGTTTTCGCCGGATATCGAAGATGTGCAGCATGTGGCTCCGTTGGTACTCCGCCACCGCTTAGTAAAAAATTACAAAGCCGAAGCCGAAGGTATTTCGGTTGATACCATTATCGGCGAATTGATGAAATAAGGTAATTTGTCTGCAAGATAATTGAAAAGTAACAGCGATGATTCTTTTTGAAAATATTTGATTCCCTTTTTCTGTAAGAATAAGATAACCGCTTTACTAATCCAAAGGAGTTCCAAGCGACTTTGGATTAAGTATAGTAATGACGATTATCTGTTGGAGGTCAAAATGGGATTACAATATTCGTATTATATAAATTCCTGAAATTTACAATCGATTTTTAAATACGGAAGTTGTATTACTATACATTTTTCGAATAAAATACTATTACACATTTTTAAATTATTAAGATTTAAGGGATGTCCTTTGTGGTTAGCATTGTTGTCATTAGGCATAGCCGTTGCCTCTTGGGTGAGCGCGTGTTGCAACATGCTCTTGTTGACAGGCAATGCAGGATATTCAAGATTTCTAACCTAATAAATGATTTTTTCGATTTTTAAATCCCTGCCTCGATACTTTACACCGGAAAAATATGTATTTTCGTTTTTTTTTAGTAAGCATTTTCAATTTATGAGATTTTCGGATATTATCGGACAACTCCCTGTTAAAAATTACCTGGTACACACGGTGAAAAACAGCCGTGTGAGCCATGCACAGCTTTTTCTGGGTGCCGAAGGTTCGGGCAAGCTGGCACTGGCTATTGCCTATGCTCAATTTATCTCATGTACCGGAAAGCAATACTACGATGACGACTCGCCCCTGGCTGGTGATTCCTGCGGCGTGTGTTCTTCGTGTGTCAAGTTTAATCAACTTATGCACCCCGATATACACTTTTTTTATCCGGTAACCACTACCAAAGATGTAAAAGCCAAACCGAGAAGCATTGATTTTATTCAAACCTGGCGCGAAATGCTCATTCAGAATCAATACTATATTTCACTCAACGACTGGTACGATGCTGTGGGTGTGGAAAACAAACAGGGAATAATCAACGCCTATGATTGCGATGAGATTGTGAAACGGTTAGGCATGAAATCTTTCGAGTCGGAATATAAAGTTGTGGTAATCTGGATGGTCGAAAAGCTCTACCATGCCGCAGCCCCCAAAATCCTGAAAATACTCGAAGAACCGCCCGAAAAAACCTTATTCCTTCTGGTGGCTGAAAATCACGAACAGATTATCAATACCATTATTTCGCGTACTCAGATAGTAAAAATTCCTCGACTGGGACACAATGATATCAGCAACGCCCTGGTGGAAAAATACCAGGCCACCGAAATCAATGCGCGGAAAATTGCTAATGTTGCCGATGGCAACTTTGTGGTGGCCAAAGCCTTATTGCACGAAGTGGACGAAGACGGCTATTATTTCAAATCGCTGACATCCTGGCTGCGCCTGTGTTACCGTTTCAGCAAGGCCGATGTTTTTGAGCTGAATAAATTCATTGAAGAAATTTCGAAAATTGGCCGCGAAAATCAAAAGATTTTTTTTAATTACGCCCTGAAAATCGTCCGGAACACATCGCTGGTCAATCATGGCAACGAAAAACTGATTAAATTGGTGGAAGAAGAAAGTAAATTTGTTAAAGATTTTTCTGGCGTATTGACTGCTGAACGTATTCCATATTTTGCCGATGAATTTAACAATGCCCTGTATCATATTGAACGCAATGCCAACCCCAAGGTGCTGTTTATGGACTTGTCGTTCAGGCTTAATCATATTATGCGTTCATAATTTTGGCAAATATCCCTCAAAATAATTTATCTTTGCGGTAATATGAAATGCTATGACAAACGAAAAAAACGAATTTCTTACGCGGGGCTGTGATAGCAAACCTAAGTCGCATCAGAAAAACGATAAGATATACAGTCATTCCTGCTGCAAACGCAATGCCTACGACTGGCTGAAAGATATTAATCCTCCCAAGATTTATCCGGCCTTTCCTTATGTGGAAGTGCGTTTTAAGAATAGCCGAAAGGATTTCTTTTTGGTTCCCGAAAATTCAGATTTTAAGGTGGGCGATATTGTGGCAGTAGAATCATCGCCCGGACACGACCTTGGTATTATCACCCTTATGGGAGAAGCTGCGCGCCTGCAAATGAAAAAGAAGCGCGTGAATTTTGAAACGCGCGAAATCAAAAAGGTGTATCGCCGGGCCAGGCCTTCTGATATCGAAAAATGGGTGAGTGTGGTAACGCCCGAAACCGAAACCCTGTACAAGACAAAAAAAATTACCAGCAACCTTCATTTGTCCATGAAGGTCAACGATATTGAGTATCAGGGCGACGGTACCAAAGCTACTTTTTATTATACTGCTGAGGAAAGGGTTGATTTCAGGGAACTTATCAAGGTGCTGGCCGAGCAGTTTGGTGTCAGAGTGGAGATGCGGCAGATTGGCGTGCGGCAGGAAGCCAGCAGCCTGGGCGGTATTGGAACCTGCGGCAGAGAGCTTTGTTGCTCCAGTTGGCTCTTTGATTTTAAATCTGTATCCACCAATACCGCCCGTGTTCAGCAAATGACCATCAACCCGCAGAAACTTGCCGGACAATGCTCTAAACTGAAATGCTGCCTTAATTATGAATACGACTGTTATGTGGATGCCCTGAAAGAATTTCCGAATACCGACACTGTACTCAAAACTAAAAAAGGCAGCGCACAATGCCAGAAAATTGATGTGATAAAAAAAATCGTGTGGTATTCTTATGTGGACGATCCGGCAAATATACTCGCCATCAGCGTAGATGTGGTTAAAAAAATCATCAGAGACAACGCCAAAGGGATAATACCCGAAAAACTCGAAGATTTTGCCCAGAAACAGGAGAAGAAAATAGAATTTGAACATTTTGAGGAAGACCTCTCTAAATTTGCTGATGATTAAAATGAAAAAGATTCTTCTCATTGTGCTGTTTTCTTTGTTGGTATTTACCATCGTTTCTTGCGGGCCGGGCGTGCTGGTCGACAGGAATAAAAAAATTGAAAATTCTGTTTGGAAGAGCAGCGATGTGGTGAAATTTTCTGTGGCAATTACTGATACCACCCAGTTGTATAATTATTATATAAATATTCGCAATGCTTCTGATTACCGTTATAGTAATATTTTTCTTTTTCTGAAAACATTATATCCAAACAGGATGTATTCAATAGATACCATCGAGTGTCGTTTGGCCGATGATGCAGGTAAATGGCTTGGTAAACAGCGCGGAAAAGTGGTGGATAACCGAATTTTGTTTCGCCGGGGCATCAGGTTTAAATTGACAGGCAATTACTCTTTTGAATTTGAACAGGCCATGCGCGAGCCGGAACTGCAGGGAATAGAAGATTTTGGTATCCGGATAGAAAAATTTGAAACTGAAAAATAATATGGCAAAACATGCTGTAAATCGCGAATTTCAAAAACACTTAAAACGTCTCTGGATCATATATTTTTCAATAATCGGGGTGGTTGTTGTTTTGTTTACCTTGATTTCTATAGGCGCTTTCGGCTTTATGCCCACTTTTGAAGAACTTGAAAATCCACGCAGCAATCTGGCGTCTGAGATATATTCTTCCGACCAGGTGGTTTTAGGGAAATACTATATTGAAAATCGTTCCAATATACATTTTGAAGACCTTTCACCTAATATTGTCAACGCCTTGGTCGCCACCGAAGATGCACGCTTTACCGAACATTCCGGCATTGATGTCCGCAGTCTTTTCCGTGTTATGATTGGTGTAATTACCGGGAACCGAGGTGCCGGCGGCGGCAGCACCATTACCCAGCAACTGGCAAAAAACCTTTTTCCCCGCGATCCACACCAGAATTTTTTGAAAGTGGCAATTACCAAATTCAAAGAGTGGGTTACTGCTGTAAAACTCGAACACAATTATACCAAACAGGAGATTATTGCCATGTACCTTAATACAGTGGATTTCGGCAATCAATCGTATGGGATAAATTCTGCTGCGCGCACCTATTTTGATAAAACCCCTGATTCACTCAACATACAGGAATCTGCCATGCTCATAGGCTTGTTAAAAGCTCCAACCCGTTACAGCCCGGTCAGAAACCCTGAAAATGCCATGAAAAGACGCGAAGTGGTATTGAAACAAATGAAGATTAACGGCTTTATCAGTCAGCAACAATACGACTCGGTGAGGGTGTTGCCAATAGATATGTCGCGGTTTCGTATTCAGGATCATACTGTGGGTATGGCTACCTATTTCAGGGAATACCTGAGAATTTTGCTCACAAGGAATAAACCTGAAGAAGAGAATTATGTTGATAAGAAAATATATAAAGACGACCTGGACCAGTGGGAAAACAATCCTGTCTATGGGTGGTGCAACAAAAACCTGAAAGCCGACGGAACACCATACAACATCTTTAAGGACGGATTGCGTATTTATACCACCATCAATTCTAAAATGCAACGCTATGCCGAGGAAGCCGTCAGCGAGCACCTGGGTAAAGAACTGCAGAAAGACTTTTACAGGCACTGGAAAGGTGTTAAAAGGGCACCTTATGACTGGCGTGTTACCAACGAGCAAATTGATAAGATGATCATGCAGGGAGTTTATCGTTCGGACCGCTATCAAAATTTAAAGAAAGAAGGCATCCCCGACGACAAGATTATGAAGATATTCAACACCCCTGTCAATATGAAGGTTTTTGCCTGGGGGGGTGACAAAGACACAGTGATGACACCGCTGGACTCCGTGAAATATTATAAATGGTTTTTACTGGCAGGGCTGATGTCTGTTGAGCCCCAGACCGGATATGTCAGGGCATATGTGGGTGGTATCAATTACAAATATTTTCAGTACGATCACGTTTGTTTGGCCAAACGGCAGGTAGGCTCCACTTTTAAACCCTTTGTGTATACGGTTGCCATGCAGGAAGGCGAGTTTTCGCCCTGTACCAAAGTTCCCAATGTGCCTGTAACTTTCGATTTGGATAACGGCCAGAAGTGGGAACCGCGCAATTCCGGCGAATACAAGGAAGGAGAAATGGTGACCCTCAAAGAAGCCCTGGCCAACTCCATTAACTGGATATCGGCTTTTTTAATCAAAAGGTATTCTCCCGGCCCTGTGGTAAAAGTAGCCCGTAAAATGGGCGTTAAAAGTGATATCCCCGAAGTATATGCGATTTGTCTGGGAACACCTGACCTGTCTCTTTATGAGATGGTGGGAGCTATAAATTCCTTTGCCAACAAAGGCGTTTATATTGAACCGATATTTGTTACCCGTATTGAAGATAAATATGGCAATACCCTGGCTACATTTGTTCCAAAGACACAGGAAGCCATGAGTGAAGAAACGGCCTACCTCATGACCAGCCTGATGCAGGGCGTGGTGGAAAGTGGCACCGGCGCACGGCTGCGGGGCAAGTATGCGCTTACCAATCAGATAGCCGGCAAAACCGGAACCACGGATAATAACTCCGACGGTTGGTTTATGGGCTTTGTTCCCAACCTTACCACGGGTATTTGGGTAGGCTGCGAAGACCGCAGCATTCACTTCCGCAGCACTTCGCTCGGGCAGGGCGCCAACATGTCGCTTCCGATATGGGCTTTGTATATGAAAAAGGTGTATGCCGATAAGTCCCTGCACATTCTTCCCTCGGATAGATTTTCAAGACCTGCCAAAGAACTTTCGGTAGAGACTGATTGCCAGAAATATAACCAGGAAAACCGCCCCGTGAATTTCGACAATAAAAACTTCTGAGGTTAAGTCTTCCTTTTGTTGATAAATCATCTGCGGAAATTGAAATAATTGCTTGCAAAACAATAATTTTGTAAAAAAAACATCGGTATGAGTGAGCAGATAAAACACGAATGCGGTATTGCCTTTATCCGATTATTGCATCCCCTCGAATATTACCGTTCAAAATATAATACTCCCCTTTACGGCCTGAACAAACTGATGCTGATGATGGAAAAACAGCACAACCGCGGGCAGGACGGTGCAGGGATTGCTTGTATAAAACTAGATTTGGAGCCGGGCATGCGTTTTATCAACCGCATACGTTCCAACTCTTCCAAACCTATTACGGATGTATTTTCTCCGGCTTATACCGCACTGAAGGAATTAAAGAAAACAAAACCTTCGCTGTACAGCGATGTAAACTGGCTGAAACATCACGCCGACTTTGTCGGGGAACTGTACCTTGGTCATCTGCGCTATGGCACTTTTGGAAAAAACAGCATCGAAACCTGCCATCCTTTTATCAGGGAAAACAGTTGGGAAACCAAAAATATCGTGTTGGCTGGAAATTTCAACCTCACCAATGTGGACGAGCTGTTCAACAAGCTGATCAGTCTTGGCCAGCACCCGGTAGAAACTACCGATACCGTTACCATTCTCGAGAAGATAGGCCATTTTCTTGACCAGGAGAACGAAGATCTTTATCAATCATATAAAATACAAGGTGTCAGCAAGAAGGATGTATCGGCATTGATTGCTCAGCATCTTGATGTCCAACGCATACTTACCCGCTCTGCCCGGGATTGGGACGGCGGTTTTGTGCTGGCAGGCATGATGGGCCACGGCGATGCATTTGTAATGCGCGATCCGGCAGGTATCCGACCTGCTTATTATTATGCCGATGATGAAGTAGTGGTTGTTGCGTCGGAACGCCCGGCCATCATGACTACTTTTAATGTAGCCATCGAAAAGATTAAAGAAATTCTGCCGGGTAATGCATTAATAGTGAAAAAAGACGGCAGCTACCGGCTTTCGCAGTTTGCCCAGCCGGTAAAAAAGATGTCGTGTTCCTTTGAACGCATATATTTTTCGAGAGGCACCGACAAGGACATCTATCTCGAACGCAAAAAACTTGGCAGTTTCCTGGTGCCTTCCATCCTGAAAGCTATTGATTATGATATTGAAAATACGGTGTTCTCATATATTCCGAATACGGCTGCAGTTGCGTATTATGGCATGATGGGCGCTTTGGAAAAGTTTTGTGACAGCGTGAAAAAAGACCGGATATTGCAGGCCGGAAAAGATATCACAGCCAAAGAGCTGGAAAAGATACTGGCCTTTCATCCCCGTTTTGAAAAAGTGGCCGTGAAAGATATGAAACTCCGTACGTTTATTACGCAGGATAAAGACCGCGACGACCTGGTGGCCCATGTGTATGATGTTTCTTATGGAATTATCAAGGATTTTTCGGATACTATTGTGGTAATAGACGATTCTATTGTGCGGGGCACTACCCTGCGGGAGAGTATTATCCGCATGCTTGACCGCCTGAATCCTAAAAGAATCATCATAGCCTCTTCGGCGCCGCAGATTCGTTATCCCGACTGCTACGGCATTGATATGGCAAAATTAAATGATTTTATTGCCTTCAGAGCCGCCATTGCGCTGTTGCACGAAACCAAACAGGACGATGTTATCAACCATGTGTACAAAAAATGCAAAGCCCAGGAGCACCTGCCGAAAGAAAATATGGTCAACTACGTGAAGGAAATTTATGAGCCTTTTACCCCGGAACGTATTGCCGAAAAAATAACACAATTGCTTGTGCCTGAAGATATCAGTGCACGGGTGCAGATTATTTTTCAGTCGGTGAACGATCTTCATGCTGCTTGCCCTGATAATACCGGCGACTGGTATTTTTCGGGAGATTATCCAACCCCTGGCGGGAACAAAATAGTAAACCGCTCGTTTATCAATTATATAGAGAAAAGAGATGAGCGGGGTTATCAGGTGAATGCCACTGCTGATTGATTTTTTGTTTTTCTGTCAATGAGTGAAAAGAAACAGATTATTGTCCATTTTTTATAAACTGGTCCTCAAGCGGGTTTAGTTTTTCAAGGTCTTTATAAACAGATTCTCTGGTGAAAAAATAAAAAGGCGGCGAAGGTTTCTTCCAGTGGGTGCCGTTGTATGTGTATTTATGCAGAGGCAGGGGAGAGTCTTTGTAAAACTTATCGGCCAGTGGTTGCGGGATAAAATGAGAAACGCTGTCGCAGTGCCACTCAAAAACATCTGTGATGGTAAATTCCTTGTCTGCCGTTGCTGATTTATAAAATACATTGGTATAGTTGTAACACAAGCTTGCGGGGAACCACCTGTCTTTTTGTTGCTGATACTCAACCACCAGGTGTCCGTTCACAAATTCTTCGTAATAGCGTTTGGATGGCAGTAAAAAATTATTGTTCTTTGGATAATGATACCAAGGGTTTCGATAAGCTTTTCTTTCGATTTTTTTAAAAGCAAAAGTTTTCCTGTCGATGATAAAAACTCCTTCTTCGCGGCTTTCACCTTGCCATCCAACTTCTCTGAGGTTACTTACTCCGTGCATTTCACTGGAGAAATCGGCGCATTTATAGTTGATTGTGTAATCATCGGTTTGCTCAGCGAGGGTATCAAAACTGAATTCGTAAAAACTGAATGCATTGGGATTCAATGAACTTTCAGCCAGATGATAAACTGGATTTTGATGAAGCAAAGCAGAAAAATCATAATCGTCATATTGCAGGTCATCAATGATATAGGTGTGGTTGCTTTTTCTCATGTGCTCAATAGCAAAACCATATTCCGCCGATTTATAGTTTTTTACAGAATTTATGATAAACGAGACAACAGCCTGAACTTCAATCAGGTTTTTAAATTCGCCATTGATTTTTTCGTATTGCCGGTAAAAAGAAAAGGCTGCAAAACTTGAATCAGTATAGTTTTCGGGGATTTGCAAAACAGCCTTTTTTACGATCTCTTCGGCGTTAAGTCCCTCTACCTCAACAGAATTTAGCACAAGCGGGGTTTGATTAACATATATTTTTTCTGTTCCTTTAAAAGCAGGTTGATGACCTATGGTTTCGCGCAGCCCAAAAGTAGATATTTCCAGATGTAAAAGCGTTTTGCCTGAAGGAATTTCGAACATAAACTCCCCCTTGCTGTTGGTTTCCGCATAGTTGCCGGTTTCGGCCAGTTTTACTATGGCAAAGGGTATAACCGTGGAGTCCTGCCGGCTGAGCAGTACCCCTCTGAAAAAGTTTTGTCCCGTTGCGGAAATTGTTAGCAGCAACATCACTCCCATTGCCCGAGCGACTTTTCGACACATGTTCACAGCCATTATAATAAGTAGGGATTATTCTTTTTTTCGTATCCTATGGTTGTGGTAGGCCCATGTCCGCAATACACCGTGAAATCGTTTTCCAATGCCAACAGTTTTTCTCTGATACTCTTAAAAAGAAGGTCGTAATCGCCCGTAGGAAGGTCGGTGCGGCCAATGCTCCCCTGAAATAATATATCACCTGAAAACACTATTTTTTGCCCATGAATCACATAGCATACGCTACCTTCGGCATGACCG
>Ga0209099_1003101_pt1 | contig 13828 bp, 11 predicted proteins | sample AD_JPNHW2_MetaG_FD_184430 | JGI IMG/M metagenome (GOLD analysis project Ga0209099, IMG submission 184430) | Active sludge microbial communities of municipal wastewater-treating anaerobic digesters from Japan - AD_JPNHW2_MetaG (SPAdes) (version 2) | ecosystem: Engineered > Bioreactor > Anaerobic...
GCCGGGCGACCATCTGCATCGCGGCCAGTACGGCCATGCCGCCGGATTTGTCGTAGCGCATCCATTCCATCCCTTTGCCGGGCTTGAGCGAAATGCCGCCGGAGTCGAAGGTGATGGTTTTGCCGACGAGGACGACCGGTTTGGCTTTTGGGTTGGTGCCTTTGTATTTGAGCGTGATGATCCGGGCGTCCAGCGCGCTGCCCGCCGCGACGGCGAGGATGGCGTTGCAGCCTTTCTTTTTGAGCTCGGCTTTGCTGAGGACGGAAAAGGCCAGCTTGTTTTCCTTGGCCATTTTCTGCGCCCAGCTGGAAATCTTCTGCGGCGTGGCTTCGTTGGCGGGCAGGTTGGCGAGGTCGGCGGTTTCCAGCAGCGCTTTGCTTTCGAGTTCGGCTTCGGTCAGCGCTTTGCGGCAGGCGGCGGCGTTTTCGCACGGCCCCGCAAAGGTCAGTGAGAAGTTGTCCGTGCGTTTTTTAGCGCCGGTTTTAAAGGTGTCGAAGCGGTAGGTTCCCATCGCCGCGCCGCGGGCGACGGCGTGTACGAAGGCCGCGTCGGATATTTTGCCGATTCCAGCATCGGTGACAGTGACGAAGTTTTTGAGTCCGGCGTTTTTGCCGGCGCGCACGGCGGCGGAGGCCGCGCGTTCGAGGTATTCCATGCGGAAGTGTTTACTGTCGCCGAGTCCGGCGAGGATGACGTCGCCGTCTGCTGTCTGGAAAACGAGCGTCTGGGCGTAGTCGCCGCTGTAGCCGGTTTTTTTGATCTGACTGCCGATCCGCTTTGCCATCTCGTCATGGCCGTTGAACAGCGGCTTTTTGTTCTGCACAAAAACAATCCAGGCTTCACGGGCCTGGGTTGCGAGCGGCCGGGCGGTCAGGGTCAGTTTCATCAGCGCAGTTCCTCTGGCAGTTTGGCTTTGTCAGCGGGATCGGCCGGCCAGTGCGGCAGGTCGAAGCCGGCTTTGACGATTGCATACTCGATATTTTTGAGGTGAGTGTCTTTGGCGTTGTAGACCACGGTGAGGGTGTGTTTCACGAAATCCGGGCGCATTTCCTGAATGCCGGACATCTGCTGAAAGGACTGGGCAATGATTGCAGCGCCGGCCTGTGTGCGGAGCTGGTTGATTTGAAATGTTTCCGTATGGATGTCGTTACGGAAGCACCCGGCCGGTAAAAGCAGGGCGGCGAGCGGAAGCAGTGTTTTAAGAAATGTTTTCATAACGCGGAAATTACAACGGAAGCAGGGCGCGGGTAAACTTCATAATCCGAGGTCGTTCATCATCGGTATGGCATAAACCCGCCGCCAGTTCGGCGGTTTGCTGAATTTTTCGCGGGTCAGCATCATGAACTGATCCGCCAGTTCAGCCTCTTCCGGGTGGTGCGCTTCGTGGATGTCGATGAAGTCGATGTAGCGTTTTTCCGCTTCTTTGAATTTTCCGTTCATCTGAAGCGTGAGCGCCAGACCGAACAGTGCGGACGGACTTTCGGGTTTCTGTGTGAGCGCTTTGCGGTAAAGCTCTTCCGCCTGATCGGGCCGGCCGGCAATCATCAGCAGATTGGCCTGCAGAAACTGCGAGAGGGCGTTGTCCGGATAGCGGCGGCAGATTTTGATTGTTTCGATGTAGCGGCCCTGCTGGTAGTTCAGTGCGGCTTCGGCAACGCGGGCGTCTGTGTTTAGACTGTGCGGCAGTGTGTAGGCAAAATGCGCAATCAGGATGGCGAGCAGAAAGGCGGCTACGACGCGCAGGTCAGCCTTGCTGATTTGTCTCCGGTGGCCCCAGTGCAGAATCCGCTGCCCGGCCGAAGGTGCTTTTGCCGCTTCGCGTTCGAATTCCTCCTGAGTTGTAAGAATGAGCGCTGCTGTGACAGGGCCGAACGCGTAGGCCGGCGCACCGGTTGCTGTGCCGCGCGCGGCTTCGATGCTTTCGCGTTCGAACCATGTGGCGAAGCTTTCCCGTGCGCGGCGCACAAAGAACATGAGCAGGATGCGGGTGCTGTCGGCGGCCCGGAGCGCTTCAAAGGCCATGAACTGGTGGATGGCGGGCAGGTGGGCGGTATCGTCGATTTCGTCCTGTTTCCAGGATGAGGGTTCTTGATGTCCGGGGAATCCATGTGTTTCTTCGAAATTTTCAAGCAGTGCAGTCTGCTTTTCATGGTCGAGTCCCCGCCAGAACAGCGGCATAAAGGAACCGAAGGACGGTTCGTGCAGGTAATGTCCGGCCTTCCAGACATTGGAAAAGGCTTTGGCTTCAGGGTTCCAGAATGCCGTGTAAAGAGTGCGGGCCAGCTGATCCCGTTCATCTGTGAGCGATTCAGAAGCGGTTTCGGCATGCGAATTTTCTTTGCAGAGGCGCAGTACTGCTTCAATTTCCGCAATCAGCATGACGGTGAGTTCGGGGGTTGCTTTGCCGCGTTCGAAACTTCCCGGAACGAAAATCTCCTGTTCGTTCTGCCAGGCGGGAATCCGGTCGCGCTGCGGATCGAAGCGGCGCGCAGCCCACTGAATATATTTCCGCAGAGCGGGCAGATATTTCCGGAGCAGTGCCGGTTCGCGGCCGCTCTGCCAGGCCAGCTCGAAAGACTGGGCGATCAACGGCCAAGGCGCGGCGGGCGAGGTCAGCCCGCCGGATTCGGCCCATGCGGGAAATCCGCCGCTGCTTTGCTGAAGTGAAAGCGCAGTCTGCACCAGTTCCAGTGCGACCGCCGGATCAATCAGATTCCATGCGCGAACGAGCGGATAAAGTTCATTGAGCGAGAAGGTTTCGGCGGTGAAGCCTTCGGCGGCGCTCCAGAGCCCATGGAGTGCGCCGGTCCGTTCGCGCAGCCGGGCCGTCAGGTTTTCCGCTGCGAGCGCGACGGGCGGATTATGGCGCTGGTTTACGCTGAAAAGCCGGCTGACATTTTTACGCTCGTCCGTTTCGCTCTGAGCGAGCGCGGCGAAATTTAAATCGAACGCGGCTTCGGCTTTTGCAAGCGCCCGTTCCACGGTGAGTTCGCCGCAGACCAGCGCAAACCGGTTGTCCTGCTGCAGAAGCAAGGTGGTGATCCGGCCGTTTTGTATCCAGTCGAATCCTTTGTCTTTTATGATTTCTGCCGAGGCGGTCAGTCGCGGCACCGGCAGGCCGGATACCGTGCCGTAAAGCAGTCCGGGTTCCGTCAGCAGGACGTCGATCCTGTTTTTTTCCGGCCGTTTGCGGGCGCTGATGGAAAGACCGGAGCAGAACAGCCGGATTGTGCAGGGTGCCGCCGGGTCAGCCAGCTGGAGAGTCCAGTTTCCTTCCGGGACAGTGATGGATCCGGAATCCTTGCCGGTAATAAACGGAGCACGATCCTCAGGACCGGCGAAGAACCGCCAGTTCTGCTTCCATGGAACGTATGGATAATCTGTGAAGATATTTTGCATTCAGCCGGCCGCTATAGTGTCCCAACCGGCAGACTTCTTCAACACCTTGCTTTTGATTTCGCAGCCGAGCGAAAGGCTTGCGCGTACGGCTTTTAAATGGTTATGATCGCCTGCATTCTACGAATGGAAGGAACGGACTTATGGCGATTTCACGTGCAATAGAGACAGTTCGTAAACTGGTTCCCGATCTCGACGGACGGATCAGTCAGTTTGAGGTGGAAACCTTCGAGATGGATGACGAGCTGATTGCCGCCTTCTGCGAAGAACTTGAGCGAATGACCGCCGACCTGCAAACCGGTCTGGACAAGCCTGATACTGAACTGATCCGCGTGGCGGCACATTCCATCAAAGGAATGGGCGGAACCATGGGATTGCCGGAAATTTCCGTGCTGGCGCAGGAAATTGAGCTGACACTTCGCGGCGGACAGATGGATCGCTGCTCGTCGCTTTGCAAGGCGCTGATCAGCTGGTCCAGTGACTTTGTTGCCGGGAATCAATGAGTACAGACACGGCAGACGATATCCGTACTTTTCCGTTAAGCGCTTCCCGGCCCGATCTGGGCGGTAAAGTGCTGGTGGTGGATGATGAACGTCCCAACCGGCTTTATCTTAAAAAACTTCTCACCTCATATGGCTGCGAAGTCATCGAAGCCGCCGACGGTCCTTCGGCGCTCGAACTGCTGCACCGCGAAAGACCTGATCTGATTCTGGCCGACGTCGTTATGCCCGGAATGGACGGCTTTGAACTTTGCGGCGCAATCAAAAAACTCACGGCGACCCGCGATGTGCCTGTAATTATGGTGACGGCCAAGGGGCAGATTGAAGACCTGAAAAAAGGATTCGATCTCGGGGCGATGGACTATATCCGCAAACCCTTCGATGCGCGCGAGCTGGTGCTGCGAGTCGGTAATGCGCTGGCACTGAAACGCAGCAACGATGCGCTGGCCCACTGGAAACGGCGCGTATCACATGAGCTGGAGCTTGCCGGGAAGATCCAGCAATCGATGTTTTCCACGGAACCGCTTTTTACGGGGCCGTTTGAAATCCGCATCAAATACCGCTCTTCGATGGATGTCGGCGGTGATGCGTTTGATGTCATTACTCTGCCGGACGGGCGCTGCTGTGTCTATGTGGCCGATGTGTCGGGGCACGGGGTTGCCCCGGCGATGATTTCTTCGATGCTCAAAGCGACGGCCACCGAGCTGATCCGGACGTTTTATGAACGCGGCCCCGCCTTTATCTGCAACGAGCTGCATGTGCGCCTGCGTTCCACCCTCAACAATCCATCGTATTACGCCACCATGCTGCTGGCGTTTTACGAGCCGGAAACCGGCCGGTGGATCTGTATGAACTGCGGGCATCCCGATCCTCTGCTGATTTGCGAAGGAAAGGTCGTTTCGTTTCCTGCCGGGGGCGGCGGCGTTCCGGTCGGTATGCCGCTGGGGCCGGTCCGGCCGTTTGCTGAAGAGGATCAGACGGTTCTGGAATCATGCCCCGGCATGAATATTCTGCTTTATACGGACGGCCTTAGTGAAGCGCTGCACCGCGTTACCGGTGAAGAGTGCGGTGCGGAAGGGCTGGAGAAACTTTTTACACGTGTTGTCGCCGATCCTTTTGCTGTAAATCGTCCCTCCGCATTGCTTGATCTCATTGAAGATGAGGGGTACTCAATCGGTCATGACGATTGTACGGCCATTACCATCCGCATGACCGATCCGTCCACTGTGCTCCTGGAAGGAACAATCGCTGTTGATGTGCAGGCTGTCTCTGAACGCACGGAAGAGATGGAGCGTCTGCTGCTGGAGCGGACCGATGAGGATCTTGCGGCGCGCGTCCGGCTGGTCGCCATTGAACATGCGATGAACGTAGTCGAGCACAGCCGGCTCGGTGCGCACGAGACGATGTGGACGCAGCTCATTCTGGACGAACACGGCTGCCGGCTGGTATTTACAGATCCCGGCCGCGAATGGAATATTTCCGGTGCAGGCGTAACAGAGCCCGGCCTTGATGAATATGCAGAAGGCGGGCGCGGGCTGCTGATTACCAATGTTGCCGCCGACTGTGTAGAGCGTTATAGACGCGATTCACAGAATGTTGTAAGTTACGTGTTCAGGAGGCAGACCGACTGATGAATGAATCCGTATATCAGGCCCGGCGGGAGCTGTTTAAAACGCTCGACCTGCCGGTATCCAAGGCCGACATTAAACGCCTGCGCTGGCGGCAGCGCAGCCGTCTGCTGGTTTGGGAATGGGCGCTGAGCAGTTTGCTTGTGATTAAACGGCTCATGGATGTTGTGTGCAGTCTGATGGCCATCATTCTGCTTATACCGCTCTTCGTGGTCGTGTCGGTTCTGATTGTGCTCGAGGACGGCTGGCCGGTTCTTTATGTCCAGCAGCGTGTCGGTATTAACGGACGTATTTTTAATTTCTATAAATTCCGCTCCATGCGCCGCGATGCCGACCGGCTTAAAGAGCAGCTGATGGCGCAGAATGAATCGTCCGACGGTGTGATTTTTAAAATGAAAAAAGATCCGCGTGTTACGCGGATAGGGCGCATCCTTCGCCGGTTCAGCATCGACGAGGCGCCGCAGTTTTTCAATGTGCTGTCCGGCGACCTGTCACTGGTCGGTCCGCGCCCGCCGATTCCTTCCGAAGTGGCCCAGTACACGCTTGAAGAGCGCAAACGCCTTCATGTGAAACCGGGCCTGACCTGTCTTTGGCAGATCGGCGGACGTTCTGAAATTCCGTTTGAGCAGCAGGTGCGCCTGGATATGGAATATATTCACAGCCGGGGCCTCTGGCAGGACATCCGGATTATGTTAAAAACCGTTCCCGCCGTTCTCTTCGGACGCGGGGCTTATTAGTTATAGAACAGGAGAGATATCATGAGTGTAGCATGCACAAAAGAACAGGGAATCGGGATCATTACGCTGTCCGGGCCGCTGACCGCCGCCACCGTTGAAGCCTTTCGCGAGCAGCTCGCCGCGTGGCAGTCCGGTGAAACGGATGTCAAAAACTTTGTTTTTGACCTGTCCGCCGTGGACTTTATGGACAGCGCAGGTCTTGGCTCGCTCATCGCGGCGCTCAAACGCATTACCGAACGCGGCGGCGACATGAAGCTGGCCTGTCTTCAGAAGAAACCGCGCATGGTGTTCGAAATTACCCGCGCCTACAAGGTGTTTGAAATCTACGACACCGTCGAAGAAGCCGCTAAAGCAGCTAAACAGTAAAAGCCGTTCGGCATCGTGATGAGAGCAGTACTCTATACAGGCGGAAAAAGGCCGTGGGCTGAAGTGCTCGGGGAACGTCCCTGGGCTCTGCTGCCGGTCGGCAGCCGTCCTTTACTGAGCTACTGGCTCGAACTTTGCATCGACCTCGGTATCAGCGATGTTCAGATCATCCTTGGCCGGGACGCTGAATATGTCGAAATGTTCTGCGGCAACGGCGAAAAATGGGGACTGAACATTAATTACAGCTTCGTCCGCGCCGAGGACGGTCCGCAGACCTATCTTTCGCGTGATCCGGAACGGTGGAGTGACGGGCTGCTTTACATCGGCGAAGCGGTTTTTCCGCGCCGCCGGGCTGATTTCACGCCGGAAAAACTTAACACACTTCGCGACGGCTGTTTTATCCGCGACGGTGAAAACTGCGCTTTTTTCATCAGTCATCAGCGTGAATCGGTTGAGCATTTCATTCGCACCGGACACTGCAGTTTCATGCACTGTGCTGATCCGTGCGCCGGAACCGAAATCTGCCGCACTCCGGATGCCTGCGGGATCGACTTCACCCGCATTCGCGACATCAGCCACTACTACCGCCTGAATATGGAAATCGTCCGGAACGAAATGAGCCGCTATCTCTCCAGCGGTTATTCCTCCCGCGACGGCGCTTCCATCGGCTACAACGTCATCACGCCGCCTTCCGTCACGTTTACACCGCCGCTGGCGATCGGTAACGACTGCCGCATCGGGGCCATCTCTGTCATCGGCCCCGGGACGGTTATCTCTGACCATGTACTCATTGACCGGCAGTGCGAAATTTCTGACAGCATCATTCTTTCTGACACATACGTCGGCCGCAACCTTGAGATCAAAGGGAAAATCGTCGCCGGCAACCGCATCGTCGATCCGGAAGACGGCACCTGCCTTGAAATCGCAGATCCGTGGCTTGTGGCCCAGACCCGTCCGCGCAGCTATATGCGCGACTTTCTGCGCGGTATCTTCGGCTGGGAGTTTGCGCTGCTGCTTGCCGTTCTGCAGTTTATCCCGTTTGTTTTGCTGTACAGCGTGATCCGCCTCCTGGGCCGCGGATACTTTGTCGGCCGTAAATGCCGGGGGATTGGCGGAACCGAGATCCGTGTTGCGCAGTTTGTGTCAGCCACCAGCGTTCCGTGTTTTCTGCTGATGGTCTTCTACGGCGCTTCGCTGGATCGTTTCCCTCAGTTGCTCAGTGTGCTCACCGGAAAGCTCTGGCTTTGCGGGCAGGTTCCGAAAACTGTCAACGGGGACGATTTCAAGGAGACACACCGTTACTTCCCCGCTGTTTTCAGCTATTGCGACGCATTCATCGACATTGATAAACAGATGGATGCGCTGTACTACGCCCACACCCGCTCGCTGGCTGCCGACCTGCGTATTCTGCGCCACGCGCTCCTGCACCGCCTTATCGAAGGCGAATCGACGCCGGGCACCATCACGCAAGCCGTCTGATTTCCTGATCTGCACTGCTTCCGGCGCCGCAGGTTTTCAATTCCCGGGAACTCAGCGGAGTTTATAGAACGTTTTGCTGTCGATGACTTCGCGGGCAAGTCCCTCGGCGTGTGCGACGCGCTCCACTTCATTGGCGACCGCATCCGCCACGCGACGGTCAAAAACCGACGGAATAATGAACTCCTCGCAGAGTTCGCCGGCGGAAACCAGGTCGGCGATCGCGCGGGCTGCGGCCAGTTTCATGCCTTCGCTGATACGGCTTGCGCGACAGCGCAGCGCGCCTTTGAAAATGCCGGGGAAGCAGAGCACGTTGTTGATCTGGTTCGGATAGTCCGAGCGTCCGGTTGCCATAATACGGGCGTAAGGTTTGGCGAGTTCGGGCATGATTTCCGGAACCGGGTTGGCCATCGCGAAAACAATCGGATCTTTCGCCATGTTTTTCACATCGGCGGCGGTGATGCAGCCCGGTGCCGAGACGCCGAGGAACAGGTCGGCTCCTTTGATTCCTTCGCACAGCGGAGCGCGGATTCCCTCGGCATTGGTTCGCTCTGCAAACGCCTGAAGCGGCAGGCTGTCGCCCGGGCGGCCTTTATAAACCGCGCCTTTAATGTCGTACCCGATCAGGTTTTTGACTCCGGCGCGCATCAAAATGTCGGCACAGGCGGTTCCTGCCGCACCGGTTCCGCAGACGACCACTTTGATTGTGTCGATTTTTTTATCAACAATCCTGAGAGCGTTATACAGTGCCGCCAGTACAACAATGGCGGTACCGTGCTGGTCGTCGTGGAAAACCGGAATATCCATTTCCGCTTTCAGCCGTTCTTCAATTTCAAAACAGCGCGGAGCGGAGATATCTTCCAGGTTGATGCCGCCGAACGTCGGTCCGAGCAGTTTAACCGTCCGGATGATCTCTTCGGGGTCTTTGGTGTTCAGGCAGATCGGAAACGCATCCACGCCGCCGAATTCTTTGAAGAGCATCGCCTTACCTTCCATCACCGGCATGGCGGCTTCCGGGCCGATGTCGCCGAGACCGAGCACCGCTGTGCCGTCGGAAACGACTGCGATCATATTGTTTTTAACGGTCAGTGCATCGGCGCGTGCGACATCCTCATGGATCGACATGCAGATGCGGCCGACGCCCGGCGTGTAGGCAACGGCCAGCGCGCCTTTGGCGGCGAGATCGAGCTTGCTGGTTACTGAAATTTTTCCGCCGATGTGCGAACGGAATGTCACCTCATCCGCAGAAAGAACGCAGGTTCCTTCGGCGGCATCCAGCGCCCGGATGATTTCCTGCTGGTGGCCGCTGCTGCGGGCGTTGACGACAAAGCGGAACGGGCTGGTGACGCCTTCGGAAAGAGCGGGTACGCCTTCGGCGGCAATAATGAGTTTTTCGAGCGCCGCGCGGTCAAGGGTTGATTTAACGGTCAGGTCGATACTGTAGCTGGGCGACGGATTGATTTTCATGGGGCAACTCCTCAAAGTAGCCGCCCATCGTACCGATCCGCTTCTGCCGCGCAAGTTTCAACTGTTCAAAAAATGGAAACCGAGGCTTTCGCCTTGAGCTTCAACGGGTTTGGGGTAAAGTCTGCGCTCCATAAACGGGGATTTTTATGAAGGAAATAAAGATAGGTATTCTGGGGTTCGGCACGGTCGGCGCGGGCGTCGTTGAGGGGATTCTCAAAAACGGCGAACTGATGGCGCATCGTACCGGTATTTTCCCGAAAATCGGGAAAATCGCCGACCTCGACATTGAGACCGACCGGGGCGTAAAGGTTGATCCGTCCTGGCTGACGACCGACGCGCTTTCCGTGATCAACGACCCCGAAATTGATGTGATTGTCGAGCTGATCGGCGGGCTGAAAGTCGCCAAGGACTTCGTGCTGCGCGCGCTGAAAAACGGCAAGCCGGTGGTCACCGCCAATAAAGCGCTGCTGGCCGAAGCGGGCCGCGAGCTGTTTGAAGCTTCCGCGAAGAGCGGGGCGGGACTCTATTTTGAAGCCAGCGTCGGCGGCGGCATTCCGGTACTGCGCGCTCTGCGCGACGGACTGGTCGGCAACCGGATCAAGAGCATGTACGGGATTTTAAACGGCACCTGCAACTACATCCTGACCCGCATGGAGCGCGAAGGACTCGACTTTGATACGGTGCTGGCCGATGCCCAGAAACTGGGCTATGCCGAAACTCCGCCGGATCTCGACATTGACGGCATCGACACCGCCCACAAAGCGGTCGTGCTGGCGTCGCTGGCCTACGGTGCACCGGTTCCGATGGATGCGTTCACGATCGAAGGCATCCGCGGACTGTCTCACCGCGAAATTGAATATGCCGGCGAACTGGGCTACCGCATCAAACTGCTGGCTGTCATCCGCGAAGTGAACGGCGAAGTCGAAATGCGCGTCGAGCCTTCTTTCGTGCCGAAAAAGCACCTGCTGGCTTCAGTCAACGATGCGTTCAATGCCGTTTTCGTTGAAGGCGACGTCGTCGGCAGTACGCTCTATTACGGGCGCGGAGCCGGACGTCTGCCGACCGCCAGCGCGGTGATCGGCGATATTATGGAAGCGGCGGCGGGCAAGGGCGGATGCAGTAACTGGCTGTTGAAGCACACCGCGCTGCCGGTGCGCGATGCGAGGGATATTTCGATCCGCTGCTATCTGCGGCTGTCGCTGAAAGACCAGCCGGATGTGATTGCACAGGTCGCGCACGTACTCGGCAAAAACAAAATCAGCATCGCGTCGATCATGCAGAAAGAACAGAACGCGGGCGAACAGGTACCGGTGGTGTTTCTGACCCACAAGGCGCTGGAAAAGAACTATGCCGCCGCAATGGAAGAGATCGAACGGCTGGATGTGGTGGACGGGAAACCCGTCCGTATGGCGATCGAGGATTTTGAATAAGAGTTAACCGCTAATGTTCACTAATCTTCGCTGATCCGGACTTAAATTTTGTGTCCATTAGTGGGGATTGGTGGTTCGAGAGGATGAATGAGATGAAAGTAGTGAAATTCGGCGGGACATCCGTCGCCAACGCAGAACAGATTTCGAAGATTGTGAAAATTGTCACGGCTGACGCCGACCGCCGGATCGTGGTGGTTTCCGCGCCGGGTAAACGGAATAAAGCCGACACCAAGGTTACCGACCTGCTGATTGCGCTGGCAAATACCGTCATTGCCGGAAAAGATTTTGAGGCCGGGCTGATGGCGGTGGTGAATCGTTACGCTGAAATTCAGCGCGACCTGAAGCTTTCAGAAACCGTCGTCAAAACCATCGAAGCCGATCTGCGCGGACGCATTGCACGCCGCGGCAAAAACGACGCCCAGTTCATGGACGCCATGAAAGCCGCCGGCGAAGACTGCGCCGCCCGCGTCATTGCTGAAGCGTTTACCAAAGCCGGATTCCCCGCCAAGTATGTTAACCCCGGTGAAGCGGGTATGCTGCTGAGCGACGACTTCGGTAACGCACAGGTTCTCGACGAGTCCTATCCGAAGCTGGCCGCGCTGAAACAGGTCAAAGAAATCGTGATTTTTCCCGGCTTTTTCGGCGTCACCAAAGGTGGAGAGGTCGCAACATTCCCGCGCGGCGGTTCGGATATTACCGGCGCGATTCTCGCGGCGGCGGTCAAAGCTGACGTCTATGAAAACTTTACCGACGTGGATTCAGTCTGTTCGATGGATCCGCGTGTTATTGAAAATCCGCCCGCTATCGACTGCATGACGTACCGCGAAATGCGCGAACTTTCCTACGCCGGTTTCGGCGTTTTCCACGACGAAGCGATCGTTCCCGCCGTGCGGGCCAACATTCCGATCTGCATCAAGAACACCAATAATCCATCGGCTCCCGGTACCATGGTTGTACCGAAACGCGCGCCCGGCGAACGCACGGTGGTCGGCATTTCCAGTGCTCCCGGCTTCTGCGCGATCTATATTGATAAATACATGATGAACCGCGAAATCGGTTTCGGCCGCCGCCTGCTCCAGATTCTGGAAGACGAAAAAATTTCCTTCGAGCATACGCCGTCAGGGATCGACAATATTTCCGCAATTCTGTCGTCGGCCAATCTGACTCCGGAGAAGCAGGAAAAGGTGGTCGCGCGAATTAAAGCTGAACTGAAACCCGACGCCGTGCTGGTTGAGCATGGTCTCTCGCTCATCATGGTGGTGGGCGAGGGGATGCATTATACGCCCGGTCTGGCCGCCAAAGCCACGCAAGCCATGGCTGTTGCCGGCGTGAATCTGGAAATGATCAACCAGGGCGCGTCCGAAATCAGCATGATGTTTGCCGTCAAAGACGCCGACCGTGAAAAAGCTCTCCGCTCCCTCGGCAAAGCGTTCTTCGGGATTTGATCGGATAAGGGAACGAGAAAGCAGACAGGAATTACGTGAAGTACAAATCATTAATTATCTATTGGCTGTTATCGATCAGCCTGTCATTTAATTTGTGTGTACTGGCCAGATACATTGCCCCGCTTCATCCTCACACGTATGATACGTTCCTATGGAAGGCTATTCCTACCGTGTACGGAATAGATATACGAACGCTTCCGGCAGATCATCCATACATAAAAGAGTTTGAGGAACGTTCTGTGGGTGTGATGGGTAGGAGGGTGGCGGCGACATGGCTTGCATCGAAAGCGGTGACACTTGTTAAACCGATTACTATGGAAGGAGTACAATTTGGCGTGGGTTTGTGGGTGGGAGGATGGTTTTTTATCTATGCCGTACTTGTCTATTTTTTCCCCAATAGAATATTTGCGTTGTTGTGTGGAGCGCTATCTGTTTTTTGGGCATATATGCCAGCCGTAGTCGGTGGGGCAATCACCCGCATTGGTGTTCACGATATGCCGGCAATGGTGTTCATGACACTTGGTGTGCTGGTTTGGTTAAAAAAGCCATCTTTTCTTCCGCTTGTTATATTGGCTGGCATTCCATTTAAAGACACGATTACGACTCTTACGATATTACCTGCTATCGCATGGCTGACTGACATTCGCTCGCGTTGCAAGTTTGACACACTCGTTTTTAGTGTATGCGCCATTGCAACAGGAAACTATATCATCCAGTTGTGCAATCCTGTCCATGCTCCGGCAACGGAACTAGTCGGCTGGTGTTCTCCAGAAAGTCCCCATGAACTGCGTCTGTGGTGGAATATCAAATGGATTCTCAAGATGCAGGCACATTCTGCCCTCTTTATCTGTGCTGGTACACTTCTGGCTTCTGTAATTGTCGGACTGATGAATATTAAAGACAATCTTCAATGGTTAATATTACTCGGTCTTTTGTGCGGCGGCTTGATGCTGTGTGCAAATATGCAGGAGTATAGGGTGTGGCTTGAAACCGTCCCCGTATCTATATTGATATTGACGATAGACAAGGCGAGCGGTAAACGAACGGAGACGATAGCAGACCAGGCGAATCTTTCCGATACGCATCTTTCCTCAGAAACGGAAAGCGGGTAGCCAATAAATTTTAAAATATTGGCGATGCCGATGGCATCTTGACCCAGCGGCTTGAAGCCACTTTGACATCAGGCAATAGTCTTTATCGCATTGAAAGTTCAGAAACGCGACGGGGACGTCGCGTTTACGCTTTCTGGTATCGGAAACTTGTGGAGGTTTTGCGCGGGGCTTTAAATCCCGAAGGGTGCCAGATCGACGCCGAATTTTTTGAGCATGTCGAGGTAGACGCCGTAGCGTTCTCTGAGTCCGGAGAGCTGGGTGGTGTATTGGC
>Ga0209099_1003102_pt1 | contig 13827 bp, 15 predicted proteins | sample AD_JPNHW2_MetaG_FD_184430 | JGI IMG/M metagenome (GOLD analysis project Ga0209099, IMG submission 184430) | Active sludge microbial communities of municipal wastewater-treating anaerobic digesters from Japan - AD_JPNHW2_MetaG (SPAdes) (version 2) | ecosystem: Engineered > Bioreactor > Anaerobic...
GATACATATCAAAGTGTGCGTTGCCAATTCCTGCATACAGAAAAGGATAACTCAATGAATGTTCAATAAAAACCCGTTCATGAATGAGCGCTTCACTTGAGGCGTGCGAACTCAAGCCCAACGTCCTGGCCGGCTCGGCTATGTCAGATTCGTCAGGCCTGAAGACGCGACGAAGCCCCACTGAAAAACCATTTCGACTTTGAGCAAAAATCAACGCTGCCATGGTAGGCTATCCCTTTACCGCACCAGCCGTCAGACCGGAGATTATTTTATTATGAAGGAATACATAAAGAAGGACTGTGGGTAACATAGAAAGCACTATTGCCGCAAACATGCCCGTGTAATCCGTTATGAATTGGCTCGTGAAAAATCTGATGCCCAGTTGCAGCGTGCGGGAAGACTCGCTCGATGTAAACAACATCGCCATAACGAATTCGTTCCAGGCATAAATAAAACAGAAAGTCGCTGAGGTTGCGAGTCCAGATCTGGCAAGAGGTAGAATGATCTTTGTAAAGCGCGCGTTAAAACCACATCCATCAATTATTGCTGCTTCTTCAAGCTCCTTGGGGATAGACTTCATAAACGCAGTGATCAAGGAAACCGACACCGGAAGATTGATTGCTGCGTAAACCAGGATAAGCGAAGTGAGCGTGTCATAAAGGTGCGTCCGTGTGATCATTGTAAAATAAGGCACCATAAATGAGATTATAGGAATGAGAACGCCTGCAGTAATAATCGTGAGAATGGTATCCCGGCCTTTGAATATTTCCCTCGCAAACACAAATGACGCAAGCGATGCCACGGCTATATTGAGGAGGACAGCGCCGACCGAAACCACGACCGAGTTCAAGAACAATCGGGGCAAATTAGCCGTAGCTATTGCACTTTTGTAGTTCTCAAAGCTGAGCCGGGAAGGTAATCCGAGCGGGGCAGTTTCAAGCTCATAGTTCGTTCTAAAAGAATTCATGACGAGCCATACAAATGGCAATAGTGAGACTACAAGAAAAAATATCAGGACACTCCACATGAGAGTCCTGGTCACCACAGACCTACCATGCAAAGACACATTCATTTCCAGTTCTCCCTATTGCGCTGCTTCCGCCATCGGGTCCTTATTGCCCATTATCTTTCTTATGGCGACAATAACGACCGACCCCAACACAATTAATACAATTCCAGCAGCACTTGCTTCCCCATATCGAAGGGCATCCATCTTGAGATAGAGCATAATACCCATCGTTGTGGTGGAGTATGCCGGGCCACCGCCAGTCATTAACCAAGTACTTTCAAAGTGTCGCATGCCGTATGCCATTGCCAAGGTCATACAGGTCACGATTGTGCCACGCACCATGGGAAGCGTTATGCGCAACTCTTGCTGCAGCGTGGATGCACCGTCGATTTGCGCGGCTTCGTAGAGTTCCTTAGGAATATCCATGACCGCGGCCAGTATGATGATCATGAAATAGCCGACATAAATGACTGTTGTCAGAATAATCGCAGCCAATGCCGTGCTTGGATCTCCTAACCAATTCCTTGGTTCACCACCAAAAAGCTTGAGAATCGCGTTGATAAAGCCATATTGCGGGTTATAGAGCGCCACCCAAACCATTGCTATGGCTACCGTCGAAATAACGTTAGGTAGGAAATAAACAGTGCGCATCACCCGCCAACCCTTAGGTTCGCGCGCGAGCATCAGTGCAATAAGCGCAGCCAAAGGCACCTGAATAAACCCTTGAGAAAGTGCCCAGATGACATTGTTTTTTATCGCAAGCAAAAATGTATCGTCGCTAAAAAGCTTGCAATAGTTCGCAAAATTGTTCCAGGTCATCTCGCTTGAGCCTTTCCATTTCATAAAGCTCGTGTAGATGTTAAAAAACAATGGGTAGACAAAAAAAGCACCGAACAAAACCACGATCGGCACCAGGTACAAAGCGATCCAGTACCTATTGGCATTATGTCTTTTCATCATTCTTCCTCTCAGGCTTAACAACAGATCATGGTGTACCAAGGCAGGAAACAGAATACCAAATCAATCTCAGAGATGAGAACACCATCTGTAATTACCAGTGCAACTCTTCCCATCTCCCATTCGAAGGAGACAGGAAGAGCTGCTTAAATCAGATGCGACTTAGCGATCGATTTTTTTCTCGACAAGTGAACAGAACTGTTCTGGCGTTATCTTGCCCAGGGCGAGCGCGGAAAGCTGTTGAGTAAACTCCAATGTGGCCTCTGCTCCAAGTGCGGCTTCTAGGTCGTTAGCAGTCTGATATCCTTTTCCAACCAGGTCATAGAATTGCTTTTGTAATGGATCTGTCGGCACGTAACCCGAATTAACGGCAAGCATTGATCCGGAACTTTCTGCGAGCTTGGCCATGTTGCTCTTGCTCGTAAAGTATTTAAGGAAGGAGATGATTGCATCGTGTCTTGCCTTATCTTTGGTTTCGCCTGCAGCAATGTTAGCCTGCAAACGGCTAATGATGATGTTTTTGTATGGTCCTGCAGGCGGCACTGGCGCAATTACGATGCTCGGGAAGAAACTTGTCGCTCTAAGGTCAGCACGTCCTGCATACCAAGGACCGTTTGAGAAAATCGCCGTCCGACCAGCAAGGAAGTGCCCGCCAGAGACGCCCGCACTCGCGCCGATAGCATCTGGCGTCGTGTAATCGTTAAAGAGTCGTTTCATGAGCTTTGCAGATTCAACGAAGGCTTTGTCGGTAAAGGGCTTATCCCAAACATCTGGGCCGCCGAATGAGGTTGCAAACCAGGAGAACCAGATCATGCTCGTCCAGGCATTGGTATCACCAGACATCTGGCTGGAAGGATAGATGCCAGCAGCCTTTAGCTTATCCATAGCAGTCCAGAGCTCGTCAATGGTCTGAGGAATCTTGCTAACGCCGGCTTTCTTCAGTAGATCGCCGTTATACCAGAGAGGAAGAACCCCGGTCTCAATCGGCAAGGTCTTGAGTTTACCGCCAATTATCGACTGTTGAAGAGCAGCTTGATCAAAGCTGTTCTTCCACTCCCCTGTTAGATCCTTGCTGAAGTCCATCAAGAGGTTACTTGAATAAAACTCCTTCGTTGAAGCATTGAGTTTGAGCGTAAAGATGTCACCAGGCGCAACGCCCGCCATGATTGCAGTTCTTACTTTCTGCTCGTAGGCGTTGTAGTCGTTTGAAGGCTCAATTTCAACCCTGATCTTGCCGGCATTGGCTTTGTTGAAGTTATCAACAATCTCCGCTACGGCAGGAGCTTTGGAGTCCTTTCCGACCCAGATACAAGGCCATTTGAGCACTATCTCGCCGGATTGAGCAAAGCCTGCAAAAGGCAAAACAAACAATAAAGCAGTCGCGACGAGGAACCCTCGTCCGATCTTAGTCATCCTCATAGATGCCTCCTGGAAATAATTATTTTCCAAGAGAAAGTAAAACACGGCTTGTCCACATTGTCAATAAAATATTACCTACTGTCTGCAAAAAACGAGGGGCACCGATAGATGCCCCTTTCAGACAACTTCACTCGCCTAATTGCTTAGTTTGTAGCGCACACCTTCTGTCGCTCCATTACTTTGCTACTCTGGTTCTCTGTCGTTCTACCCCTCAGCCATCCAAACCGCCCTATTCCTTTATTGTGAGCTCCGGTGCCGGGGCACGTTTCAACGCCCGCTCGATATAGGTTACGACGACAAAACTGATGAAACTCACTGCAGACCCCACAACGACTGGCAAGAAGCCATACGGATTATCCACTTTCATCTGGTTTGCTAGTATCTGCCAGCCAATACCGACAGCAGAGCCAAGCACAATCGAGACAAGGCCGGCTGCCCTGCCCGCCTTCTTCCAGAGGAGCCCTAGCAGGAAGGCCGCGATCGGACCGGCGGCGCGGAGCATAAAGGAGAACACATTCAAGGTAATAATGTCGATCTTGAAGAGTGCGATACACATCGCCCCAAGCCCTATGATGACATTGAGCACTCGCGCAATGTGTATTTGCGTCTTGTCCGCTACGTCCTTCTTGAAGTATGGCAACAAGTCTTTGGTGAAAATGGTCGAGGCACAGAGCATGTCTGAGTCCGCGCTGGACATGGTAGAAGCAATTATGGCAGCAGAGACCATACCTGCTACCCATACCGGTGTGTGGCCAAAAATGACGTTGGCAAGAACCTGATTGGAAGGCATATTCGGATCTATCGCATATCCTGCAAGTCCAATGAGGGTCGGGATAAACGAAAAAACACCCATGAATATCGCAGCCCAGATGAGTGCGTTCCTGCTCGCTTTGGCGTCCTTCGCTGAGAAAATGCGCGAGACCATTTCTGGCCCCGCCGTAAAGGTTAAGAAGTAATTGATTACCAGAGAAAATACTCCTAAAAACCCGAGCGTGCCAAAAGGCTGAAGTTTTTCTCTAGGCAAACTTGTCATCATAGAATCCCAGCCACCTGCCGCATTCACGGCAAAAGGAATTGCAATCAGTAAGCCAACGAAAATAATCACCCACTGGAAAAGATCGGTAATTGCGTCGGCCCAAAGTCCTCCCATTGTGGTATAGATAATGGTAAATCCTGCCGCCAGCATGATCGCCAGATTGAGATCAAGGCCGATGAGCACCGAAAGTATTACTCCAGAAGTAAGTATCTGCGAAGCAGTAAGACAGAAGAGCGAAATGATATTGAGAACAGCCGATATTATGTGCGCGGTTTTTCCAAAACGCTTCCCGACAACTTCCGGAATTGTGAAGGCCATGACGCCTCTCAGTTTTGGTGCAAAAAAGATCATTGGAATAAGCCCTATAGAAGCTGCCATCACATACCAGAAAGCTGAAATACCCCAGGAGCCGAATGCCCTGTTCACAAGTCCATTCGTTGATCCTCCACCGATGTTGTTCGCGGCGAGGCTGCAGGCCACAATGAGCATCGGCAACGACCGCCCTGCAAGCATGTAATCAGTGCTCGTTTTTACGAGTTTCTTGTTGGTCCAGAAACCGACGCCGAGCATGACGAGCAGGTAAGCCACGACAATCAAGAGCGCCACTGTATTCATGAGGTCCTCCTATGAGTACCTTATAATTCAGGATCATTGCGTTTGCAACTTACAATGTCAGATATTTATCTTACCCGGCGTCGTTCTCGTCGTGTTAAGTCCTCCAAGCCAAACAACGAATTAGGTCAAATGATGGACTAAGTTGATCGCGCCAGGTGGACCCATCATAAGGGATCATAGTGTCACACGGGATGAGCTACCTCACAGGATGGCGTGGATTACAGTGCAACCAGGATCTCCTCGGCATGTCCTGCAGGTGAAACCTTGGGGAATACCTTCTTCACGATGCCGTCGCCGCCAATTATGAACGTGCAGCGCAAAATGCCCATGTAGGTCTTGCCGTAGAGCTTTTTCTCGCCATAGGCGCCGTAATCGGCGATTGTTTTCTTTTCCGGGTCGGAAAGCAGAACAAAGGGCAGATGCTGTTTTTCCGCAAAAGTCTGATGCGACTTCTCCGAATCGGCGCTTACGCCGACAACGTCGATGCCGCGCTTTTTGAATTCACTGTATTGATCCCGAAAACTGCACGCTTCCTTAGTGCAACCCGGCGTATTGTCTTTCGGGTAAAAATACAGCACGAAAGTCTTGCCACTAAAGTCAGCCAAGGTCCATAATTTGCCATTGGCATCTTTAAGCGCAAAATCGGGCGCTCGATCACCTTCTTGTATCATATCAGCTCCTCATGGCTCTCATTATACAGATGTTCGTCGCCGGGCGCATCACTGCTGGCAGTATCAAAAGTCGCATTTGGATCTTCCAACTGACTTGAGGCAGAATCATTGTTTTGGGATGACGCACTTTCACTCGCCACAGCATTTTGGGCCGCAGCAGTTTGCGTCGTGACACTTTCTGTCGCAGAGTCTTGCGTTGGAGCGTTCTCGGCTGCTACTGCATTCATTTCTTTGACAAATTGGTCCTTGACTGAGACGATCTCCTTATATGCCCGCTTCAGCTGTCCGTACGCCTTTCCAACTTTCTGAAGAATCGCTGGTAAGTCCTTTGGCCTAATAAAGATAATCACTATGCAGACTATCACCAGAAACTCAGACCAGCCTATTCCAAACATCAGTCTTTCCCCCAATCAAAAACCTTTGCCACCAGAATAGCCAGATAGTAAAGCAGTACCAAAGGCGCAGCTATCGAAAGCTGACTAACCGGGTCAACGGAAGGCGTCACAATAGCTGAAAGGGTTACAATACCGACAATTGCGTATCGGCTCGCGTGAAGCAAAGCCTTCCGCTTCAAAACACCAAACATCATGAGGATTTCAAGTACGATTGGTGCTTGAAATGTTATGATCGCCCATAAGAGAAACGAGAGTACATAATCGATGCTCTGTTGGAAATTCAGCAGGATTCCAACTCGGCTTGGAATGAAAACCTGATTCGTCAGAAAGTTAATCGAAAAAGGGACTATTCGAAAATAGGCGACGTAAGCACCAAAAGCTGCAAGAAAAAAGCTGCACACCAATCCTGCCACAACGACCTTGTGATACCTGGCATCCATAGCAGGGAAAATGAACTGAACTATATTGACTATGTGAACGGGGAGCGAAAATATGAGACCAAAAATGCCAGCCGTTTTCAGCTGGACCAAAAATCCTTCTGCAATTGAATTGGCAAAGAGCGTTGCACCTAAGCCATTTTGCAACGACTCAAACTGAGAGGTAAACAGACTAATCAGATTCTTGTAAAAGACTAAGGCTACAACCGCACAGACCAAAAAAGCACCAATCGAGATCAGCAAACGCCGTCTCAGCTCGTTGATGTGGTCGAGTACAGTCATATCCTTAGGGTTTGAATTTTCCATAACGTATGTGATAATAAGAACTTACATCAAACCGAATACAGAGCTACGCGTTTGTTTGTTTGCCGTCGCCTTCTGAACCCCCACCCTTCTTGTCAGCTTCTTTTGCATCCTTTTCTTCAAATCCTTCTTTTGCGCCTTTGTCGAATTCTTTCTTTGCCTGCCCCAAAGATCGCGCAAACTTAGGAATTGCACTGGCCCCAAACAGAACGAGAACAACTAAGGCTATAACCAATAATTCATTAGTGCCTATCATAATTCCTTCTCCCTTTCACCCTGTCTGTTGAATCCTTCATCAGTTAGCACACGATGGCCTTCACTATACTTTAAGGTTGATTATTTTATCACAAGTTTCAGAATAAGAATAGATAGCGATTTCGTTAAAAACATATAAATATGATTTGACAGATATATCGCTTCAGTCTATGATTATTCAGAAATGTTTATCCCCACGGAGGAAAAGGATGTCAGAAGAGAAGAATATTCTGGAAAAAAGCGTCTCCCGCCGGACCTTTCTTAAAACGACAGGAATCGGACTTGGTATAGCTGCCGGCACATTGATGCTTGGAACAGGTATTGCCGGCGCACAAGCCCAGGGCGGCAAGGTTGCAGAAACTCCACTGCCTTATGCCGAGCTGGATCCAGATGAGGCGCGTCTCTTGGCACACGCTGGGTACTACAAGTCGGGCTGTGCTTTTGCCACATTTTTTTCAATCGTTACCCTGCTGCGCGACAAAGTGGGTGGTCCTTATAATCAAATTCCCTTACGGATGTTGGGTTATGGGCGCGGGGGTGCTGCAAGCTGGGGAACTCTTTGCGGCGCACTCAACGGTGCAGGTGCTGCTATCAACCTTGTGGCTCCAGATGCAGATGTCAACGCGATCTTAGGGGATCTCATTGGCTGGTACACAATTACAGAATTTCCAACCGCTGAAGCAAATGCTGTCGCCGTGGCCAAAGGATACAAGTACGACACGAATCAGCAGTATCTTGCCGTCGCTCTTCCAACGAGCGTGTCTAATTCTCCTCTTTGCCACGCCTCCGTGGCCGAATGGATCAAAGCTTCAGGTTTCTCCGAGCCAACCGCCGAACGCAAGGAGCGTTGCGCGCGCTTGTCCGGGGACGTAGCCTATAAGGCTGTGCTCATGCTCAACGCATGGAAAGCTGGTAAGTTTGTTCCCGCATTCAAAGTCAGTGAAGAGACCGCAGGTTGCCTGTCGTGCCATCAGACTCAACAGGTTGGCAAGATGAGCTGCACTTCCTGTCACGAACCGCACTGATCTTCCGCTTATCCTTTTGGGAAACGTTTTTTTCAGGTGATCTTCTTGAGAAGCGGGGCCAAACACCCCGCTTATTTTTGTTGACATCTCAACACTGAGGCGGAGCAAAACCTTACAATGAAATCTTATCTGGACAGATTCTACGATACACTTCGTTCAGTGAAGTTAGCCATAGTGCTTTTGGCTATACTTGTTCTGCTTGCCATCGTCGGAGGGGTTGTACCACAGGGTAAGCCGGTTGATTTCTACCCAGCGCAATTTGGCGGCAGCATCGGTAAGCTGATTGTCTTATTGGGCTTCAATCGCGTTTTTTCTAGCATAGTGTTCCTGATCACGACTGCGCTCTTTGCAGTGAACCTAACGGTCTGTACGTTTCACAGACTCACTCAAGAATTGGGAAAATCATGGAAAAAGCGGCGCCACGGACCCGACATTCTCCACGTCGGAATCCTCATTTTGCTTTTTGGTGCTGTCCTGACGGCGCGCACAAGGACAGAGAACATAATTGAGCTGCAAGAGGGGCAATCTAGTGCGCTACCAGATGGATCCACACTCACGCTCACAGCCTTCAATTTTGAGACGTACCCCGATGGCAGGCCAAAAACCTGGGTCTCTACGGTCACCGTCGGCACGCATACGCAAACGCAACGCCAGATCAAGGTTAATGCCCCATTGCGGGAGCATGGCTACTCGATCTACCAGAAATACTGGAAAAACGAAAGTGAGGTAGTACTGCTTGACCCAACCGGGATGGAGATAACCCTGCAGCAAGGCATGCGACAACCTACCACGGGTGGCTTTGTGTTCTTTATGGCAATTAACACAGATGAAAATCCCTCCCAAACACAGTCACCTGCCTCGCTCTTGGCTGGCGCAAACCAGAACAATCCAGTTTTTCTAGTCGAAGATCGTGGCAAACGCCTCGTGGTCAAGGCGAATGAAGGAGATAAAGTTGGGCCCTTTATTTATAAAGGTACAATTGAGAAGTCAATCTCCGGGCTCTCCGTCGTGTCGGACAAGGGATACCCCTACGTCGTAGCTGGGTTCGTGCTTGTGGCTATAGGAGTATTTCTCACGTACGTTCAAAAACTCAAAGGATTGGTAATATGATTGCAACATCTGCGTTTATCTTACTTATTGTAAGCCTCATTATTCAAATTGTGCATTTTTTCAAGACCAAAGCAGCGCCGGACAAAGTGTCCTCATGGCTTTCTTTAGCTGCCGGAGTTTTACTCCTTATCGAGATCATTCGAAGAAGTGTGGCGATTCAATTTATTGCACTGACAGGACTTTTTGAGTCACTTGTGTTCCTTGCCTGTTTACTTTCGCTGCTTGCGTTTGCCATGCGTTTTTTTAACTGGTCACGTGAAAATCGAGTGCTTCCTTTCGGTGCCACCATCATTGCCATCATCTTTCTTGCGCTGGCAAGTTCTCCAATTGCGCCGTCTGAGGTAAAACCACCAGTACCAGCCCTTCAATCCGGTTGGCTCATCCTTCATGTTTCGTTCACCTTTATCGGAGAGGCATTTTTTGCTGTCGGTTTTGTCAGCGCCATCTTGCAGCTCCTCACCAAGGATAAGGACAAAGCAAAAAACTATGACCGAACAACATATACGAGCATTGCTGTTGGATATCCCATTTTTACTGCGGGAGCTCTCATTTTTGGAGCAATCTGGGCAGAAAAGGCCTGGGGAATCTGGTGGAGCTGGGATCCAAAGGAGACTTGGGCGCTGATAACCTGGCTGACCTATACCGCATACCTACACCTGCGACTGGTACGCAAAAACACAAGTAAGCTAGTGCCCGCCCTGGTCATCATTGGATTCTTTGTTGCGATGTTCACGTTCTTGGGTGTAAACTTCCTCATGACCGGCTTGCACAGCTACGCTTGATAGCCAGCACGCGCGGCCACGTTTAGGCTGAAAAGTCCAGCACCACCTGTGAAGTACAGAAACACTCAGGAAAGGAATAAGAGGCAGGCTTATGAGACAGGTTCCGCGCATCCATTTCGCTCACCTTCCAACCCCAATTGAGAAGCTCGTGAGGCTTTCCGATGAACTTGAAGGGCCACAGATCTATGTAAAACGTGACGATGCCACTGGCCTCGCCTTTGGCGGCAACAAGACACGTAAGCTGGAGTTCCTCGTGGCCGATGCGTTGGAAAAAGGCGCGCAGACCCTCATCACCGCAGGAGCCGCACAATCTAACCACTGCAGACAAACCGCTGCAGCTGCAGCCAAATTTGGCCTTAAGTGCATCCTTGTGCTCAATGGTGCTCCACCGGATACACCATCTGCAAACCTGCTATTGGACAAGCTCTTTGGGGCGCGGATAATGTGGGTAGCCGACCGCAAGGACCGGGAGCATGTTCAGGAAGAAGCGTTCAAGAAACTTGAGGCAGACGGTGAGAAACCGTATTTCATTCCCTATGGCGGTTCAAGCCCGGTCGGCGCTCTGGGCTATGCTTTCGCTGTTCAGGAGACACTTAGGCAAAGAGAAAGGTTCGACTGGTACGTGTTTGGCACGTCGTCGGGCGGCACCCACGCCGGTCTAGTCCTTGGTTCGCGGGTATTCGGCTTCAAGGGCAAGGTGCTTGGCATAAGCATCGATGAGTCCGAAGCTTGGCTCAAGGAGCATGTGAGTGCACTGGCGTCGCAGGCCTCGGGGCTCATTGGCAACCGCATAGATTTTGCGCCCGACGACGTGCTTGCGAACGACGCCTATTGCAAACCAGGCTACGGCGTGCTTACAAGCGCCGAGAAAGATGCAATAAGGCTCTTTGCCCGTACTGAGGGGCTCCTGCTTGACCCCGTCTATACCGCCCGAGCTGCTGCCGGTATGATAGACCTTATACGGAAGGGTTTCTTCGGTCAGAACGAAAAAGTCCTTTTCTGGAATACTGGTGGCCAGCCTGCTCTTTTTGCGGATCAGTATGCGGAGTCATTACTCTAGGCCGCATCCACGACGGCTCCAGGCCGCACAAAGAATCCCTATGAAAAGGCGGCAGTTACAAAGAACAGGCACAATGAACTGTCGTGCGCATTTTGGAGAATAATCTGATTAGTGCTTTTGAAGATCGACGAGCCGAACGCTTTACTATGGTCCAGCGGCAGATCGTTGCACGAGGAATCAAGAATAGAAGTGTCCTTTTAGCCATGCGAACCCTGCCCCGCCATCTTTTTGTCCCTGAGGCTTATAGCGATTATGCGTACGACGACTGCCCCCTGCCTATAGGTTTTGGTCAAACAATCTCTCAGCCTTTCATGGTGGCGTACATGTTGGAAGCATTATTCCTAACCGGCAGCGAACACGTAATGGAGGTGGGGACTGGTTCGGGTTATCAGACAGCGCTGCTCTCTATGCTTGCCGATACAGTTGTGAGCATCGAGCGCATTGCGCCGCTAGCGCTTCGTGCTGAACGCCTCTTGCATGAGCTTAACATTGGCAATGCCAGGATCATGATTGGCGATGGATACAATGGGTTTTCAGCTGGTGCACCTTTCGATGCAATTCTTGTGTCAGCCGCTCCAACGTTTATTCCACCGCTTCTCGCTGGACAACTCAACGAAGATGGCGGAAGAATGATTTTGCCAATGGGCGATTTTGGGGCACAGAGCCTCGTTCGCATTACGCGAAATGGCGATGACCTTATGGTCGAAGACCTCATGGAAGTTGCGTTTGTACCGATGATACAAGGGCTTTCCGACCTTGAATAGCCAGAGACACTAAAGCTTATCTTGGCAGCGTTGTTTCCGCGCTTATCGTGATACCGCCACGGGGCCGTTGCGTTACCACAACCCTGACCCACTTTGGCGCACAAGCCTCGTAAATGTCCTTGGCAACGCGAGCAGAAAAAGCTTCACAAAACAGGCCTTCTTCGCGGAAGGACCACAGATAGAGTTTAAGGCTTTTTGACTCGATACAATATTTGTCGGGCGCAAACTCGATGTGGACCGTTTCAAAATCTGGCTGCCCCGTCACAGGACAGAGGCTTGTAACCTCGTCGCTCTCCAGTACAACTTTGTCCACACCAGCCGGCGCGGGGAAGGTCTCGAGCGCTCGGCTGGGTTGTCGGGTGGATCTGCCCAGCGCTTTGAATTCGTAGCTTTCTTTCTCTGTATTCTCTGCCACAACAGCCTCCTAATGAGCATTGATGCATCATTCACGCATCAGAGTATTCATTTTCTCAATCTGAAAGGATTGTATACCACTCCATTGTCGTAGACGTCGACACCCTCGAGCTTTTTCACTCTTCCGACAACAAAGTACGTCAACGGCGTAAAAAGCGCCTCATAAAGCACTTTGAAAAGATATTGGGCGAGCATCATCTGTAGGAGCGCTGAGGTTGGCATGCCGCCCCAAAACGCGATACCGATAAAGAGCACCGTGTCCAGCCCTTCGCCAATTATAGTCGAACCAATAGTACGCATCCAAAGGTATTTGCCGCCCATCGTCTTTTTCATTATGGAAAGCACGATGGAGTTGCCAAATTCACCTGCCCAATACCCCACAAGCGAAGCGAAGACGATTCGCGGCGTCATGCCGAGCACGGTAGCGAACGCCCCCTGGTCTTTAAAAAATTGAGGATATGGCAGCGCTATCGTAGCCAAGAACAAGAGCGACATCAAAAGGTTGGCCGCAAAGCCCAACCAGATGATGATTCGTGTGCGCTGGAAACCGTAGACTTCGGTGAACACGTCGCCCAGGATATACGTGATGGGGAAGAGAATGACCGCGGCAGGCAGGACAATGCCTGCAACCTGAATCAGTTTGCCTGCGATTATGTTCGAGATGAGCAGGCTCGTCAGAAAAAGCGCAAATTCCGTCAGAAAAAGAGGAGAATAGCTTGCACGCTCCCTTTCCATGGGAGTACCTCCTGTTTTGATTTCGCGGGTGGACTACGACCGCGTGCGGCAGATACTATCGCCTTAGATGGGCATGGTCAAGTCTGAAATAGTTGAGCTTCTATTCCAAAATCCACTATATATGCTTATATATATATATTAAATATCAGTCATATTCCCTTGCCATACGTGCATACGCAAGTGCGATATCCGCAGCAACAGAAGCGTTGTTTTTCACAAGTGCAATATTGGCTTCCAGACTGTCACCACCTGTCAGCTCGGTAATGCGCTTAAGAAGGAACGGCGTCAGCGCTTTGCCCTTGACACCGGTTCTTGAAGCTTCATTCACCGCCTGTGCAATTGCTGGATCTATAACTTCTTTTGGCATTGAATATTGTGCCGGTATAGGATTGGCGATAATGGCGCCCCCTTGCAAGCCAGCGGCCCATTTCGCGTAGAGCATTCCCGCCACTTCCTCGGGGCTGTCTGCCCGTTCTTCCAAATAAAGTCCTGAATTGCTCGTAAAGAACGCCGGCAGCTCGGAAGTCCCATATCCGATTACGGGAACGCCCAAAGTCTCCAAGTATTCCAGTGTCTTTTCAAGATCGAGAATTGACTTTGCACCTGCACAAACCACGGCCGTGTCAGTCCTGGCCAGCTCCTGCAAATCCGCGGACACATCCCAGGTAGTTTCTGCCCCTCTATGCACGCCGCCAATGCCCCCAGTCGCAAAGACCTTTATTCCTGCCATCGAAGCAACTATCATGGTACCAGCCACAGTCGTTGCACCAAGACCTCGGCCTGCAAGCAAACGCGGAAAATCACGCCCGGAGGCTTTGGTTGCGGTTTGCCCTTTTTGGG
>Ga0209099_1003103_pt1 | contig 13827 bp, 12 predicted proteins | sample AD_JPNHW2_MetaG_FD_184430 | JGI IMG/M metagenome (GOLD analysis project Ga0209099, IMG submission 184430) | Active sludge microbial communities of municipal wastewater-treating anaerobic digesters from Japan - AD_JPNHW2_MetaG (SPAdes) (version 2) | ecosystem: Engineered > Bioreactor > Anaerobic...
GGTTCTATGAGTTGATCGCACGATATAGGGATTTCGTTTGGTGCTTTTACAGGACTGCTGGAGAATATTATTAAAATAATTCGGCCTGTATAATGGCGAACCCGGTACTTCTCTCATTTCAGATAGGATCAATAATCCCAAAAACCGGCGCCAGCCACGTAAAATCCAGAAGATAATTTTTATCTCACTGGTTTTCCTGCAACCCCCATCTGTAATTTGGGCATTGGATACATTCCGGAAGGCCAACAGATTTCCTGACAACCACCGGATCGACTAAAAAAACACCCTTCTCATAACACCATTAAAAGGCTAATATAACACCCCGCAATTTGCCCGTATTTTAAATTGAACCGAAAATCACGAGGATAATCCCTATGATGAACAAAATGGTACCTTTTTTGTGTTCACCTTTTGACCATGATTGAAAATCAAGCCCGTCCCGGTCTTGGATTACGTGGCGAGACCGTGTATCTAAACTACGGGGGGTTTTACATAATGGAGAGATTGATGATCCTTCAATATTCATGAAGGATAATTTAGAGAAATACCGTTTTCTGTTACCACGTGGATATGCCGGTCCTGCTATCTGAACCGGAACATCAATATATTTTTATAAGGGTTGCACTTATCACCTCATGATTATGTATCATATCCTCCGATGTCCGGGGTGCAGGGCTTTTTCCTACGTGGACCGGTTTCAGAAATGGAAGCTCTGCCCGGTCTGCGGCAATGCCTACGAAGTGGCAAAAGTACCTGCATACCTTGAGGTGGAGGATTACCGGGACGCCGAACATATTATACGGCAGATGGAAAAACACCTGCATACCAATAAAAAAAAGGATTTTACCCCGGAAGAATCCGAGGAACTGCGCCGGCATTATACCGAATGGTTCATGAAGAAGTGTCATTAATCGCAAGCATTTTTTTATCCGCCTTTACGATCTCATCCTCCATGAAAAAAAGGTCTGGCCCGGCAGGCAAATACCGAATGAGATTTCCTTATGACCGGTCCATTTGGAGCGTCTGCCAAATTGTGGGACCTCCAATACGGTCACCGGACTGTAATGTTCATGTGTCCTTAAAAGAGATAGTCCAGGAGGGATGCTCTGTGGAACAGTATGATATTGCAGTTATCGGGGCCGGCCCAGCCGGTCTATTCTGCGCAATCCATGCCATTAAGCCCGGTAGCCGCGTGCTTCTTCTGGAGAAAAACCTGCTGCCCGGGGCAAAACTTAAGATCTCCGGCACAGGCCAGTGCAACATTACCCATGACGGGGACATACGAACGTTTTTTTCCCGGTATGGTGCGCATGGGCAGTATCTAAAACCTGCACTTTTATCGTTTACAAATAAGGCGCTCATCCATTTTTTTGAAGAAAGAGATCTTTCCATGGAGACAACAGAGGGGGGCAAGGTTTTCCCGGTGTGCCGTAATGCCAATGATGTCTGCGATGTTCTTACACGGGAGTGCCTGAAACGGGGTGTCGATATGCAGTGCGGGGAACGGGTACACCGGGTGGAAAATACACCTTTAAGGTTTGTCCTTTATACGGCCGGCAATACATTTTCTGCAAAGAACCTGGTCATTACTACAGGTGGCGCATCTTACCCAAAGACTGGATCGACCGGAGATGGCTACAGGCTCGCTTCATCACTTGGTCACACGATAACCGGGATTGGGCCTGCACTAACCCCGCTTCTTATCAGGAATTTTCCGTTTGCAGATCTTGCCGGCATGTCATTTACCGGGCTGCCGTTCTCGGTCTGGCGGGACAAGCGGAAGATCTTTGAGGGGCGGGGAGACGTGCTCTTTACGCATACCGGCCTCTCCGGGCCCGGGATCCTCGATCGTTCGCGTGATATTCAGGCTAATGATGAGATCCGGCTCTCATTTGTCGGGCCTGTCCGGCAAGACGTGTTTGCAAAGGAGTTCCAGGATTCAATCTCCAGAGCACCGACACGAGAGATTAAAACCATTATTGCCGGTTTTGGCGTTCCGGAACGACTAGCTCGCCAGCTTCCGGATCTTGCCGGGATCCTGGCGGATAGTACCGGGGCTCACCTGACTGCTGCCGGGCGCACCCGGCTGATCGGACTCTTAACAGCATGTCCGCTCGTGATATCTGCCCTTGGCGATCTTTCAGTCGCGATGATGACCCGGGGCGGTATCGCACTTGGAGAGGTGAATGCAAAAACTATGGAATCAAAACTGGTGCCCGGTCTTTTCTTTGCCGGAGAAGTGCTCGATATCGATGGGGATACCGGGGGTTTTAACCTTCAGGCTGCATTCTCCACGGGTTTTCTTGCTGCACAAGGAATCCATAAAAGGGCCGGGAAAAATACATAAGGAATTTTTTTTTACCGGAAAAGACTGCACATACGGGTTAAAGGTACATACCAGACCCACTACGATCCGCCTCCGATTTTATTTTTTGATCCACCCCAGTTTTTCCATCACGTTCCGGGTCTCGTCCTGTGCCTCACATCCCGGCCAGCGGGGCTGGATTACAATGGTCAGCGCATCTTTAAGCCTGACACCGGTTTTTTTTCCCTTTCCTTTGCAGAGCGTGTAGTCACCATTGAACCGGCTCAATGCCTTGACAAAGGCATTTACGATCTTTTCCCGTTTTGCCAGATCACTTTTTTTGAGTTTCATAAGATGCTCGAAGAGTGAGAGATCGATAAGTGTTGATGCCATCCAGCCGATCTCGCAGGTATATCCAAAAATCCATGCAATACGCGAATTTTTTGTAGTGGATAAAAAATCCTCAATGTTGTTACCCACACTGCATGAACCAATAATTACCCCTTCGATGGTGGAGTAGTTCGCCGCATTCCTGACAACCTTGAACATTGCCGGGATCTTCATTCCGGTCTTGGCTTTTAACCCACCGATCCGTTTACCGGTCCCGTGAGCTGCGATGTACAGGAAAAGCCGGTCTTCCCTTGTATTGGTAAGGTCATCCGAAAGCGCCCGTTTAAAACCGTTTTTTTCGTAGAAGTTGGAGTAATAGATGTTGAAATCTCCCCTGAAACTCTCAAGTCCTTCCAGAAACGACAAAACCGAAGGTCGTTTAGGTTTCTGCTCAGGTGTCCACCAGAGCCCTTCTATCACAAGAAGCGCAGTTCTGCTCATGGACTTAAAAACACTCCACGTAAATCCGGATTTCCTATACGGAGTGCCGGCCGTGAAATCCGACAAAGTGTCTATTATTCCGGGAGTATATCAAGGCTTGTCACAGGAACGCTGGTTTCTCTCTGTCCAAAGGGCGCTTTATAAAAACGGGATTACCGATGGAAAACTTTTTTATTGAGGCAGGAATGAGGCTCTCTGGTACAGGTTCGGATTCACCCCACGGGACTTACTATGGATAAGGATTTAACCCTCCCACCATCGGAAGATACAGGACACGCTGCACCTGACAAAATGCCTTGCTCTCAAAATGACGAGCAACCGGACACGGGTGATACTGAAAGTTACCCGGAGGGTATCACGGGTATGACACTCGAACAGATCATCGATATCACCGGGGAATTTTCACACCTTCACGAACTGGTGATGATCCATATCGAAAAATCCGGGGGATTTGCCGGACCTGAAGCCTATTTCAAGACAGTTCAGCCTATTCTCGACATGCTCGAAGTCGAAATCCGGGTCCGTTGCCAGCGGAGCATAACACAACAGGAGATGAAACTGATCGTGCAGGACTGGATCGATCGGGAGATCAGGGAGTTTAAGGACTGACAACCAACAAACTTCTTGTTTCAGGGTAAATGATCTCTTTTTTAGGAAGTACCATCAGATTCTCAAGCGTAAAAGAGAAAACCGGATAACATCGTCGTGAGATAAATCCTAAAGATTAAAACAGGAAAACCGGGATCAGATCCACCCGGTCACCCATGCCCACATATTATGAACACCAGTCGAGATCACAACGGCCGGATCGATATGGAGCAGCGGGAAGATGAAAATGAAATATAATATCGTACCAATCAGGCTTCCAAGGTTCCCAAGCGCAGCAACCAGCACGACCTTGAAAAGCGGGATACGTGCCATTTCCCGGATCGATTCAGCCTCATAAATTTTCCGGAAATCCGAGACCGGAGGTTTTCTCACCCGGGCTTCCACGTATGCAGCAATCCAGCCTGCATGGAGCATCGGGTTTAAGGAGGTCATCCACGCGACGCCAAAGCAGGTAAGTGCCGAGTAAGGGTGGCCGCCGGCAAGAAGCGTAAATGTAGCCGCAAGCACCCCATGAATAATGACCCAGAAGAGGAGCGCATATAAGAGCACGTTCCAGCCAACCCCGGAGAACGCAATTGCGGCAAGCAGGAAGGCAAAGAGACCCGTGACCGCAAACCCGAATATTTTCGCCCAGGGAACCGATCTCGGTTCTTTGACGAGCGCGTCAAACGGCGGGAGCGTCTGCGGGTTCTCAACGTAGTTTGTGATACCCTGCCGGTGGCCGGCGCCAACAACAGCAAGGATCCTGCCCTCCGGCCGCTGCACTTTTAAAAGGACGAGTTGGTGGGCGATAAACGCGTCACGCTCATCGATGAGGGCGCGGGCGCCATTCGGTGAGAACTTTCGGAACTCTACCATGACTGCATCGATAACGTTCTGCTCTTTAAGCGACTCTATATCGATCGCTTCCCCATTGTCCACTTCAGCAACAGAGTAAATGAGCGCGAAGATCATCTTGATCTTCTCGATTATGCCCATAGATTTCCAGAACCGCAGGAGCGTGAGTCGTATGTCACGGTCAACGAGCGCAATTGCAATACCCCGGCTCTCCGCCTCTGCAATGGCAGCCTTCATCTCGGCGCCCGGCTCGACACCAACATCAACACCAATTTTGCGCTGCAGGTAAGAGAGTAGCCACTGGATAAGGAGCGAGTTGAAGTTCTTTACCTCAAGGACATCGTCAACGGTCGGATCCCGGGCCTGTTTTTTTAAAGCATTGAAACGGCCGGAATCAAGTTCGATGGCCACAACATCAGGCTTAAACTCATCGATCGCTGCCTTTACTTCATCGACACTTTTCTGAGAGACATGCGCAGTCCCGACGATCCTTAACTCAGCCATCTGTCACCGTTATTCCTGAATTATTGGTTTCTTATCCTCATTAATGGGTGGGGTGTTCCTGAAACTTACAGGGTTTAAAGAGATCACGGTAAAACGATGCGGTTTCGCAACAAAGAACTAAAGTGTGTATCAAAAAAAGGACGGGTAACACCCACAGTCCACGGACCCGGTCCGACAATGCTTAACGGGGATTTTGATCAGCACTGCTGCGAACAATCATAGAGCATGTTGGGGTTATTGTAATACGAACTCTTGCACATCTGGACGCAACTGACGCACTTGTTAAACTTTAATTCAGTCACAAGCTGGCACGAACCGCTCACCACCTGGCAACTGGCATACTGGCGGCAACGGTCTCCGGCATCCATATCGTTTGAACAGGACGTGGCAATATTTGGACCGCACGTGACTGTCAGCCCGTGGCAGTTCTCAATTCCACACGCGGCGACGGTCGGCACTTCACTTGGGGCCGTAGTAGCAGTTGGTTCGGTAGTTACTACTTCAGCAGGTTGACTCTTAGATGTACAACCTGCACAAAGAATCATTGCAGAGGTCAGGATCAATAATACGACCATGAGGCGGAATATCTTCATCACACGTTCATCTCAAATATAGGATATACACAAGCTCCCCACAAAAAGGTACCCCCAGGAACGGTAGCCGTAAACCGGAAAAATTGGTACCGTAACCGGATTATTATGCCGGATTCACGTATATTAGGATATAAAAAATCGGGTTATCACATTAATGGGGAGGGCAGCATGAAGATCGCGGTGGCCGGTAAGGGGGGTACTGGTAAAACACTGGTAGCCGGGGGTCTTGCCTTCCTGCTGGCCCGGGCCGGATATACAACCATTGCCATCGATGCCGATTCCGCGCCAAACCTCGGGTTCCTGCTCGGGCTTTCCTCCCGGAATGCAGGCATGATCGTTCCGGTTTCGAAAAACGAGACACTCATTGCAGCAAAGACCGGTACCGGGTATCCCGGGGTCTATACACTGAATTTCACTGTAGATGACGTTGTCCGAAAGTATGCGGTCCCGACCCCGGCTGGAGTCAATCTGCTTGTCATGGGTACAGTCGTATCGATGGGTTCAGGCTGCACCTGCCCGGCAAACAGCGTAATCCGCGCCCTGCTTCGTCACTTGATCGTCGACCGTGACGAAGTGGTGATCATGGACATGGAGGCGGGTGTCGAACATCTTGGCCGGGGAACAGCAGAAAGTGTTGATATGATGCTCGTGGTCAGTGATGCAAATAGCCAATCGCTCTCTCTTGCAGGAAGAATCGCACAAATGGCAAGGAACGCAGGCATTCCACGGATCGCCCTTGTCGGCAACAGGCTCGTTGATGCCGGGCAGGATACGGTTATACGGGAGTTTGCAGCAGCCAATAATCTGGAGGTGATGGGTATGATCCCCTTTGACCCTGCCGTGGTCCATGCCGGTATCATGGGTAATTCGATTTCCACGCTTGAAAATTCGGATGCACTCCATACACTTAATCAGATCCTTTCCCGGATTGAGCGGGACACAAAAGGAATATCGTCTGTCATCTTAGAGGCTGACAAGAGGAATCTTTCATGAAGACGCTCGTGACAATGGGAAGAGGCGGGACCGGCAAGACGAGTTTTGTCGCGCTGCAGACCAAGTTCTTTATTGAACGAAACGAGACACCGCTCCTCCTCGTTGATGTCGATCCCGATCAGAACCTTGCAGAGATGGTAGGTGTCGATCTCGAACGTGAAGGAGTAAAAACCATTGCCGAACTGGTCACGGATACCTTCATTAAGAAAGGCGGAACTATGACAGGGATCGCTCCGAAAGAACGGATCGAGACCCGGGTCCTTGAGGATGGGCTATACGAAGGTCACGATTTTGATCTCATTGCAGTCGGGACCAAGTGGATTGAAGGCTGCTACTGTATGCCTGATGCGGCACTCAAAGGTGCACTCGAATCGCTTACGAAAAATTACCGGTACATACTGATCGATTCCCCGGCGGGCCTTGAACACCTTAACCGTAAGATCACCGCACGCGTCAATGATATCTTTGATATCATGGGCCCTTCTCACAAATCATTTGAGCATGTAAAGCGTGCAGACCGGATCACACGGGAAGTCGGAATCAGCTTTTCTCACTTTTATGTAGTTGGGGGCTGCCTTTTTCCACCTGACCTTGAAGAGACGGCACATAAGGAGGTTAGGCAGCAGTACCTGGGAAAAATAATCTTTGACCCGCTTGTACAGGAATCAGTGATTTCTGGCCGGTCGCTTCTTGACATCCCTGAAAGTTCACCGGCGTATCGTTCTGTTTGTACCCTTATGGAAAAGGCAGGGTACGGGAAGGCACTATGATCGTTTTGGACACAATCCCTTTTTTCGTAGCCACGAAAGTCCAGTCGATTCGGTTAAAAACAGGTAAGATAAATATAAACCAGCATCCCTGTATTCCAGAGGATATTACCCCCCGGTTGTGCTGCCATTGACAGAAAAAAAGATCGCGCTTACCATAAAGGAACTGGAATCCGGTCTTGGCCGTATCAGGGATCTCTCCATATCCATCGGGAAAGTGTCATCAGCAGACTGGGCTGAGCCTGATGGGCCGACACCTTATCCTTCACTTACCTCGCTCCGGGCCTGGGATCGGACACTTCTCTCCCGGTACCAGCCGTTTTATATGCCATTCTGCGATCTCTGCTGCCTGTGTACCTACGGAAAATGCGATTTGACAGGTACAAAAAAGGGTGCCTGCGGCATTACAATGCCGGCCCAGCAGTCCCGCACAGTACTCCTTTCTGCATGCATTGGAGCCGCCACCCACACCAGCCATGCGCGCGAACTTGTTACCTACGCAATAAAAAAAGCCGGCCGCGACTGCCCCATTAATCCCGGCGGGAATGCAATCGGGGTGGAAGCCCCGGTCATCCGCCTTGTCTGCGGGGAAAAACCGGAAATCCTAGCAGATCTTGAGACTGTCCTCGATTACTGCGAGAGCCAGATTACATCTCTACTCGCAGTGACTCATACCGGTCAGGAGGGCGACCCTCTCGATTTCGAAAGCAAAGTGCTCCATGCCGGTATGATCGATCACGTAGGTATGGAGGTTGCCGATCTTGCGCAGATTTCGGCACTCGGATACCCGAAAGCCGACCCTGATGCCCCGCTTGCTTCACTTGGCATGGGAACAGTGGATACAACAAAACCAGTCATCCTTGTGATCGGCCATAATGTGCCGCCATCAGTTGCGATCATTGATTACCTCGCTCATGAAAACCTGTCAGACCAGGTTGAGGTGACCGGGATTTGCTGCACTTCGATCGATGCGACAAGGTATTCGCCCCGGGCGAAGATCATCGGCCCCATGTCATGGCAACTCCGGTACATCCGGAGCGGGATACCGGACGTGATTGTCGTGGACGAACAGTGCATCCGCACCGATGCGCTTAAAGAGGCAGAGGCCATCCATGCGCCATTTATTGCGACATCAGAAAAGAACTGCCTTGGTTTACCGGACCGGACAAACGATACAGCAGATGCAATTGTTGCAGATCTTGTTGGTGGGAAACTTGCCGGTGTCCTGATCCTGGATCCAGAGAAAGCAGGCGAAGTGGCAGTCCGGGTCGCCCGGACCGTTGCACCGGCTCGGAAAAATGCCCATGCTCCTATGGATCCGGCAAAGATCCGCGAACTGGCATCAGAATGCACGCAATGCAAACTCTGCCAGAGGGCATGCCCGAATGATCTAAAAATCCCACAGGGGATGAAATCTGCCGGCCTGGGTGAGATATCCCTTCTTGCCGGACTGTATGAAGCCTGCGTCGGGTGCGGCCGGTGTGAGCAGGCCTGCACGAAGAATATCCCGGTGCATTCGTTAATCGTTGCTGCAGCAGCAGAGAGAATAAAAAACGAAAAATTCACGATCCGTACTGGCAGAGGTGCGATACAGGATATCGAGATCCGCAATGTAGGAGGTCCGATAGTACTTGGCGAGATCCCGGGAGTGGTCGCATTTGTCGGCTGCGCCAATTTTGCCAACGGGGGAAAAGAGGTCGCGGAGATGAGCGTGGAGTTTGCGAAGCGCCGGTACATTGTCTGCACCTCTGGCTGCACCGCCATGTCAATCGGGATGTACCGGGATGAGGAGGGCAAAACCCCGTACGAGCAGTTCCCGGGAAGTTTTACTGCCGGCGGGATCGTGAACGTTGGCTCCTGTGTCTCAAATGCCCATATCGCAGGAGCGACTATCAAGATCGCGAGCGTCTTTGCACGGCGCAACCTGCGTGGGAATTATGCCGAGATTGCAGATTACGTCCACAACCGGGTTGGCGCTGTTGGCGTTGCATGGGGTGCGATGTCCCAGAAAGCGGCCGCAATTGCAGCGGGGTTCTGGCGCCTCGGCATACCGGTAGTAGTCGGCCCGCATGGGACCAAGTACCGGCGGATGCTTCTTGGCCGTGCCGATCATGATGCTGACTGGTACGTGCATGACCAGCGGACGGGTGACGATGTGTACGCAGGCCCGGCCCCGGAGCATCTCTTTGTCGCAGCAGAGACAAAGGAAGAAGCGATGGTGCTCATAGCAAAACTCTGCATGCGGCCTAACGACACGACCCGGGGCCGGGCGATGAAACTTTCGAACTATATCGATCTTTCACAACGCTACCTTGGGACGATACCGGATGATGTCCCACGTTATGTCCGAACGACCGCCGATATCCCTGTCACCTTAAAAGGGGAGATTACCCGGATTCTCGCTCAGTCCGACTGGAAAGAGCGCCCGATCCCGGATCCAACGCTACTCACACGAGATAAACCATCTACACCAAAGGAGCGGTGATATAACATGACCTCCGCAGAACCGTGGCAGACCGCAGAGATTGCCGGTCCAAAAAAGGCATCAGTCATTACAAAGCCTGCAGTAGCTCTCGCGGTCATCCGCAAAGCACAACACCCGGTACTTATCGTAGGGCATTTCGCCGCAACGATTGATATTGGCGAGAAGAAACTGGTTGATTACCTGCTCGACCTGGTCCGGGCGCAAAAAATTCCCGTGATTGCAACGGGTCACATCAACCGTGCGTTGAAACAACGGGGTTTCACGGGTGCAGTCATTATGCCGGCTGTTGTGGCCGGCCAACGGCTTGTTGACCCCACCTGGAACGGACCGGACGGGAAGGGTCCCTGTGATCTTGCCATCATCGCCGGCCTGCCGTATCCCATGACCTGGACACTTCTCTCCGGGATCAAGCATTTTGCCCCGCACATAAAGACGATCACACTTGACAACACCTGCCAGCCCAACGCAAACTGGTCGTTTGCAAACATCCCTGCCAAAGAATGGCAGGAGAACCTCGAAGCAATCGCAATAAATCTAAAAAACGGGGGGCAGACTGATGTTTGAGGATATCCCGGTTGATGTAGGACTCGTCCATGTTGGCGAGCGGATACGGAAAAACGACATGTTTGTGGAGCTGGGCGGCCCTTCAATAGAGGAAAAGTTTGAACTTGTCCGGGTGAAAAAACCCGAAGAGGTATGTGACGGGGCGATCACGGTAGTTGGCCCGGATCTTCTGGAAATGGAAGAAGGCCAGAAGTACCCCCTGGGAATTCTCATTGAAATTGCGGGGCCCGAACTGGAAGAGGACATCGAAGGCGTGATCGAGCGCCGTATTCACGAATATTCCAACTACATCGAAGGTTTCATGCACCTCAACCAGCGTTACGACATCTGGGTGAGGGTCTCAAAAAAAGCCTATTCACGTGGTTTTACGACATTAGCAAATGTCGGCAAAGTAATGATAGCGCTCCTCAAGAACGAGTTGCCAATTATTGAACGCATACAGGTCACCATCTTTACGGATAAAACAGAGATCTCGGCCCGTTATTCTGATGCAAAATCAATATATGAGGCACGGGACGCCCGCGCCCGGGGCCTGACTGATGATGATGTCGACGTCTTTTACGGGTGCGCCCTCTGCCAGTCGTTTGCACCCAGCCACGTCTGCGTGATTACACCGCAACGGTATGCCAACTGCGGGGCGATCAGCTGGTTTGACGGGAGGGCTGCAGCCCGAATCGATCCTAAAGGCCCGATCTTTCCCATAGAAAAGGGAGAATGCCTCGATCCGGTGAGAGGTGAGTATACCGGGATAAACGATAGCGCAAAGAAGCGTTCTCTCGGCACTGTGCACCGGGTCTACCTGTACAGCGCATTTGCCTATCCTCACACCTCCTGTGGATGCTTTGAAGGGATCGCATTCTACATCCCTGAGGTGGAAGGGTTCGGGATTGTGATGAGGGGATATAAGGATGTGACGGTAAACGGTCTTCCGTTTTCCACAATGGCAGATTCTACAGCGGGTGGCCGACAGGTAGACGGCTTTCACGGGATCTCGCTTGAATACATGAGATCTCCAAAATTTCTCGCAGCAGATGGAGGTTATGCCCGGGTCGCGTGGATGCCCTCCGATTTAAAAGAGCAGATGCGGGATTTCATTCCTGCAGATCTGTTTTCTCAGATCGCCACAGAAAAAGATGTCAGGACCGTGAGCGAACTCCGGGATTTTCTCTCTTCGCATACCCACCCGGTCATGCAGCGGTGGAAAGCAGAAGAGGAGGTACTGGTGAACGGGACAAATGCCGCGGTGCAGGTATTTTCCGGAGGGGACTTCCCCCTCACTTCTGGGGGTTTCAAGATCATCTTCAAGAACGCCCGGATCACTGCAGACCGGGTAATCATTGAACCTGTCCAGCCCAAAAAGCCGGGAGCGGATAAGAAATGACCGTCCCTGATTCTCATGAAGAGAAAAATTCTGCAAGAACAGCACTGGTGCAGGATGCACTTCCGGGACTCCTTGAGCTTTTATCGGGTAAAAAGAGGATAGAACTTGAAAATTTTTCGATGGATATCGGCGACCTCGAACTCTGGATTCCCACCGGAACTGGCTCCCCACCTGCAGTATCGGCCGCCCCTGCGCGCGTGAAACCCACAACCCTCTTTACAGAGACGTTTGTCCCGCCAAGCGAAGAATTCGTGGGCCGTATCCATGAAGTCCGGCTTGGCGCAACAAAAAGTGAGGGAGGCAGCCGGTGCAGGTCACTGGTTATCGGGGGTGCGGATTACCCGCCATTTGTCAGCGCTGATCATCCCGCTGCCCACCCGCCGATCTTTGCGCTCGATGTTTTTGACATGGAGTTGCCGCTCTCAAAAGTGCTCAAGGAAAATGTCAAAGATGTGATGAACGATCCTGCCGAATGGGCCCGGATGAACGTGAAGAAATATGGCGCCGACATGATCACCGTCCACCTAATGTCCACCGATCCGCTCATCAGCGATGCAACACCCGCGGCGGCGGCACGAACGGTCGAAGAAGTGCTGCAGGCAGTCGATGTGCCTCTTATTATCGGGGGATGCGGGGACCCGCGTAAAGACGCGGCGGTCTTTTGTAAGGTGGCAGAAGTTGCCGATGGCGAACGGCTGCTCTTAAATTCTGTTACACTCGGCATGACCGAGACAAAGACACTGGACGTCGTCGCAAAGGCTGCAAAGGAGCACGGCCACGCGGTGCTCGGCTTTACCGGCCTCGAACTGAACAAGGCAAAGGAACTCAACCGCCGGCTCTACGAGTATCTCCCACCGGAAGATATCGTAATGGACCTCACGACTGTAGCGCTCGGGTACGGTCTTGAGTACTCATTTACCATCCATGAAAGGGCCCGGCACGCCGCGCTGATGGGAGATACCGAACTTCAGCAGCCAACAATCTCCGCGTCCACTAATGCCTGGGCCGCCCGCGAAGCATGGATGAAGATGGATAAAAAATACGGCACCCGGGGGCTTCGTGGCCCGCTCTGGGAAACGATCAATGCACTTACGCTCCTCCTTGCCGGAGTAGATATCTTCATGATGATGCACCCGGCCGCTATACGGACCTGCAAGGATACGATCCGTATGTTTGCAGAAAAAGATGCGCCGGTGCCGGAAGATGTTGCCCGCTGGGCGACGATGAAGATCTAGATTTGGGGGGGATTTTAAAGAATGTCAGAACGCGAACCTAAAAAGACCATAAAAGAGATCAGTCCCATCGACGTGTACAAACTTCTCCCAAAGACCAACTGCAAAGAGTGCGGCGAGGCGAACTGCATGGCATTTGCCACCCGGGTTGTCAACGGGGAACTGGCCGTTGACAACTGCCCCCCGGTCACAAAAGAGGAGTACCGGGTTAATTTTTCCAAACTCGAAGATCTTATGGCCCCCCCGGTCAGGACTGTTGTTGTAGGAACGGGAGACCGGGCCATGAAACTGGGCGGGAAATATGTCCTGTACCGGCACGAGTTCACCTATAACAATCCCACACCCATTGCCATCGACGTTTCCGATGATCTGCCGGAAGATGAACGAACCGCACGGGTCAGGGCCGTTGCGGATTTTTCCTACAACTATATCGGGCGTGAACTGAGGCTGGACGCAATTGCGATTCGATCGACCCGGCACGATCCGGCTGCATTCGCATCTGCGGTAACTGCTGTTGCCGACCTGACTGACCTGCCGCTCATTCTCTGCACGTACGACCCCGCGATCATGGCTGCCGGCCTCGCCCATATCCGGGAACGTCGTCCGCTTCTCTATTCGGCAACCAGGGACAACTGGAAGGAGATGGCAGAACTCGCTCTCCGCTACGAATGCCCTCTTGTGGTCTCAGCACCCCACGATATCCCACTCCTCCGATCGCTTGTCAGG
>Ga0209099_1003104_pt1 | contig 13824 bp, 13 predicted proteins | sample AD_JPNHW2_MetaG_FD_184430 | JGI IMG/M metagenome (GOLD analysis project Ga0209099, IMG submission 184430) | Active sludge microbial communities of municipal wastewater-treating anaerobic digesters from Japan - AD_JPNHW2_MetaG (SPAdes) (version 2) | ecosystem: Engineered > Bioreactor > Anaerobic...
GTCTTCAACAAGCGCCTCCCAACCAGGGCTCACGATATCAAGGTACCATGAAAAGCCGTAAACATTGCCATTGAAGGCATCAGCAATGCATTCGTCCCACTTATCCCTTTCAATCTCTTCGTTCTTCAGGTGCCTGATCATGGTTAAATCGCTGAAATTTAAGAAGTAACAGCCAGCTTTATCATATCCTCATATACTTTCAGCCAGCCTTTCCAGTGATGCTGATCATTGAGCGTACTATTGTGCCAAAGGCTGATAAATGTGCCGCCAACCGCCTTCACCTCCTTCATCAACTGGGTAATGACCTCAAAAGCCTGCGCGGGAGTGAGGTCCAGATAGTCGTTAAGTGTCCCGTCCATGAGTGTAAACGGAAATATCCTTAAAGGAGTTTGGGTATCGAGATCGAGGTCATAGAAATGATAAGGCGTGCAGATTGAGGCCCTGAAACCCGGTTCTTCGGCATATCCCATGGTGTAATCTTCAAGAATATCGCAATGAATGAGGTTCCTGTATGTAGATGGCATTTCGAGCCTCAAAAAATGCTGGCGGCTTTTAATAATATCCCTGTGAAGAATTGCCGACAGCCTTGAAATTTCATTGCCAAGCAGGGTTGCATTGCCTGCCGAAGCATACGAAGGGTGAATCCCAACATCAGCATAATCAGCAAGTTCCCTTATTATTTGCCTGAAAAACCTGTTGTGGACAGGCAGGTTTTTGTCGTTTACTCCGTAATCGGCGAGCAGGATGAAGAAAATCGTTTTCAGCGCATACTTTCGCTGCAACTCAAGGTGCATGCTATAGGTATCAAACGGGTCGCTCCTGCGGCCCAGCAGTACATCAAGCCTTTCCCTGAATTCCACCATGTCGCCGCGGTTAAGCGCTTTCACAAAACCGCCTAATGCCCTCGTAAGTCCTTTGTGGCTGAATGCAAAAGCTGCATCAATATCAATCGTTGGAATAAAGGTGAAAGCCGGCATTTTAAATTGCAATTCAGGAAACCGTGACTGCAATACCCTTTTTATTTCAATCGACCAGATATTCACAAGTGGCTTCCTGAGAAAGCCATTTTTGAACGCTTCACCCTGGTTTGCCCTGAAACGCCCATGTTCATCACGCATGTGCGGCAGGTATTCCTCATAGCGCGAAACCAGGAAAAAAGAAGCGGCAAAAACATCGAACGGCAGTGCGGAAGTCTTCTGGTAAACCTGAAAAAACGCCTTTGTCCCCTGGAAATCAAAGTAATTGATTTCGCAGGCAGAAATACCGTTTTCGAAAAGCAGCCGGTTTGATGCAAAGAAAAGGTGGTCGTCGTTCAAGGTAATTCCATACGAAAGTTTTGGCCCGTCAAAACTCAGGAACTCCTCTTTTGAAACGGTAAATACAGGTTCGACACCCAGCAGGTCGCCGAGCAGCAGGTTGAATGTAAACCTCAGCCGGTTAGTTATTTTTGGGGTAAGAACCAGCATTATCAAGATAGATTATCAGAACAAAAGTATGGAAAATGGCGATAGTCAGGCAGCAATAAACATTATGCAGCGCAGTTCATTAATGAGCCTATATTACTTAAGGTGTATTCCACGATTCTTTTCATGAACTTCAAGTCCCTGTTTAAGCCAGAAACCTGTGAGAATTCCCCACCTGACAATGAGCCGTTTGGCCTTTTCAGTATTCCATTCAAGTTCGATAGCATGATGGCATTTCTCGCCCAGGCTGGTTCTGTCGTGATGGCAGAAACGACATTCAAGCGGTTATAATCCTTTACCGAAAAGCTCACAACGGCCGTCTGCCAGAAATGTGCAGTCTTGGTCAGCATAAAGTTGCATTGCATAATTCACTTCGTTCCCCCTGAAAGCCGGTGCGAGCACGCCAAAGTTCATTCCTGGCGATATTTCGAGCATCATGCGCTTCGCATAACCTGCTTCGATGGCATTTGCGGCTTCATCGACGGACCACCAGCCGGGCCTGCGGCAATAATTGACACAAACCTGGCATGAGCAAGGTTCAGAAGGAGGAAATATTTCTTTCAGTTCCATCAGAGTCAATTTCCTTTTTTGTTGCTATTCGTATAACAAACATACAATAACCCATCCGATTTCTGCTTACGGACAAGATTAATATAATCGATCATAGCCATATTTTTTCATACAACGATTTATCGTACTTTTGAAAATGCGGTAACACCTTCGTGATGAACCGCAATTCATTGTTTACTAGAACAATAGATCATTTGCATGGAAAATTTTGTTGTTTCAGCCCGCAAATACAGACCGGTAACTTTTGATACAGTCGTTGGGCAACAGGCTATCACGGGAACGTTAAAAAACGCTATCCGCAACAACCAGGTTGCCCAGGCATTTCTTTTCTGCGGCCCCCGTGGTGTTGGTAAAACCACCTGCGCCCGTATTCTCGCCAAAACCATTAACTGCCAGAACCTGAGTGCAAATCTTGAGCCCTGCAACGAATGTGAATTCTGCCAGGCTTTCAACAAATCAGCATCTTTCAATATCAATGAACTCGATGCAGCGTCAAACAACAGTGTGGATGACATCAGGAACCTGGTAGAGCAGGTGCGGATTCCTCCGCAGATGGGTAAATACAAGGTATATATCATCGATGAAGTCCATATGCTGTCGCAGGCTGCTTTCAATGCATTCCTCAAAACCCTGGAGGAACCTCCGGCCTATGCAAAATTCATCCTGGCCACCACCGAGAAGCATAAGATAATTCCGACCATCCTTTCACGCTGCCAGATATTTGATTTCAAGCGCATTACGGTCGATGATATTGCCAAACACCTGGCCTGGGTGGCTAAGAGTGAGAACGTTGAAGCAGAACCTGATGCATTGCACATCATAGCACAGAAAGCCGACGGTGCCTTAAGAGACGCCCTTTCGATGTTTGACCAGATGGTAAGCCTTGGTAATCATACAATTACCTATCAGTTAGTAATTGACAACTTGAATGTACTTGATTATGAGTACTATTTCAGGATGACAGATTATATGCTCACGGGTGATATTAAAAGTGCGCTGCTGCTGTTTAACGAGGTAATTGACAAGGGTTTTGAAGGGCAGCATTTCATCACCGGGCTTGGTGATCATTTCCGCAACCTCATGATGTGCCGCGATGCTTCTACAGCCAAACTTATGGAAACCAGTGAGAGCATTCGCAACCGATACCTGGCACAAACCAAACAATGCCCGCTGCAGTTCATAATCAACGCATTGGAAACCAACAACAAGTGCGATATTAATTACCGCATCTCAAACAACAAACGTTTGCTTGTTGAGGTAACACTGATTCAGCTCTGCCAACTCACCGGGGTAAAAACAGAGAGCCAGCCCCAGGCTGCACCTCCGGCACCTGCTGTTTCACCATCAAGACCGGTTGAAGCAAGGCCAGCCTCTGGACCTATAGCTCAGGAAACTTCAGCAACAGAAAATGCTGTTGAAGAACAGCCTCTAAAAGCTGAGGAACCTGCTCCACCTGTTATCAGCCAGTCCGGCACCCCGGAGCCGGCACCGGGCATCCAGGGAGAAACTGAGATTAAACCAGGTGATGAAACAAAGGATATTCCGGCACTCTCTGACGGAAAACCTGCGCCGGCCAGAAAGATTATGCCGGTGTCACTGTCAATAAAGTCGGCCATAAGCCAGGCAAACAGCGATTCATTGAAACAAACCTCAAACGGTGACAGAAACACCCTGTTTACTGATATTCAGCTTGTTGATGCATGGCAAAAGTTCGCAGCAAGTATAAAGGAAGAGTCAACACTTCTGTTTTCAGCACTTTCAGGACACAACCCGGTACTCACTGAAAGCGGTTCCATTACCGTAGAACTTGAAAACAGGGTGCTTGAAACGGAATTTAACCGCAATAAAACCGAACTTATCGGTTACCTTAAGAATGCGCTAAACAACGATAATATTTCCATTGAGACAACTGTTTCGGAGCAAGCTGTCGAGGTAAAAAAACCATATTCCGACAAGGAAAAGTTTGAGACCATGTCGGAGAAAAATCCACTGCTGAAAACGCTCAAGGACCAGCTGGACCTTGGCCTCGACAGTTAACAATCATTTTCAACAGGCATGCGGCACATTTATACGCTCGGTGAAACGGTTCTCGATATTCTTTTCCGGAACAACCTTCCGGTGAGTGCAATAGCCGGCGGCAGCATGCTCAACACGGCGATCGCGCTGGGCAGGACAGGCTGTAAGGTTGATTTTATCAGCGAATTCGGAAAGGATGATCCCGGCAATGTCATCGAAAAGTCGCTATCAGATAATCATGTTTCAACGATCCATTCAATTCGTTACCAGCATTTTAACACCTCCATAGCACTCGCCTTTCTCGATGACAGGCAAAATGCCCAATACACTTTTTATCACAACCAGCCGGCAGAACTTCCTGACAATGCCCCACCGGCTTTCACTCAAAATGATATCCTGGCTTTCGGATCGTTCTATTCAGTGAGACCAGCCAGGCGAAAGCATGTTTCGACGATCACCGAAACCGCTAAAAAAGCAGGCGCACTAATCATTTTCGACCCCAACGTCAGAAAACATCATCTCGCCGATATGCCTTCAGTAAGGGATGTTTTTTTTGAAAACATGAGCCTGTCGCATATTGTGAAAGGCTCAAACGAAGATTTCGAATTTCTTGCCGGCACAAGCGAACCCGAAAGTATCTATGAAAAGCTGAAACCATACTGCACCAACCTGGTTATTACGCAGGGCGAAGGAAACATACTGCTGTTCACACCTTCGCTCATAAAAGAATATGCAGTGCCACCAATCAGTCCGGTTTCAACAATCGGTGCCGGTGATAATTTTACGGCCGGACTCATTTATGGCTTCGCAGAAAAAAACCTCACAAAGTCCCGTTTGGATAAACTCACTGAAAAAGAATGGGATACACTCATCAGCCGCGGAACTGCGTTTGCCACAGCCACCTGCTTGTCGATGGAAAATTATGTTCCTGCAGGATTTAATCCTAATTTATGACCATGGGAAAGAAGTTCGGACATTTTGTACTTAACCTTTTCGGATGGAGCACCACCGGATCCATCCCTCCTGAAATTAAAAAATGTATTGTTATTGTTGCTCCGCACACCAGCAACTGGGACTTTTTCATTGGCTTTTTCGGTTATATGACCATCGGAATCAAAGCCAGGTATCTTATCAAGAAGGAAGCCTTTTTCTTCCCGCTGGGACCAATTGTAAAAGCGATAGGCGGAATACCGGTTGACCGTTCGAAAAGCTCTAACGTGGTGCAGCAGGTGGGTGAAATGTTTCGTAATGAAAAAGAACTAGTCATCACCATTACTCCCGAAGGCACCCGGAGTCTCGTAAAAAGCTGGAAAAGAGGTTTCTATTATATTGCTGAACATGCAAAAGTGCCTATAGTTCTGGGAGTATTAGACTATCAGAAAAAAGTTGTTGGCTTTGGCTATGTATTCTATCCTACCGGCAATTATGAAAACGACATCAGGGAGATTGAAGCATTTTACATGGATTCAGTTGCCCGGCATCCGGAAAACTTTAACCTGAGCCCGCAAAACAGAAGAAAGTAACTTCGAAACATCTGCTTTGTTACTTTTGCGATACCAAATGATTAACCTTATAATACACTATTTTTCAATTAAAATCCTTTAAACGAATGAGTGAAATCAAGATAGCCCTCATCGGGCTTGGATACGTCGGCCTTCCGCTGGCTGTTGAATTCGGAAAAATTTTTCCTGTCAAAGGTTTCGATATTAATGAATCGAGAATCAGGGAACTGGAGCAGGGCCATGACCGCACCCTGGAAACTTCGGATGAAGACCTGGCCGCTGCAAAATATCTTACCTACACCAATAAGATTGATGAAATAAGGGATTGCAATTACTTCATCGTTACAGTTCCGACACCTATCGACAAGTACAAAAGGCCTGACCTCACCCCGCTTGTAAAAGCATCGGAAACCGTTGGGAAAGTGCTGAAAAACGGTGACATAGTTATTTATGAATCAACCGTTTACCCCGGCGCCACCGAAGAAGAGTGCGTGCCTGTGCTCGAGAAATTCAGCGGGTTGAAATTCAATACCGGTTTCTACTGCGGTTATTCCCCCGAACGCATCAACCCCGGCGACAAAGAACATAACGTTACCAGGATCAGGAAAGTAACTTCAGGATCAACTCCTGAGGTTGCTAAAAAGGTTGATGAACTTTACAAAAAGATCATTGTTGCCGGAACCCACCTCGCATCAAGCATCAAAGTGGCTGAAGCCGCCAAGGTCATTGAAAATTCGCAGCGCGACATCAACATTGCTTTTGTGAATGAACTCGCCCTGATTTTCAACAAGCTGAATATTGATACACATGAAGTTTTACAGGCCGCTGGTACCAAATGGAACTTCCTGCCATTTTCGCCAGGTTTGGTAGGTGGACACTGCATTGGTGTTGATCCATACTACCTGACCCATAAAGCCCAGGAACTGGGTTATAATCCTGAGATAATCCTTGCAGGCCGCCGATTGAATGATGACATGGGTTTTTATTCGGCTAACCGCACCATCAAACTCATGATCCATAAAGGGCATACCATTGCCGGAAGCAAGGTGCTGGTACTGGGCATTACATTTAAGGAGAACTGCCCTGATATCCGCAACAGCCGTGTGATTGATGTAATCACCGAACTGAAGGATTTTGGTTGTAACGTGGATGTTTTTGATCCCTGGGCCGACCCGGCTGAAGTGAAACACGAGTATGGCGTAGAAATGCTCCCCGCTCTTGAACCCGGGAAAACCTACGACGCCATCGTTTTTGCCGTTGCCCACAAAGAATTCAGGCAGTTGGATCTCACAGCACTGAAAAAAGGCAATACGGTTGTGTTTGATATAAAAGGAACCGTTGATAAAAACCTTGTCGACGGCAGGCTATAAAAAAATACTGTTCGCTCCTATTTCACCGAAAGATGCAGCTTCTCACACCTGGACACTGGCACGATTATGAACTGATTGATTCAGGCGGGTTTGAGAAAATCGAACGTTTCGGAAAATATATTCTCATTCGTCCCGAACCGCAGGCTTTGTGGAATTGTTCACTCCCGCGAAGTGAATGGGAAAGCATGTCGCACGCTGAGTTCAGGAAGGAAAAGAACGATCCCGAGAAAGGGAAATGGATACTGAAAAAAGGTGTGCCTGAGCAGTGGGAGATCGGTTATTCATCCGGCGGGTTGAGATTCCGTATGCGACTGGGGCTTACTGCTTTCAGGCATATCGGTGTGTTCCCCGAACAGGCTGAAAACTGGGATTATATTTACTCCACTATTCAATCGCTCAACATAACCGCAGCCCGCGTTCTGAACCTTTTTGCATACACCGGAGGCGCTTCGCTGGCGGCGAGAGTGGCAGGCGCTGATGTGTACCACGTTGATTCAGTGAAGCCTGTAGTTTCGTGGGCGCGTGAAAACATGGAACTCAGCAAACTTGACAACATCCGCTGGGTGGTTGAAGATGCTTTGAAATTCGTTCGGCGCGAAGTACGCAGGGGAAGCAGGTATTCTGGTATTATTCTTGATCCGCCTGCTTACGGCCGCGGGCCCGAAGGTGAAAAATGGGTGCTTGACGACAGCCTGCCCGAAATGATGAGCCTTTGCGGGCAACTGCTTGAAAAAGAAAACGCTTTCCTCATCCTCAACATGTACTCCATCGGATATTCTGCACTGGTAGCCGATAACCTCGTGAATTCACATTTCAGTAATACCGGCAACAAAGAATACGGGGAGCTATATCTTGCTGATAAATTCGGAAAACGTCTGCCGCTGGGCACCTTCATGAGGTTCAGCCGGTAAGCCGCCGGTTAAATGTAAAACACATCAAGTTCGCCAAACGAAACATTGGCGTTGATTGTGAAACCGGGCTGTGATGGATTGTAATCGGGCGACATATAAGTGTAGTCACCAAACGATGCCTTCTTAAGGTCAGGGCCGCGCAATTCGCCAAACGAAGCTTTCCCGCTTATTTTCAAGGGCACTTCACGGTCGGCTATTATCCTGAATTTTCCAAAAGAGCATTCCACCGAAATGTCAATGTTTGAATCGGGCTTGTAACCTTTGAGATTCAGGCTGCCTTCGCCAAACTGTACGTTGTATTGCCGCTGGCCGGGATCGAAAGTAAAATGTGATTCGCCAAACTGCACATTCCTTCCTTCCCATTTTGGCAGGAAACTGCCCCTGATCATAAGCACTCCGCCAATGATGAGTGCTGTGGATATAAAGATGGTGAAAACGGGTATGTCGAGGTTAAAGACATTGCGGAACAACAGCAGCAAGCCGAGCAAAACGACTATTATACCAACGGCTGATGATCCTGAGAATATTTTGTTCATGGTTGTAAGTTTTAAATGTTAAGCAAAAGTAATCCGGATGTGAACAGGCGGCTAGCCAATTTCGGCGAATGCCGTGAAAACAGGGGGCGGGTACCGGAAAACATCAATCAAAGAGTAGTTTCAGTTTTCCAACGATCAGATATACCGCCGGACAAACGGGTATATTATTTAAAGTGATGTCCAGCACCTGGTACATCCGGGGCCTGTCGGTATGCGGATATTCCCGGCATGCAGCCGGCCTGTCGTTATATATACGGCAATAGTTATCAGAATCCAGGAAAGGACAAGGCATCGATTTGAAAACATAATCACCATCTTCGTCAACCCTCAGGTAATCTGACACAAGCTGCGAGGGCTTCACTTTCAACGCTTTGGCAATTTTCTGAATATCCCTGTCGGTAATGCGGGGCCCCAGTGTCAGGCAGCAATTGGCACAATCGAGGCAATCAACCTGTGCAAACACTTCTCCATGAAACGAGTGAAACGCCTCATCAAGTTTCCTGGAATCCTGTTTGGATAACTTTGCCATGAAGCGCTTATTTTCAGCTTTCTCGCGTGCAGCGTTTTGCCTGATCTGTTCTAACGTAATGCTGCCGGCAGGGTTTTTCATTGACTCGGGATAAAACTTATACTTAAATAACTGAAAAACTGCAGGTTAATTCATCCCTCTCTCTTTCTTGATCGATTCATAGGCCGCATTAAGCTCCTGGAATTTTGCATTGGCAGCTTTCTGAACGTCTTCACCCAGGTGAGCCACCCTGTCAGGATGATATTTTAACGCCATTTTCCGGTAAGCCTTTTTCACCTCCTCATCGCTGGCATCGGGAGTTATTTCAAGAATCTTGTAGGCACTGCCGGTATCCTTAATGAACATTGCCTTCACACTGTCGATGTCAGCCTGGCGGATACCCAGCAACTGGGCTATCCGGACTGCCATGGTGATTTCGGCCTGGTTGTGTGCCCCGTCAGCACCAGCGATACCGAAAAGATAGTGCAGCAATTGCAGGCGCGATGAGTAATCCATGTACTGCCGCACTTGTCCGCTTACGGCTGTTACATCAATATCACGTGAAAGAATATCACGAAGAATAAGCAACTGCTGCTCAGCCTGCTGAATACCAAACTGCGTTACCAGGAACCGTTTAACGAAATCAAGCTCCGATTTTAATATCTTATTGTCGGCTTTCATCACGGCTGCTGATAACACCAGCAGGCTGAAGGTAAAATCGCCGGGTTGTGTCCTGGTTTTATAACCTGGAATTGTATCACTCTGAGTGCCGGAATATTGCTGCGACGAACCCGAAATTCCATCGATCATTGAGCCGAGGGCAAATCCAAGGATTGCACCGAGTGGCCCGCCGGCTGCCCAGCCTATTCCGCCACCGATCCATTTGAGAAAGCTAGTCATTACATTGAATATATGAAGGAGCAAAGTTAATGTAAAGGCACGAAAAAAGGGGCAGCATTTAAACCGCCCCTTTATACAATGATCACTGTAATCAGCCTATTCTTTCGCCCAGAGGAAGCCCGTATTCTTCTTCCATGCGAATATCAAGTTTTTCCAGCTCATCGAGTATCGGGTTATAGATGGCGGGCAGCACCGGCCTGAAAACACCTTTTACAGTAATCTTACCTTCAAGAATCATTTCAACGCCGATTGCTGCAGGCAGAGCCACTGTGCGGGCGATTGAAGTATCGGTGGCGGGAGTTCCGAAATCAAGCATACGCGAACGGATCACTTCCTTCGTACCATCAGGATACGAAGCCAGGAAATTGTGCTGCATCACCACCATATCGCGTTCATTCTGGCCAAGTTCCATCTTTGATATCATCATGTCGCTGGTAACCTCATACGGTGAATCTTCAACGCGGCCAACCGGTTCATTACTGAAAAATCCGAGCCATTCCATGGCATCCAGGGCATAGGCATCGGCTTTTATGCCGGCAAAATCAGCAACCTTTTTACGAATGTCAGCAGCATCGGCAGCTCCAATTTGCATGGCAATAAACTGTGCATATGTTTTGCCTTCGAGTTTCACCTTATCGTACGAAATCAGGTTCAGCTTCTTCATCAGGTCGAGTGTTTCACACCAGCCCTTGTAACGGAACGTTCCGCGCTGAATGGTTTTGACCTCGGGAATTCCGTAAATATCAATGTATGAAATTGAATCGCGGTTTGGATATACCTCCAGCTTGCCAACCTTTGGAAAATCCACCTGTAAAGGATTTTTGAAAAGGTCCTGTGTGGGGATGTACACCTCTTTCCCATCACGCATGAATTTACCGTCGTTGTTACCGGCCATCACCACACCCTTGGGACTCCATGAGAATTTGTACCTGAAAGGATTGGCTTCAGCCACTTCGGGTCCAGGCAATGCACCACAAAGACTGTAGAATTCTTCAATTTTGCCGCCTTTCTGGTGAACGTGGTCGATAATGCGCATGGCCGACATATGATCGATGCCCGGGTCGAGGCCAAGTTCGTTCAGGATGATAATGCCGGCTTCTTTGGCAGCAGCATCCAGCGCCTGCATTTCGGGTTTAACATAGCTGGTGGTCACCATGTTTTTGTGGTTTGCCAGGCAATGCTTTGCAACCATCACATGGTGCAGGTATGGCAACAGGCTGACTGTTAGATCGTGCTGTGCAATCATTTTGTCGAGCGTAGCCTCATCGTCAACAGTCCAGGCAATAGCGGTTCCGTTCGGGTGTCCGGCTATCATTTCTTCAGCCTTTGATTTCGTGCGGGTGGCTACAGTAACATGGATACCTTTGTTGAGAAGGTGTTTCACAATTGGGCGAACAACAAGTCCTGCGCCCAGTATCAGTACTTTTTTCATAACAGTGTTTTTAATTTCTCCTCACTTCACGGCGAGGTTGTAATGAGTTGATATAAAGTTATTTGGATGTATTCAAAATTTCACAGTACGGCAATTACTCAACATTCACAAATTCTTCAAGGTATTTGAAGTCGGGTGTAAGTTCCCCGTTATGGAGTATCAGTGCCCTCCTGATTGCACGCGGGAGGTCAAGGTCTTCGTACTCTTCGGAGAAATCGCAATCAGCAATGGACTTCACAAAATTGATGAGTACATCGCCGAAACCATAGGAAGAATCGCGCGGCAATTCACTTGGCAGGATATCAACAGCCATCACAAGCATGCCGTTACCTTGGTGGCCCATGGAAATCGATTGCAGGAAAGGCTCGTACACGAAAATCGGGTCCTCTATTTCGGTGGCCTTTTCGGTAAACTCAACCGAGCCGTTTACATCACAGGAAATATCACCAACAACCGTAAGTTTGGGCTTCCCTTCGCGGAACAAACCTGCCAGTTGATCCTTGGTAATGAGCCTTGGATAACGGGCATCCCAGTACACACAGTTGATAAGCATGCTGATATGTGGCAAATATTGCCCAAATGTGCTGCGGTAGTGCTGAGGATTTGAGTAATAGTCGTGAAGGTCAAATTCTGCACCTGCATCCACAGGTTCAACCAAGTCAGCTTCTTTGTAAACGACCTTGTAAATGAGGTTATTGGGAAGGTGATCGCGTTTTTCGAGCTCAAGCAACTTGGCCGGGCTGATTTCCTTAACCGGAAGCAAACCCAAAATTTCCTGTGCTCCCTGTGAAACATTGCCGTAACCAGTGAAGGCTACCGTGAACGGCCGCAGTTCGCGGGGCAGGCCTTTTTCGGCTATTTCCTGCCCTACCATAGAGATGGCATCCCTGGCCTCAGCCAGCGAATTGTAATGACGGGCCTGTTTAATCCTGAGAAACGGCGTTTCATAGCCGTACTCTTTGAGCCGTAATCCCAACGACCACAATGAGTTGATCATACCTGCAAGACCGGCATACCTGCCGAAAAAGATCAGTCGCTTACCCTGTTCATCAATCACTTTTTCATAATCGATGAGGTTGCACTTCATCTCCATCATCTTTCGCAGCATGGGCATATTGTATGACTGACCCTTGATCACGTGCGAAAAGAAAATGTAGGTCTTCCCTGTTTCAAAAAAGGACTCAGGCATTTCCTTCACCCCGAAGATCACATCGCAGTTTTTCAGATTATCGGCTACAACAGCCCCTGCTTTAATATACTCTTCATCCTTGAAAATCCGCTTGGGAGATGTTTGTACAACAATGTCGAGTTTCTTCGTATTGATGAGACGTTCAACATGTTTAGGAGTAAGCGGTGCACGACGTTCCATAACGTATTTGTCCTCGTGCCTGATGCCGATAAATTTGCTCATTGGGTAGTGTTGGTAGTGTTATTTGAGTGATGTTCCGGATAATAATTATTTCGTCCTGATTTTTGGGTGATGCCCAACCGGTTCATCGATAAGTATTCTACCTAATAAGTTGAAAGCTGATCAGTAAATTACTGATAAACAACCGATTATTTGGCTAGCACCGATTGCGTTCCGGCAGAACAAACATACCAAATTATTGATACATTTGCAGGAGATTCAAAGAAATTGTTTTTTGTTTCACAACGCTTGATCAAAACCTTACCAGAACGAACAGGGCTTAAAAATGCGATTGATATTCAGATATATACGATTTGCTATTCTGTTCTTCTTCATTTCTACCTTTGCTGTCTCGCTGCTCTACCGGTTTATCAATCCACCTGCTACGCCATTAATGATGATAAGGGTGGTGGAGCAACTGGCTGAAGGTGAAAAGCCGAGGATGCAATACGATTGGGTAAAGCTTGAAAACATTTCACCCAATATGCCACTGGCCGTGATCGCCAGCGAAGACAATAATTTTCTGCATCACTATGGCATTGATTTTAAGGCCATTGAGAAAGCGCAGAAGTTGAATAAAAGGGGGCGTAAACTTCGCGGAGCAAGCACCATTTCGCAACAGACCGCAAAGAATGTTTTTCTTTGGCCGGCAAGAAATTGGATACGTAAAGGACTCGAAGTTTACTTCACCGGGCTCATTGAGCTCACCTGGGGCAAGGAACGCATCATGGAAGTTTACCTCAACGTGATTGAGATGGGTGATGGCATCTACGGCGCTGAGATGGCCGCTCAGCAATATTTCCGCAAACCGGCTTCGAAACTCACCCGCACCGAATGTGCCGCCATTGCAGCCGTATTGCCCGGTCCGCGAAAATGGAGGCCCGATCGCCCTACACCTTACATTTCCCGAAAAACCGGGGCTATTTCATCTCTTATGTACAAGGTTGAAAGGCCCGGATGGTAAACTCATACATTTCAGGCGAAAACCACATTTGGCCTGATAATTGATTCTGCTAATCCTGAAACTGGAGCCAGGAAACTGGAAATACTGAACCACTAAGACACTGAGTTCACGCAGAAGCACTTAGGGAAACTGGAAACAGGAAACTGGAAACAGGAAATAGGAAACAGGAAAAGGATAATAGAAAATTGATCCTGATAGCTATCGGGATTGAAAATTGAAATAGGCAATAAGGAACTAGAAATTG
>Ga0209099_1003111_pt1 | contig 13807 bp, 14 predicted proteins | sample AD_JPNHW2_MetaG_FD_184430 | JGI IMG/M metagenome (GOLD analysis project Ga0209099, IMG submission 184430) | Active sludge microbial communities of municipal wastewater-treating anaerobic digesters from Japan - AD_JPNHW2_MetaG (SPAdes) (version 2) | ecosystem: Engineered > Bioreactor > Anaerobic...
GGGGTAAAATGCCCGAAATGCAAAGAAGGAGACGTGATTATAAAACGCACCAAAGCTAAAAAAAGAATGTTTTATGGATGTTCAAGATGGCCAGATTGTGATTTTGTGAGTTGGAAAAAACCCACAGAAGAAAGTGGAGAAGAAGCTTTAGAAAGCGAGAAAAACGAAGAAGAATAAAAAACAGACTCGATATCGAGTCTGTTTTTTTACCTCTCATTTTTACAACCCTATATTTTTTATATTTATTGTATATTGTAAGACCCTATGGATAACTTACGATCGTATGTTATCCATATGCAACACATAACATATAATATACAAACAATGTTCGGAAAGAAAATCTTAAAAAAACTATGCTATTTCTTTTCGAGCCACTTTCCAATGATAAAGAAATAATGGAGCACCCACCAAAATCATAGCAACAGCAGTAGCTGCTTGCTGCTGCCTTCTGCTAATTAAACTATTCTTTTGATATTCTTCCACGGCTTTAGGATCCGGTTCTTTATAAACCACCTCACCTCCCTTTGGATCTACAGCCTCAGATGCCGGATATTGATAATAAACATCGGCTTTGGTGAAGACCCAAGTTTTCAAACCAAGATTAATCAACATTACTCCGCCAATAATCGTTAAAACTAAACCGACTGCGGAGAATAAATATACGTATATTTTTTTAACCCATTCTACTGCGCTAGACATATATTTTAATAATTAATTACCTACGACTTTAAAATAAACTCTTCACTTCTATTTTTTTCTTCTTAAAAATGCCGGAACTTCTAAAGAATCGTCATTTATTTTTTTTGATATCTCTTCTTTTTTAGAACTGAACATCATGGGTTTATCTATTTTTTCCGTTCTTTCTTTTTCATTAAAAATCATTTGCTGCTTCTCATTATTATACTTTACCAACCCATTAAAACCGGCGGCAATCACCATCACTTTTATTTCTCCTTTCTTCAAACGATTATCTTCCATAGCGCCAAAAATAATTTTAGCCGATGGATCTACTAATTCACCAACATATTTAGCAGCATCATTGATTTCCACCATCTTCAAATCATTGCCCATTACACTAAACAAAACTCCCCTAGCTCCACTAGGCGAGATTTCAAACAAAGGAGAACCTACAGCAGCTTTTACTGCATTGATAGCTCTATCAGTTCCGCTAGCCTTACCAATGCCAATTAAAGCCATACCAGCCTCCTGCAAAACGGCCTTAATATCCGCAAAGTCGGTATTGATAATTCCCGGAACATTAATTAATTCCGCCACTCCCCTTACGGAATGTTTTAAAATTTCATCAATAGCTTCAAAAGCTTCATTCAAAGGAGTATTTTGATCAATAATATTAAAAATTCTATCATTAGGCACAACCAAATAAGCATCCACTCTATCTCTTAATTTTGCCAAACCCTCTTCCGCTATTTGAGCTCTGCGACTTCCTTCAAAGAAAAACGGTTTAGTAACAACCGCCACGGTCAAAATTCCCAAATCTCTAGCGATTTCCGCAGCAATAGAAATAGCTCCAGTACCAGTGCCTCCACCCATACCAGCGGTTAGAAAAACCATATCCGCTCCCCTCAATGCTTCTTCAATTTGAGGTCTAGATTCTTCAGCAGCTTGTCGGCCAACTTCCGGATTCATACCGGCGCCCAAACCTTTGGAAATATTTTTACCAATATGAATTTTTTCACGAATACCGGTTTTTTGTAAATCCTGAAGATCAGTATTCATCACAACAAAATCCACTCCGCGCAATTGTCCGCGATTCATACGTGACAAAATATTGCCACCGGCTCCGCCGATGCCCACAACCTTTATTTTAGCAAATGCTTCCAATGACTCTTTTTTTATATTCTTTTTTTGTTTCATCATAAGTAGAATATAGCGCGATATCAATAACTAAGGTACAAATATCTTAACAATCTTTTTTAGCCTTGACAATAGTGGTGATGGAATATTGATTTTCCCACTGCTCATATTATTAAAAGCCCACAAAAACAGCCCATCCGCTACGGCAAAAGACGGATCATCTATTATTTCCGCGATTTCTTCGGGGGTATCTTCCAATTCCAATTTAACCGGATGTCCAATACGAGCCGGCAACTTCAAATATGATTTGGCGAAATCCACTATCTGAGGTAATTTCGCCCCGCCTCCGACCAACACTAAACCACCGGGCAATTTTCCTTGTCTACCAATCTTCTTCAATTCATCGGCCACAAAATCAAAAATCTCTTCCAAACGAGCTTCAATAATTTCAGCTAAATATTTTTTAGAAATTTCATTATCTAATTCTCTGCTGATTTTTGATAAATCAATCGTATCTTTACGAGAAACTTCGCTAGCAATAGCAGAGCCATAGGCTAATTTTATTTTCTCCGCAATATCCAAAGAAGTTTTTAAACAAATAGCGATATCATGAGTGATATGATTGGCTCCAACAGGAAAACTGGTGGCAGTTAAAATTTTACCATCTTCATAAACCGATAAATTGGTGTTTTCCGCGCCCAAATCTATAACGGCAGTACCAACTTCTTCTTGCTTTTTAGAAAGACAAGCCCAAGCACTGGCCAAAGGAGTGAAAACCATATCTTCAATTTTATAATCAATCTCATCAAAAGCTTTCTTTATGGTTTTTATATTAGGATGAAATATTTCTACAATCAAACTTTCCACCTCCAATTTAATTCCATGCATACCAATAGGATCTTTAATGCCTTCTAAATCATCAACTTTATATTCACGAGAGATAACGTGTAGAATCATCTTATTGGGGCTAACGCTAATATTTTTAGATTTCTCTAAAACTTGCGCCGTATCAGCTTCCGATATTTCTCCATCAGCTCTGGAAACAGGAGCTGCGCCCTTGCCAACTTTAACGGAAAAATGCGGACCCATCACATTAATGACGGCATTTTTTGGTAAACGACCCACGATTCCCTTAAATTCATCCAATGTTCTTTTTAGACTTTTAACAAAATTTTCAAAATCAACAATAGAACCCTTGGATAAACCTTCAGAGGGCCTTTCTAAAACGCAAATAATTCTAGGCTTAAAATTTTTAGTCTGAGTACCCAGAACTAAACGAAAATTTTGATTTCCCAAATCTAAGCCTAAAATATATTTCATTTACTTTATTTTAATTAATAATAATGAAACGACAAAAGTAACAACGCTTGCTCACTTTGGCTTAAAACCGAAGTGAGATAAATAAAATCTAAAATCAAATTTATATTATGATAAAATTAAACCGATTTTGATTTCTTCGGATCTCTAAGCAATTTTTTAATAAATTTGATATCTTCAGTGCCCTTCAAAACTCCAGATTTTTTCATATATTGAATCTGTTTTTTGAGTTGAGCTCGGTAGATAGCGGAAGTGCGTCTTCTATTGCGGTTAGGTTCGATAGCGCGAAAACGTCCTCCTTTAGCTTGCTTCAAAACACCGCTCTGTTGAACCATTTTATTAAAGCGATATAAGAAACTATTTATCGGTTCATCTTGTTTTCTTTTTGCTTCTATAGCCATTTTTTTATTTTCCTTTAATCTTTAAATTTCGGCGAGAGAACGAGTATATCCTCCACTCAAAATATGAAGGTGAATATGTTCGACTACTTGTCCGCCGTCTCGACCAACATTGAATACCAATTTATAACCTTTCTCTATGAATCCTTCCTGCTGCGCCACTTTTTTGGCCGTCAATATCATTTGACTAATTATTTTCTGATGCTTTTCTTCCAAATCATTGACGCTTCCAATATGTTCTTTCGGAATCACCAATAAGTGAATCGGGGCACGAGGATTTATGTCTTTGAAAACAACCATTAAATCATCTTCATAGACGATATCTGATTTTAATTCTTTTTTAGCAATTTTACAAAATATGCACATAAATATTTTTATTTTTAAAATCAGACGATAAAATTTTTGATGTGCTTCTTCAACTCTTCAGCAATATTATCAACATTAATTAATTCTTGCACTCCTGATTTCATATCACGGAAAATCACAGTATTATCAATTGCTTCCTTTTGCCCCATAATCAATACGAAGGGCGCATTCATTTTATCGGCTTGGCGCAACTGAGCTTTCAAAGAATCTTTTCCGAACGATTCGGCTACATTGATGTTAGCTTTACGCAATATTTCCATCAAACCCAATCCTTTTTTCTTAGCTTGTTCTCCAAGGATAATCAAGAATAATCTATTTTTCTGACTATTTTCCGTTGTTTTAGTTTGCTTATTTTTTAAAATTTCTACTAACCTTTCAACTCCAGCAGCAGCTCCCACAGCCGGTGTAGTTCTTCCTCCCAACATTTCTACCAAATAATCATAACGCCCGCCTCCACACAAAGCCAAATTATCATCGGTTTCTCTGATTTCAAACACCGTCTTCGTGTAATAATCCAATCCCCTCACTAAGCGATGATTAATTTCATAGGGTAATTGCAACTCTTCTAAATACTCCAATAAAGATTTGAAATGGCTGCGACAGTCATGGCATAAATAATCAATCATCTTCGGAGCGTTTTCTTTAACAGGCTGACATAATTCATTTTTACAATCCAAAATGCGTAAAATATTGGTTTTATACCTTCTCTGACAATCAGGACAAAGCTTTTTTAATTTGGAGTGAAAATAATTTTTTAAATTTTTTCTCCAAATAGGACGACAATTGTCACAACCGATAGTATTAACTTCCACTAAAAGATTTTTAATTTTTAAATCATTCAAAGTGTTATACATCAATTGAATGGTCAAAGCGTCATAGATAGGATCTCCATCTCCAATGATTTCGAAATCATATTGCCAAAACTGACGATATCTTCCACGCTGTGGCTGCTCATAACGAAATAATGGGCCATAAGTGAATAATTTCACCGGTTTAGGAAGATTGAAAAACCCTTTTTCTAAATAAACACGAATTAAATTAGGAGTAAATTCCGGTCTTAAGGTAAGTTGATCTCCACCTGGGGTTTTAAAACTAAACATTTGGCGTTGAACGATTTCACTAGTAGAACCGGTGCCATGCAAAAATAAATTTGTTTCTTCGGCTATTGGTAAATCTATTTTACCAAATCCATAATAATCAGCCACGTCATTTGCCACCTTGAAAATCTTTCGACGAAACGGATCGTCTTCTGGCAAAATATCAGGCATTCCTTTCGGAGCTTGAATTATTTTTTTTAATTTCAAATGTTTAACTTTTTTTACTATTGAATCTTTTGGTTTTCTTCCCATATCAATAAATTTAAATAATGATTTTCAACTTTATTTTTTAATACTGCGGGGCCACAATGGCTTGAGCGGAATTAATCGGCCACAATCTTAAACGCACTAAACCGACAATATCTTTAGAAGGTAAAACTCCCCAGCTTCTGGAATCATAACTCATAGTGCGGTTGTCACCCAAAACAAAATATTCTCCATCCTGAAGAATGGTTTTTACATCTCCGGGAGTTTTGCTAATTAAATAATCTTCTGACAATTGAATGCCTTTCGGATTTTCTGCATTAGTGACACTTACTACACCATTTTTTACTTCTACTGTATCTCCGGGTAATCCGATAACTCTTTTAATAAAATAACTTGATTCGTTTTGAGGAAATTTAAAGACTATCACCTCACCTCTCTGCGGTTGACGAAAATGGAAAGTTAATTCATCAATAATCAAATAATCTCCGTCTTGAAAATTAGGCACCATACTGGTTCCATCAACAAAAAACGGTTGAATAATAAAATTGCGAACAACCAAAACAACGGCTAATGAAATAACCGCTACTTGAATAGTTTCCCAAATAACTAACAAAAATTGACGCATTTATGTATTTTTTTATCTTGTTTATTTTATACTTTTTGGAGAAATAAATCAAGGGCTTAAAATCAAAGCAAAAATAGCGCGAGCCCCTATTGAGGGGCTCGCAGAAAAGCGATGAGCGCAGCGAAATGGAGGCTGGAAAGCCGAATACCCTCCAGATTTGCCCGTTTCTTTTCCACGGGAATCTGGCGAAATTGATATTCTATCCTTTCTCCATTTTCTTCGGAAGACCATTGATTGCCGAGAATTTTTTCTTCGGGCAAGAACTTATATGAGAAAAAAGTTCTCATATAACTCTTTCCACCCTCCCGATCTTTTTCATCTTCAGTCATGGAAAATCCCAAAAACCGAAGACGAGAAATATCAATGGATAATCCGCACTCTTCTTTCACTTCTCGAACGGCGGTCTTTCTGGCTATCCCAAGAAAATCTTCTTGAGAATTGGCCTCGAATAAATCACCGTCCTCCTGATCAATGCCTCCACCGGGAAATCGGAAGTAATCTTTGTTTGTCTCTTTCTGACAAACGATCTTTCCATTAGGAGTCACAAGAATGACTCCTACAAACCCCCCAGAGAGAAGTTTGAATTCGAAAGTGAACTCATCTACTTTTTTCGTAAATATTACTGGCGTCATTTGACACCTCCTTGCTGATTACATTATAGCACAAAAAGGTGCCAAATGTCAACTACAACAAAAACTTAATAAAAAGCTCCCAACCAATTGGTTGGGAGCTTAAATCAAAATTATTAAACTTCTCTATACTCAGCGTCAATTTCATCTTCTATTGCATGGATAAAAGGAGAATCTTGTCCATATTTATAGCCCATAACTCCCGGCTTAGGTCTGTCCAGAAGCCCTTGGGCATCAATATCCTTATAAGCCAAAGATTGACATTTATAGCTTTCCAAAAATTCTATCGGCACCAATTCAACGGTAATACCTTCTCTATTGGAAAATTCAACAAGCGCAAGTAGAGACTGAGGCATATATCCCCCAGCCATCTCATATCCGCTTTGATCGATCAATCCAGGCAATTGCAAAAACAATTTTTCACCAACCAAACCAGTGGCAAACATATGTTTATGACCAGCAATCAGCAAGTCCACGTCTCCAACAGCGCCAGCCATTCTATTGACCCATTGCACCATCGTATTGATAGCGCCACCGCCTTCACTGAAAGCCCATTTATGCTGAATAGCATATTTAAAACCTCCAGCAACAATACCGGTAGTGTAAGGCCAATTAACGGTTGCTCCACCAGGATTGGGACTATTTTTCAAACGCACTCGAGAATCACAAATTACACCAATATCATTCCTACCAAGACCTCTAAAATACGAGGCTAAACTTTTAACAAAAACCATCAAGTTATTTTGTCCCGCTTCCGCCGTACCAAAAGTATTCCATTCGTGATTACCGGTTCTTACTTGTATCCGTTTTATTTTAGGAGAAGGGTAAAAGGGTTCCAAAATTTTTCCGGCGAAAGCTTGTTGACTGGATACGGAGACTAATTTTGTAGGCCTGTTTTCCGCATAAGTTTGCTTATAATTAATTCCCTGAATAATGTCGCCATTATAATCAGCAATGGTCGCGCCACGCGCGAACAAAGCATAATCGTGAGCCTTGATAACCCATTCCGGTCTCATTTGAATAGAGCCAAACTGCAAATCCTGAAAAATCGCCATCAATTCTTTTTCTTCCGGTTTTCCTTTGTTAGTTTCCAAAACATCCTGAATGCGATGAGTCAATAGCTTAAATCTGATTCTTCCATCGGGAAAAACTTCGAAACAAGTAATAGCCGGTGTAGACGGTTCTTTTCTAAAAGTATTTTGACGATGAACTTTGTCGGACAAAATATTAAAAGAAACAAAACTTTTCAAACTACTGGTAGCATCCAAAAGAGTATCTTTGCATCCGGGCAAATTAAAAACAAAAGTGGGATTTCGGCTTTGATGAGCTTTGCCAATCAACGTGCCAAAAAATCTTTCCTGATGAAAATCGGCCAACAAGAAAGGAGTTTCAATACCCCTTGCCTGCAAATGCCGAGAAACCATTTCTGGAATTTGCAAAGAGTTAGTATACTGAGTCACGCTGGAAAAACCCATATTATGAACAATCTTGATGATCTTGCCAGAGAACTCATCCCCCAATCGCAAAATAATTGGATCGGGCGTCACTTCCAACTTGGATTTTCTTTTATTACTATGAAGAGCTTCCATATCAACGATCAATTTCCACTTATTGGGAATCTCAATCCCTTTTCTTTCGAAAAGCATAATGAAAACGATTAAAAGATATTCGCTAATTTCTTCGCCAATAATATTCTTTACTTCTTCAGCATTAAACAAAGTCCTACCGATTCTATACATATAAGGTTGAACGACAGTCCACTGAAATTTCATAAATCGACGATAATCTTCTCCTGACAATCTCTTGATTTCTTCGGGAAACATACTACTCAATCCGCTTCGTCTCAAACCCATATATTGTTCCATAGCAATCAAGGCGCGGGAAACGGAAATTTGCCAATCATCATCGGATAATTGATAAATAACTTTCTGTTTCGCAACTTTTTCCAATTCTCCCAAAACCAAATGAGCCGCGCTATGTTGAACGCTTACCTTATTCAAGCCGCCAATTCGAGCCAGGGTTCTCAATCTATCTACTTGAATACCCTTAAAATCGCCCTGGACGAAGTCGGAAGCAATAAGAAAATCAGGATTAAATTCCCGCAAAATACCGAGAAAATAATTGACCAATTTTATATCGGCAAATTGATGCCCCAAGGATAACTCACCCAAAAAAGCAAATTTAGCCGAACCATTCAAAACATGAATATCCTTAGGACGCACAATTTTACGATTCAAATCTTCTTCTTGAAGCTTCGCCAATTCGGCAAGAGAGCCGAATTTCTTAGCCATTGCAGTCCGTTCTTGTTCTTGTTCCAAAGTATTATTAGCTTTAATAATACCGAAAGCCCTAATGGTTTCCGCAGAAATAACACCGATTTCTTTCAAGCCTTTATCCAATCGATATAATTTAACCGATTTTTTAGAATTAATCTTTACATTCAACAATCCTTCATCAACATAAGCATTCAGCAATTGCTCCAAAAACCAAGGTTTGATATCTACAATAGAAGAAATAGACTCCACCAACTCCCAACCACCATTAAAAGCGTTGAGAATTTTTACTTTATTGTATTCCGGACTCAAATTCTTCAATTCATCAGTCGAATAAAAATCGGGCAAATTGCAAAGATAAATAAGATGTTTCTCTCCGGGACGCCTGAGCTGTGTCAAAGCTCCCCATTCAACAAACTTAGATAAAAGACCTCGAGCCTTATTCAAGGCATCATAACCTACCGGACTTTTTTTGGTAAGTTTTTCGGCAAATTGAGTATTCCTGATGATTCGTTGTTCTTTCAAAAGTTCAAAAATAATATCCCAATATTTTTTTAATCTCGGCACCATATTTTCCAGAAAATATTCCAAAGAAATTTCTTGCATTTCCAATAATTCAATCTTTGCCTTATTGGGCAATTTTTTAAAAGATATCTTCCCTTTCAAAAATAATTGAACCTTTTGAGTAATTCCATCGCCACTTTTTTCATCACTGCTCTTTCCATTACCGTTCATTTTCCAATCCTCCTTTGCTCTCTGAAGTTTATAAGAGAGCGATATTCCGCATATAGCGGAAGTTTTTTAAAGTTCTTTCTACCCACATATTAATCTCTAAAAAATGGTTTTGCAATAGTAAAGCCCGCTTCAATAAAAAATTGAAGCGGGCTTAAAAACAACGTTTTTCCTACTATTTTTTAATCATGGGCACGAAATCAAATCCGGGAAATTCTTTCATTTCAAAATCATTTTCCGTCTTTTTAGTTCCCAACCAAAGACTATTTTTCATCGGCCAGACTATTTGTCCTCCAATCTTTAATTGCTTCTTCCATTCTTCAAGCAATGCTTCTGGAGCGGTGGCAGAAATTATTTTATCAAAAGGAGCTTTAGCGGCAAATCCATGAGAACCATCACCCAAAATCACTTCCGCTATACCCTTTTGTTCATAACGATTAATATTTTTCTTACCAAACTGATAAAGTTCCGGGATGATTTCTATACCAAAAACTTTTCCTCTAGTTCCTACTATTTCGCATAACAAAGCCATCTGCCAACCGGATCCAAAACCAATATCTAAAATCTTATTTCCTTCCTGGGGCTGAAGCAACTCCAACATAAACGCCACAGTCAAAGGCTGAGAAATTGTTTGGCCAAAACCAATACCTAAAGAATTATTCGCATAAGCATCATTTTTTAAATACTCAATAACGAAATCAAAACGATCCACTTTTTTAAAAGCCTCGATAATATGAGGAGTTTTTAAATGGCCAGCTTTAATCAAATCGTCTACTAAGCGATTATTAAGTTCACTCATAAACTAAATAATTTTAAAAAATGTCGACGAGATATTAAGATAAAAGTTTTTTAAATTTGGCTTCGTCTTTCTTCTTTTGAAATGGCCCTAAAATAGCCAGATTCAAATTCTTTGGTTGAAATAACTCCTTAGCTAAATCCATAATCATTTTAGCATCAACCGCATCTATTCTCTTATACATTTCCTCCAAAGAAAAAATTTCTTTGTAATAAAGTTGTTGCAAACCATAGAAAAAGGCAAATTCATCGGAACTTTCCAAGCCCAAAGCTTGCTTTCCTTTCAAATAATCCTTAGCCTTTTTAACTTCCGCTTCTTGAGGCGGCTCATTAGCGATTTCTCTAAATGCTTCCATAATCACCTTAACGGCTTCTTCGGTTTTATTCAAAGCCACACCGGTAGCTACGCCGAAGAACCCATGATCACAATCCAAATCAGCTAAACTATAAACATAATAGGCAGCACCCATTTCCTCGCGAATTTTTTGAAAAAGACGAGAACTCATTCCCTGCCCCAAAATAACAGACAATAAACTTAACGTATAACGACGTTCATCGAACTTATCGAAAGCGCGAGCTCCCAAAATCAAATGAGTTTGATCGGTCTTTTTATTTTTAATCATTACAGCCGGCTCTTTTTGTGATTCTTTGATTTTTTGTTCGACAAGTCCTTTATTTTGATTGATGTCTTTAAATAAATCTTTCAAATACCCTTCAACAATTTCTTCGTTAAAATGCCCGCTCACCACCACTAAGGTTTTATCGGCAGTATAATTATTTTTAATATAATCTAAAAATTGAGGTCGTGTAATTTTTTTAATTATTTCTTTTTCTCCCAAAACTCTCCAGCCTGCCGGTTGATCTCCATAAAGAAGACGCAATAAAACATCATAAATTTGACTAGTAGGAGTGTCCTCGTCCAAATTCATCTCCTCAATGATTACTCCTTTTTCTTTTTCCATTTCTTCTTCCTTAAATAAAGAGTTTTGATAAATATCGGAAATAAGATCAAGAGCCACATCCAAATGACGGCTATCAACTTTTACATAATAACCGGTATGTTCTTGACTGGTAAAAGCGTTAAAATTAGCCCCCAAGCTATCCATAAGAGAAGAAATTTCTTTGGAGGTTGGACGTTTAATCGTGCCCTTAAAACACATATGCTCCAAAAAATGAGAAATGCCATTAATTTCTTTTTTCTCATATTCAGAACCGGCGCGCACTAAAATCAAAACCGTCACAGTGCGAGTTTCTTTTAAAGGCACCAATAAAGCATCCAATCCGGATGGAAGTGTTATTTTTTTTACTTTTTGATTTTTTTTCTTTGTATCCATATTTTTTATTATTCTTCAGATTCCCCCTTAGGACCCTCAACCATAACCGGTTCAATATTGCTGGATTTTTCCGTTATTTTCAAGATATCCTTGTCTACTTTTCCTAATTCTTTATAAGCGAAATTATAAGCATTAACAGAAGTTCCTAAGTGATTACCCAGTTTTTTCATATAGCTATCATACTTTCTCAAATGATCGGAAAGGTCGTCTACTCTTTTTCTGATTTCTCTGGCAGACTCTTCAATTTTAAAAGCTCTAAATCCGTACAAAACCGATTGTAAATAAGCGGCAAAAGTTGTAGGAGAAACAATGATAACATTCTTCTCTTTATAAGCATAATCAATCAAACTTCTGGTGTTAACTTTTACCGATCCCACCTCGTTAACCAATAAATCATAATAAATTCCTTCGGCAGGAATGAACATAAAGGCAAAAGGCAAAGTGCCCTCATTAGTTTTAATGTACTTAGAAGTTTCGTCAATTCTTTTTTTCAAGTCACTCTTAAAATCTTTCTCCAATTCCGATTTTCTTGTTTCGTCACTTTCATTAATGATACGATTATAATTATCCAAAGAAAATTTAGCATCTACAGGGATCATTCCCTCTTTAGTCAAAATGACCGCGTCTACTTTTTCTTTATTACTGAACTCATATTGAATTTTATAAGCATTAGGCGGAAGAATATTGCTTAAAATCAATTCCAAACTAGCTTCGCCTAAATTACCCCTCTGTTTTTGATTTTTTAAAACTTTCTCCAAATTCTGAAGTTGATCAGCAATAGTAAAAACTTGTTTATTAGATTCCTGTACTTGAGACACCTGAGCCGTAATGTCTTTTATTAATTTTTGAGACTCGGAAAACTGAGTAACCACGGCTGATTGCATCTCCTGACGTGATTCGGAAAGTTTTTGATCTAAGGTTTTATTGATGTGTTCTATTTGATTTTGAAGCAATAAAAAGGATTGATCGTTATTTTTTCCTTGAGTAATTTTTTTAAAAAGAGAAAATAAAGCAAATAAAATTGCCCCAACGCCAAAAATCAACGCAATCAATATAACCAATAAATAATAATTCATGAACCAAATTTATATAGCCAACGAATAAACCAAATAATTAAACTAATTAAGCCGAAAGCCAATGAAATTATCCAATGCCCGCTGCCAATCATAATGACCATTATTGCAATAATAGTGATAGTTCCCGCGTAAAGTTTCATATTTTTTCAAATAAATTGCGGCCTTAAATTAATTATACAATTATTTCTTCATTAAAGCAAAAACAAAAAAATTATTTTTCTTCCAATAAAAAACGCTCCAAAGTCGGCTCTATGCGCTGAGCCACCAATTTATAACCATCGGAATTAGGATGTTTCAAATCATTCATCAAATCCTCGGCGTTTATTATGCCATCAAGAATGGCTCGCACATAACCAATATTCTTTTCTGTGGCAATGGATTGAAACATATTTTCATAATCAGGAAAATAAACATTACTAAGCCCCAATAAAATAACCTTTATCCCCTTTGCCTGAATTTTTTCAATAATTGTATTTAAATTTTTTTCTGTTTCTGTTTGAGGAATTCCATCAAGCAAATCATTGCCACCCAATAAAACAATGGCTATTTCCGGTCTAGGAGATAAATCCAATACATCGGATTGAAGTCTTTCTAAGGCGCGAAGAGTAGTATCACCACCAACCCCCTTGTTAACAACGGTAATGCCCAAACTTTGAGCCAAATAAGCCCCATAACTGTCACTAGCGTTAGAAGCGCCGACTCCAGCAGTCAAACTGTCACCAAAAACAACCACTACTCGGCCCTTAAAATAAGATTTATCATAACGGCCTCCGGTAGTCAATAATAGAGCTAGAATAACCACGGCCAATAAAAATATGATGATATCTTTGGCGTTATATTTATTAAAAACAAAATTGTTCATAACTAATGTATTTTAGCACATTGAGAGGCAAAATTCCAATCTACTAGCTAACAAATTAAAACGGCGTCATTTATTAGAACCAAACCCCCGCAATCTTTTAAAAGATTGCGGGGGTGTATTCAATCATTTTTAATCAGGAATAACTTCTTTCCAGTAAGGATTGATGGTTTTAACTTGGATTTGTTTACTGATGGTGCAAGTTTTGTTAGCGGAGTTTTTAACAGTAAGGGTTATGGTTTTGGCTCCGGCGGAATTGAATTTAACATTAGAAATGTTTTGCG
>Ga0209099_1003115_pt1 | contig 13801 bp, 13 predicted proteins | sample AD_JPNHW2_MetaG_FD_184430 | JGI IMG/M metagenome (GOLD analysis project Ga0209099, IMG submission 184430) | Active sludge microbial communities of municipal wastewater-treating anaerobic digesters from Japan - AD_JPNHW2_MetaG (SPAdes) (version 2) | ecosystem: Engineered > Bioreactor > Anaerobic...
ATTCCTTTTTCCAATACTCGCATCGACTCCGTACTGAGCTTCCGTATCTCGGCGACGTCGAGAAGCCTGTCCTCGTCCTCCGCGTTCAGCAGGGCGTTCCTGGAGATGCGGACGGCGTGATCGCCTATGCGCTCTATGCCACGCGCCACCAGCATCAGGTCGTTCGATTCGAAGATGTTGATGCCCATGCGGTCCCCCAGCCGGCGGTCCCGGGCTATGAGGGTGTTCTGCTTCACCGCCATCCAGTAAAGGCGGTCCACGTCCGTGTCGCGGTCGATGACGTCCTCCGCCAGACCCTTGTCCTCATCGCATAGCGCTTCGATGGCATCGGCGTGCATGCTGCGCACTATGAGGTGCATTCGTCTGACGCACTTCTCCTGCGGTAGTTCTATAGGATCGGAAAGGTCGTGCATGATGACGCTGTTGGCCGTTTCTTCAACGACCTCCGGGCCGATCGCCAGGCGGGAGAACTCGCGTATGGCGCTCTTGGCCTCCGGCTCCATGCGGTCCTTGGAGCGGACCTCTATCATGTTGTATCCCACGAGATAGGCGCCGATGAGCTTTCGGGTCAGGTGTTCGGCGCTCTCCTCGCCGTCGGTCCAGATCTCCTTTCGGAACGTTTCCTTGCGGCGGTCCATGTTGGTGTCCAACAGGATCGTACCGTCAAGCTGAACGGCCATGGTAACCTGGTCGCCCGCTTTAAGTCCAGAGGAGTCCACCCAGCTCTTCGGCAACGACACTGTCAACGTGGAAGCTCCGGTCTTCTGCACCCGGCGGATCTCGGTGTTCATGATACGGTCCTGTTTCACGAGCATAGATAAGTGCTTATTGTATATACAAAACTTACTAGAAATATAAAAAATTCTAATAGATACTATTTCTATATACAAAATACAAGAACATATTCTACTTAGCCAATGTATATATTCTCCACTTTGGTAACTTGTTCCCGAAAGAATGGACATAGAGCTAGTCGGTTCAGGAAAGGACATCGTTGTAAGACGCCAGCTCAATCCTCCGTCTATCTTCCCGGGTGAATGGACCGCGACTCTGCGTTCTTTCTTTGATGATCAATAGGTGAACACATGGAAGGCAAAATGAAATTGATAGCCCTCGGCGTCGTCGCCATAATCATAGTGGCCGCCGTCGGGACATTCCTGCTCACCCAGAACAATGATGACGACCCAGAGGCGTTCGTCATCTCACAGAAGGGGTCTGACACCATGTTGGAGCTCTGCCAGATCTGGGCCGAACAGTACATGGAGAACAACAGCAAGGCGACCATCGAGGTCTCTGGCGGCGGAAGCGGTACCGGCATAAGCGCTCTGATTAACGGCCAGGTCGACATCGCCCAGGCCTCCCGGGCCATGAAGTCGTCCGAGAAGGAAAGCGCCATAGCCGCCGGGTTCACCCCGGTGGAGTTCAAGGTGGCCATAGACGGCATCGCCATCATCACCAACGATGACAACACCGTCACCAACCTGACCATGGCACAGCTGCGCGGTATGTACAACGGTACGTACACCAACTGGAACCAGGTAGGCGGACCCAACCTCGGGATCACCCTGTACGGAAGGCAATCCTCCTCCGGTACCTACGTGTACTTCCAGGAAGAGGTTCTTAAGAACAAGAACTACAGCGCGAACATGAACATGCTGACCGGCAACTCCGCCATCGTAAACGCGGTCCAAGGCGACTCGGGCGGGGTCGGCTACGTCGGCATTGGCTACGTCAGCAACCCGACGGGCATAGACATAGTATCCCTTAAGGCGGACGCAGGCTCCGACGCCTACCTTCCAACGGACGAACAGGCCGTCCTTAGCGGTGACTACGAGCTGGCCAGGTACCTTTATCTGTACACCAAGGGCACCCCCAGCGGAGGCGTTAAAGATTACCTGAAATGGATAGTTGATCCCCAGGAGGGACAGGCCATAATCGCCGAGATCGGTTTCTACGCCATTCCCCACAACGTCTACGAGGACAACCTTGTGAAGATGGGTCTGACCCCCTCGGCGGTCACCATCACCCAGAAGGGCTCCGACACCATGCTCGAGCTGTGCCAGATTTTCTCCGAGGAGTTCAACGCGGACTACCCGTGGATCACCGTTGAGGTCTCTGGCGGCGGAAGCGGAACCGGCATAAGCGCCCTGATAAACGGCCAGGTCGACATCGCCCAGGCCTCCCGGGCCATGAAGTCCAGCGAGCGAACGTCCGCTATCGCCAACGGCGTTGAGCCTGTGGAGTTCAGGGTGGCCATAGACGGGATAGCCGTCATAACCCACCAGTCCAACGGAGTTAGCGTCCTGACCGAGGAGCAGCTCCGCGGCATCTATAACGGGACGTACACCAACTGGAACCAGGTCGGCGGTTCGGACCGGGCCATCACCCTGTACGGAAGGCAGTCCTCCTCCGGTACCTACGTGTACTTCCAGGAAGAGATCCTGAAGAACAAGAACTACAGCGCGAACATGAACATGCTGACCGGCAACTCCGCCATCGTCGCCGCGGTCCAGGGAGACCAGGGCGGCATCGGGTATGTCGGTATCGGCTACGCCAACGCCTCTGGGATCAAAGTCCTGGAGCTGAAGGAGTCCGTATCGGACCCCGCGTATAGCCCGATGGACGAGGACGCGGTGCTTAGCGGCGACTACATCCTGTCCAGGTACCTGTACGTCTATACCGACGGGACACCCACGGACCAGGTCAGCCGGTGGCTGGACTGGATACTTAGCGTCGACGGTGGTCAGAGCGTAGTGAGCGAGATAGGCTTCTATGCCCTCCCCCAGACGGTCATCCAGGAAGAGATGGCCAAGCTGGGCTGATCCAAACCCCTTCCTCGAACCCTTTCAAAACCCCAACAAACCATTTTCCAAACCCTATAGGAGCGTGGTTAGCGTGGCGTTGAAGTTACGTAAGGAGAAAGGACGCAGGTTGCGCAAGAACAAGCACCTGCCGCCCCGGGAGAAAGCGATCCAGCTAGCGCTTAACATCGCCACCTGGACCTCCATTGTGGCTTTGGCCGCGGTTTTCGGCGAGCTTATGCTGGGAGCGCTACCGGCGTTCTCTTCCATTAACATCATCGATTTCTTCACTGGCACGGTATGGAACCCCTCCCACCCGATGTACCCGTTGTACGGGGTCGTGCCATTGTTCGTAGGGACCATGATGGTGTCGTTCGGGGCGGCCCTTATAGCCATACCAATCGGGCTAGGTTGCTCGATCTGGCTGGCCGAGCTCGCGAGTCCCAGGGTGAAAGCGGTGTTCAAGCCGGCCGTGGAGATACTGGCAGGGATACCGTCGGTCATCTTCGGTTTCTTCGCGCTGGTCATACTATCGGAATGGATCTCCGTGGTCTTCGATCCCGTGACCAAGTTGAACGCCCTGAACGGGGCGATAATGCTGGCGGTGATGATGATACCGATAATGGTCACCGTGGCCGAGGACGCCATGAACGCGGTTCCCAGAAACCTTCGCGAGGCGTCCCTGGCGTTAGGTGCCACCCGCTGGGAGACCATTCGTCACGTGGTCGTGCCCGCCTCATTGTCCGGCGTTGTGGCGGCCATCGTTCTGGCCTTCGGCAGAGCGGTCGGGGAGACCATGACCGTGCTGATGGCCACCGGTAACGCCACCTTGCTTCACTTCGACTTTCTCCGTTCGGTCCAGACCATGACCGCCGCGATAGCGATCGACTTCGGTGAGGTGGAGTTCGGTTCGGATCATTACCACGTCCTGTTCCTGGTCGGGCTGGTGCTCTTCGTCATGACCTTCATAATCAATTTCCTGGCCGACTGGGTCATTAGGCGATACAGGGAGGAGTATTGATGATGCTGAGCCGGAAGGCCACCGAGGTGGCGGTCTTCAGCCTTTTCCGGGGTTGCGCTGTGCTCGTTGTGCTGGCATTGCTGGTGCTGGTGGGTTACATAGCCACCGGCGGCCTTGAGCGCCTGAGCATCGAGTTCCTTACTGACATGCCGCGCCGGGCCAACACCCAGGGCGGAATATTCCCGGCCATAGTGGGCACTTTCTACCTGATGTTGATAGTGCTCTCCATATCCGTGCCGATCGGGGTCATGTCCGCAATATATCTAGTGGAGTACCAGCAGAACTCCCTGATGGGGAGGGTGTTCAGACTGGCCGTCTACAACCTGGCCGGGGTGCCGTCGATAGTCTACGGACTCCTGGGGCTGGGGATATTCGTGGCCTATCTAGGATTGGGCTTCTCCCTGATCTCCGCCGGTCTTACGCTCAGCATTATGACATTGCCGCTGATGATCTCGTCCGCCCGGGAGGCCATCGCCGCCGTGCCAAGCACTGTGCGAGAGGCGTCCTACGCCCTGGGGGCCACCAAATGGCAGACCATCTGGCATCACGTTCTGCCTTACGCTTTACCAGGCATATTCACCGGAATAATCCTTTCAGTGTCCAGGGCGGCCGGGGAGACAGCGCCGCTCATGCTCACTGGAGTGGCCATGTCCTTGCAGAGGCTGCCGGACAGCTTCTTCGACAGCTTCATGGCCTTGCCCTATCATGTGTTCTATATGGCCACGCAATCTTCCAACCTGCTGGCCACCCGCCCCATACAGTACGCAACCGCGTTGGTGCTATTGCTCTTGGTGCTAGGTATGAACCTCTTCGCCATCGTCCTCAGGAAAAGATATCGCGACAAGTACAGGTGGTAAAATGACCACAGCCATTCACACCGAAGACCTTCACGTATACTTCGAGAAGAACCACGCCCTCAAGGGCGTGAACATGGACATCGAGATGAACAAGATTACCGCCATCATCGGCCCGTCCGGCTGCGGCAAGTCCACGTTCATTCGATGTATCAACCGCATGAACGACCTGATCCCCGGTTGCACCGTGAAGGGAAAGGTGATGGTGGACGGGGAGGATGTCAACGATGACGACGTGGACGTGGTCGACGTCCGCAAACGCATCGGCATGGTCTTCCAGAAGCCCAACCCGTTCCCCAAGAGCATCTATGAGAACGTGGCCTATGGACCGCGACTGCACGGTGTCGCCGAGACGATCGACGGAAAGGTTCGCCGGCGCAAGCACACCAAGAAGGAACTGGACGAGATAGTCGAGCATTCCATACGCCGGGCGGCCCTGTGGGACGAGGTCAAGGACCGCCTGGACAAGAGCGGGACGTCGTTATCGGGCGGGCAGCAGCAGAGGCTGTGCATCGCTCGGACGTTAGCGGTCGGTCCGGAAATAATCCTGTTCGACGAACCGTGCTCCGCTCTCGATCCCATAGCCACCGCCAAGATCGAGGACCTGCTGGTCGATCTGAAGAAGGATTACACGGTGGTCATCGTGACGCACAGCATGCAGCAGGCGTCGCGCATTTCGGATCGCACGGCCTTCTTCTACCTGGGCGACCTTATAGAGATGGGCGATACCAAGCAGATATTTGAAAAACCTTCGAAGGAGCTAACGGAGCAGTACATAACCGGGAGGATGGGCTGATGACCCCGCGAACCACGTTCACATTTGAGATGGAGGAGCTTAACAAGGAGATAACCGAGATGGCCAACGCCTCTCGTACCGCATTCGAAAAAGCGGTCCAGATGATCACCGACATGGACTTCTCCCTGCGCGAGGAGGTACGGGCGCTGGACAAACGCATCTACCAGCTCAACGAGCAGATCGACCGGCACTGCCTGGACATCATCGCCCTGCATTCGCCGGTCGCCGGCGACCTGCGATTGATAGCCGCCTGCCTGAAGATGGTGGAGGACCTCAACCGCTTCGGGCGGTACGCCATGGACATTGCCGAGCTAATAGATGATTTCGAAGAAGGGAAGGCCTTCAAGCGCTTCGAGGCGCTGCGCACCATGTCGTGTCTCGTCGTAGGCATGGTGGACGACGCGGTGTACTCGTTCCTGCAGAGGGACGCTGAAAAAGCGTCTCACCTGCACGAGCGGGACGACGCGGTGGACGCGCTGTACGACACCATATTCCGGGAGATACTGACTTACATGATGGAGGACCCCCGGAAGATCACCGTGGGCATCGACCTGATCCTAGTGGCTCGCTACATGGAAAGGGTGGCCGACCACTCCTGCAATATCGGCGAATACGTCTACCACATGGTGACCGGGGACCGTCTCGATCCGACGCTGAGGACCGGGGACGTGGATGTGTCTTGCGCCAAAATATTCGAGCATCCCGACCCCCGCTCCGATCTGGACCTGAAGTGACGATGAGAACGCTCCTAAACCCTTTCCAAACCCTTTACTCATATTTTTAACTCAAGGCACAAGGCTAATATCCATTCAGCATCATAGTTCGTCCCAATGAACGATTGCAGGATGAGGGCCAAGAAGGCCGTTGACGAGCTGGAGAAGCAGATGGGCGGCTACGTTCCGCCGACGCTGCACCACATCAAGAACAACCACCCGGCCCTGGCGGTAATAATCGGGGACATGGACAAGGTCATCAACACCGACGGCGCTCTGGACCGCAAGACCAAGCGTTTGATCGCATTGGCCTGCGTTTCCGTGCGCATGTGCGAGGGATGCATCTATCCCCAGGCCAAGGTGGCCAAGAACTGCGGTGCCACTCGTGAGGAGATCATGGAGGCGCTGAACATCGCCGTGCTCACTGGCGGAGTTCCGTCCTGGTCCACCGCGCGCACCGGGATCACCGAGCTGTTCGCGGAGTGGGACGCCGAGGACGCGGAGAAGGCCAAGCTTGGCGCGAAGGCCGTCCCGAAGAAGGTCTCGGTGCAGCCCGGCGCGGCCAAGAAACCGGCAAAAAAGAAGTAGGCCAGTTTCCGCCCTGAAAAACCTTTTTTTCTTCTTTATATTTTAAATAAATTATTCTTATTTTGGCAAAGTATTAATAATATCTTCCCATCACTTCACATCGGAGAAATCACTTTGGCGTATCGACCTAACCGGAACAAGAGCAGAGCGGGGAAACCGAACAACTACCGGGACCGGGACGCGCCGTCGACCCGCGTTGGCATGCTTAACCAACGCCGACTGGGCGAGTTCAGGTACGACGTCCGGGAGCTGTTCGTCAACAACCAGATGGACCCCGATCTAGCCGCTACGTTCCTGGCCAGCATAATGGCCAAAGGCTCACGCCAGAGCATCCGGGACACCAAGGACTTCGTCCGTGAGCAGCATGCCGCCGGCATCATCACCAAAGAGGTCATGGACGGTTTAATTTATTATTTGGACCGCTACACCAAGTACCAGAGCCAGCAGACCGGCGAGTGATATCCTCCTCTTATTTTAGGGGCGTGGTCGTTCATTCTAGCGACCTGCCCGGCCTGCTATGTTCCGAGGGGCACTAACTTCTGATGCGTAATCCGCAGAGTGGTCCCTCTCGTCCAATCATCGTTTGGTCGCTATCGTCGTGAGCAGCGGAACCTTACTTTCTCAATCCCTCGTCTCCATCGTGAACACGTGGGGTTGGTCGCCGACCGGCACTATGACCCGAAGATACCACCGTCCATCCAGTTCGAACTCCACGCTGCCATTGCCGATGACCGACCTCTCCTGGTCATAGCGCAACAGGCCGCCCTCGAACATGTCCATCATGATGTCCTGACTGAAATGATAGTAAGCGTAGTTCCTCACCGACACGTTGTAGACCTTGCCGTCCGTGCGCATCAGACGCATCTCGTCCTCCCCGAGCATGGACCACTCCTTCCCGTAGTGCTGGCGGGAGTTGCCGATATCGATCGCCCTGTCCGACCATTCCCGGTCCTCGCTGGCGATGTCCGTTCCAACCAAGTCCGTCAGCAGGAAAGTCGCCCGCCATCTTTCCGAAATGATGTCCTGGCGATAGTTGGTCAGGGTGTTTCCGCCCCCGTAGACGACGTTCATAAGGAACCCGCCCTCCATATCAGGCCACAGAATTAAGCTACGGTCCAGCTTCTTCTCGCCCCAGGGAGTTTCCATGCTCACCTTATCGATCATAGTGGGGAAGAATCCGATCTGCCAGGTGTGTAAAAACATGAATGCCGTTCCGTTCTGGCGGCCCTCATCGATCAGTTGCGCAAAGCTTTCGTTCTCCCACGTCAGCTCATCCTCTCTCGACAGGGTATCAAGCACATAGGTTCCGTTATGCACCGCGCCGTCCATGTCCATGCTGACGCTATAGGTGAACACACCCTGCGCCCGCGTGAATTCCCCGCCTTCGTCATCCTCTTCGGCGTGGGACATAAAGGCCACGCTGATCAGCATGACGATGATGAAGGCCGCCAGCACCGACTGCGACAATGATATCTCCGCCATAAATTCCCCAATCCAAATAATCATTCAGGGTTACTTATATTTGTTCTCACGCTTCTATAAAATGATTCTAAAGGGGTTTACCTCAGCAATTGCTGGCTAGCGTCATGGACAAAGGCTCACGCCAGAGCATCCGGGACACCAAGGACTTCGTCCGTGAGCAGCATGCCGCCGGCATAATCACCAAAGAGGTCATGGACGGTTTAATCTATTACTTGGACCGCTACACCAAGTACCAGAGCCAGTAGGCCGGCGAGTGATCTTCTTCCATCGCCCCGCCCTCGGATGACGGTCCCAAGGTCCGCATCCATTTTTCCGGTCGCTCGATTTATATCGTTCAAGCAATAGATTTAAGCTCTCTTACGCAGGTCAATTTTCCTAAGGTGGGGGATCTGTCGGAACAGGCGAAGATGATCCAGGTGATGCTGCTCGCTTTAATGCTGGTGATGACCAGCGGGGCGGCCTTCTACATAGGCGGGGAGAACGAAGGTCCGGTGCCAACATTGCCCAGGGACACGTACATGATGCTCACGTACGAGGTCGAAGGGGTTTTTAACGGAACGCCGGTGAACGGGTCCTTCGGGGTACAGATGCTCACTGGAGGGATCGGCAGCGGCTTCTCTTACAGCTGGCCCTATAACATCACCGGGAACCTGGGTCCCTTGGCGACCCTGCCCGGGTTTATATTCGGATTGGACTGCTTCCTGGTGCGGTCGACGATGGACACCCCCTGGGGGGAGAAGCAGGGGATGCTTTTCATCGGCCAGACGTTCAATTGGAACGGGAGCCAGGGCGTGGTGTTCACTTACAAGGGGGTGGACACCGGCCTGGCGTACCGTATAGACCTGGTCGCCCCGGAGGCCAAGGCGACCTACTCTCTGGCCGCCATCAACATCACCGGGATGGAGGACCTGGACCTCAGCGTCCGGAACGACCTTGGCGATCTCACCGCCGCTCGTCATTTGGAGGACGGATACAGCACCATATTGTCAGGGTCCGGGACATGGGGTCTTTTGGAGGCTCTTGATGATGAATCCTACCGCATATCATTGAACGCCACCGACTACGCCTTCATGGTCTTCGGGGAGCAGGAGATACTGTCCATGGCGGCAGGCGGGGACTTCAGTCCCGTCGGGGAATGGTCGATGAACGGCAACGGGAGCAGGGAGTTCGTAATCACCGATCAGATGGTGTTCTTCTACCTGGATCCGATCGTCGGCTCTTCCGGGGCGGACGGCCTCCTGGTGATAACGATGCTGTGAGGACGCCCGAACCTCAATCTCCCTTCGCTTCCTTCCAGGCCTCTTCCAGGTCCTTCCTTTCCACCGTCTCCAGAACGTAGCGACCGAACTCCTCGCCGGTGGCACCGTCGGAACGTCCAGTTATCTTTTTCTTCTTTTCGAACTGGGTGCAGAGGTCCAGGGCCATCTCCAGTTTCTTCGCCTTTTCTACGTAACCGACATGGTTCAGCAGCATGGCGGTGGCCTTGATCATGGAGCTGGGGTCAGCGTACTGCGCGCGACCTTCGTCCACCATGCGCGGGGCGGAGCCGTGTATGGCCTCGAACATGGCGTAGCGCGAGCCGATGTTGGCGCTACCGGCCGTCCCGACGCCTCCCTGGATCTGCGCCGCCTCGTCAGTGAGTATATCGCCGTACAGGTTCGGCAGCACCATGACCTTGAACTCCGCGCGGCGGTAAGGGTCGATCAACTTGGCGGTCATGATGTCAATGAACCAGTCGTCCCACTTGACCTCCGGGTATTCTTTTGCGATCCGCTCAGCAACGCTCAGGAACTTGCCGTCGGTCCTCTTGATGACATTGGCCTTGGTAACGACCGTAACGCGGTTAGTACCGGTCTTCCTGGCGTGATCGAAAGCCAGTCGAATGATGCGCTCGCTTCCCTGCGTGGTGGCCACGGTGAAATCGATTGCGATATCGTCGTTAACGTCCACGCCCTTGCTCCCCAGGATGTAACCGCCCTCGGTGTTCTCCCGGAAGAAAATCCAGTCGATGCCCTGCTCCGGAATCCGTACTGGGCGGACGTTGGCGAACAGATCAAGCTCTCTGCGCATTGCAACGTTCGCTGACTCGATGTTCGGCCAGCCGTCGCCTTTCTTCGGGGTGGTCGTCGGTCCCTTCAGAACGACATGGCACTTCTTCAGCTCCGCCAGAACGTCGTCCGGTATGGCCTTCAGCTGCCTGGCGCGGTTCTCGATAGTTAAGCCATCTATCGTCCGCACCTCCACCTTGCCGGAGGCGATCTCCTCCTTCAGCAGCTCCCTCAGCACGTTCTCGGCGTGCTTGCATATGTAAGGTCCGATGCCGTCGCCGCCGACGACACCAATAACCATCTTATCGAGCGAAGCGTAGTCCATCCAGCCGGAGGAGGCCTTCATGTCCTCCACCCGCTTCAGCTGCTCCTTGAGTATCTTCCCGAAGTGCTCCTTGGCGGCGTTTATCTCGGCATCGTTCATTTTGACCAGGTACAGGCAAACGATAAACACTTATTACTTTTTTTCAGGCGAGGGCTCAACAAGACGACCTGTTGGAGATATATTAACAGATATTAAATCAATATAAAATCACTAATAAACAATATATAGGATTGATAACGATATCGACATCAATGAGTGCCGATCATTGCCAGGAAGGACAGAATCTAGAGTTCAAGAAACTGGTAAGAAATTTCAACGACATCGGCCAGATAGTATGCGCATTCGCCAACACCTCTGGCGGGGAGATCCTCATCGGGGTCGATGATGATGGCAACTCGATCGGTCTGGATGAGAGCAGGTTGGATGATATTCAACTGCGTTTATCTGGTGCTGTCCAATGTGTTTCCCCCAATCCCATTCACAACATTCAGATCGAGCAGGTTGATGGGAAGAGCATCATAAGATTGACGGTAAAGGCGTTAGCCACGGATTCATTCTGCACTCACAACGGGCTCATCTACATTAGATCTGGAAGTTCCAATCTTCGGTTGGATGGTCCGGCGTTGATGCAGTTCCTAGCCGACCGGCAGGTACTCCGATACGACTACCGTACCAGCGATGAAACGTTGAATGATATTGATGAGAAGAAGGTCCGAGATTACCTCATCATGCGTTCGCCTGGTGCGATTCCCGATCCTTTCATTCTAAAGGACGTGCTCTTCAATCTAAGGTTAGCGACCAGTGGAGGTGTTCCGAGGAACGCCGCCGTGCTGATGTTCAGCAACAATCCTCGAAGGGCGGTTCCACAAAGCGAGATACGGCTCGTTCGCTTCGCTGGGCGGGAACCGGTCAGGATACTTGACAGGCTATATGCCGACGGTACAATACTCGAAAATCTTACTACCGCCGAAGCGTTCATATTTCGGAACATCAAGGTCGGCCTCAAGGTCGAAGGGATGATCAGCCAAGAGGTCCCAGAATATCCCTTGGCCGCGATCAGGGAGCTATTAATAAACGCCGTCGTGCACCGGGACTATTTTGATTGCAACGGGGTTCAGGTGAGCATATTCGATGACCGCATCGAGATAGTCAATCCAGGTCGACTTCTCCCCGGGCTAAGCATTTCTGCGCTTGGGTCCATATCCATCCAGAGGAACCCAATTCTATATGGGCTGTTGAGAGAGCTGCGGGTCGTTGAGGGAATGGCAAGCGGCATACCGAGAATACGAACGGCCATGATGGAGGCCGGGCTCCCCGGTCCCCGTTTCGATGAGATCGCCGGTTTCTTCAAAGCCACCCTGCTGAACTCATCGGCCAGGGAGCTCAACCCTATCACCGATAGACAAAAAAAAGCGCTCCGGGTCATACAAGAAAAAGGGAAGATAACCACCGGCGAGGTCTCCTTCATAATGTCCGTCTCAGTTCCTACCGCCTACAACGACCTGCAGGCACTGGAACGGGCAGGATACGTGGTCCGCCAGGGTAAGGGCCGGGGATCTCACTATCTAATTATAAGATGAGCGTGGGCGCCCTGAACAAAATATCAGCGTCCGGCGGGGATCGGCGGAGGATCTTACGACTATAAGGGAGAGGGTTATGGGATGGGAGCCTTTCTTCCGGACGCTTTAGCCTAGAAGGCATCTTGAATCTTGGTGTTGTGAGCTTATAAAGCATTGCTTTCCTCTATCAAAATGAATGAACATCTTGACTGGATGATATCAGACCAGTAAGTCCAGTTATTTTGGATGGGAAGAGTTTTTACCCGTTAACGTTAATGGCGTTGAACCGGTTCGGCCTACCATATCTTTTATCAGGCCTTGCCCTGCTTGGCCACGGCGTCCATCGCCTTAGAGATGGCTTTCTGGTCCCCTAGATAATAGGATCGTATGGGTCTCAGAGCCTCATCAAGCTCATACACCAACGGTACCCCGGTCGGAACGTTCCTGGAAACTATCTCCGCATCGGGCACCTTGTCCAGATATTTGACCAACGCCCGCAGCGAATTGCCGTGGGCGGCGATGATGACCCGCTTGCCGTTCTTCAGTTCCGGAACGATCTGCTCCTTCCAATAAGGTACGAAACGAGAAACGGTATCCTTCAGGCATTCGGTGCCTGGTATGTCTTCCGTGGCCATGTCCGCGTAACGCCGGTCATGCACGGGGTGACGGGGATCGTCCAGCTCCAACGTTGGCGGTCGAACGTCGTAGGCCCGGCGCCACAGCAACACCTGTTCCTCGCCGTACTTCTTGGCCATCTCCGATTTGTTCAGGCCTTGCAACGCACCGTAATGCTTCTCGTTGAGGCGCCACGATTTCCGAACCGGGAGCCAGCACAGGTCCATGTCCTCCAGGACGATGTCCAGGGTCTTGATCGCTCTTTTCAGAACGGAAGTAAATGCGATATCGAACTCGTAACCGCCGTCCTTCAGAAGGCGGGCGGCCTCGTGCGCCTCCGCCACGCCCTTGTCGGAGAGACCGACGTCGGTCCAGCCGGTGAAGCGGTTCTCCTTGTTCCAGGTGCTCTCCCCGTGACGTAGCAGTACGACCTTGATCATTTTAGTCGATAGTACATGTTGGCCGACGATAAAAACAGTTTCGCCCGCTTTCAGCCAGGACGCGGGCGAATTATTGAAAGAGGATCGCCATCGATCATGCTGCTCGGCATCAAGTATCTGATCCTTCAGCTGGAGCGCCGGTGAGCTTAGGTGTCGCGGTAGGCGACGGACGCCAAGCTGGACGCCATGATCGGGTACGTCATACTGATACTGGTAATCGTGCTGGCGTTGCAGATGGTGAGGAAGAGGTGATCCGCTACCGTTTGAGCCATTCCACGATGCCGGAGACGTCCTTGCCATCGAACGACAGGGCCGTCTGCCCTTCAGGCAGTGTGGATCGCATCTCCACATTGCTGTCCAATAGGAACAACGCTCCGGTTCCGCTCTTGGCTAGCTCATCCGAGAACGTCTTCATTTCGTCCTCGCGGCCGCCGGTGAGGTCGACCACCATGGTGGAAGATCTCGGCTCGGGAAGGGCGCTCAGGGATCCCACGTTCTTAACGAACAGGACCAGCTCCTCGGCCGTGACCAGGTGCGGCAGGAACCCGAATAGGTCCTG
>Ga0209099_1003120_pt1 | contig 13789 bp, 12 predicted proteins | sample AD_JPNHW2_MetaG_FD_184430 | JGI IMG/M metagenome (GOLD analysis project Ga0209099, IMG submission 184430) | Active sludge microbial communities of municipal wastewater-treating anaerobic digesters from Japan - AD_JPNHW2_MetaG (SPAdes) (version 2) | ecosystem: Engineered > Bioreactor > Anaerobic...
TTATGTCTTGTCCTGATATAGGTTGACACTTTTTTCACAAAAACGAGAGGAGAAAACATGAAAAAAGTTGACAACCCGGCTCCAAAAGCTGGAGCAAAAGCGATCAGCTACGGGAAGAAAAAAGAGATAACTGACGCCATCGAGAACGGACAGCTATCCATGAATCAGGCAGCCAAGCTGCACGGAATTTCCAGGAGTACAATCCAGCGCTGGTTTAAACAAATTGGTAACTTTGAGAAAAAGCTACTACACATGGGAGGTAAATCAGCGCAGCAGGAAATACGCGATCTGAAGAAGCGTATTCAGGAGCTGGAGAGCAAGGCGATCATCTATGAGGCCGCCATGGATGTGGTGGAGAAGGATTTTGGGATAAGCCGAAAAAAATTATTGCCCGAATCGCTCCAGCATTTCTTGAAAGGAACCAGAAAGAAATAAACGTCACGCTTCTTTGCAGGCAATTCGGGCTATCCCGTGCAGCTTACTACAAGCAGCAGCGGAAGAGTAGCAAAGAAAAAAGGGAGAAACAGATCATCATGGGATTAGTACAGGCAGAGCGGCGAGCGCAGCCCCGGTACGGAGGAAAGAAGGTGTATAAAGCGATTGCTCCCAAAATACGGGAGGAGGGCATTCGCTGCGGGAGGGATAGGCTATTCGACCTGCTGCGCGGGGAGAACATGCTGGTGAGAAAGAAAAAGAGCTATTCCAGAACAACGAACTCCTACCATAAATTCCGGAAGCATAAGAACCTGCTCAAGGATTTGCAGGTGACCATGCCCGAGCAGGCGAACGTAAGCGACATAACGTATATCCCAACCGATTTTGGCCGCTTATACCTCTACCTGATAACGGATTACTACTCGAAGCGGATCATGGGCTATCACCTATCAGATAATTTAAAAACGGATAGCGCAATCGTTGCGCTGAAAATGGCCATAAAAAATAGGCAGTACCCCAACCGCCCCTTAATACACCACTCGGACAGGGGCTTTCAGTACTGCGATCCCCGCTACACGGAGATACTGGAGCGGAATGGGATACAAATAAGCATGACGACGCGATACGATCCCTATGAGAACGCGGTGGCAGAGCGGGTGAACGGGATACTCAAGGATGAGTTCGAGGTGGGTAGTATGAAAGGGACGGAGAAGGAGGTTCGGCGGGAAATAAAGCGGGCGATAGGGGTATACAACACCAAGCGCATGCACATGAGCTGCGAGTACATGACCCCGGAACAGGCTCATAAAAACGGGCGATACGCGCTAAAAAAGTGGCGCAAAAGATTTTCATCGAACCCCGCGGGGTTCGATGAAAATCTTTCACTAGTTTTGAATCAGATTTAAATGTAAATTTAAATGATTATTAACCGAAAAAAATTGTCAACCATTTTCAGGACGATACATTACCAGTATGAAAGAATTTATTAAATCGATACCAATTTTGTCAGGTTTGTTAATATTCATAGGATATTTCAATTATCTTACATATTATAGGATTTTTGATATCGAAATCTCAACATACTTATCAACGAGTGAATTACTTATATCATTCTTGCCATTAACTTTACCAATATTAGTATTAATTGGAATATTTTCATTTCACGCAATTGGAGCCATAGTTATATTATCTTATCGAAAGAAAAGAAATAGAGATGACAGCGATGAAGATACTTTCAATATATATGCTTTTAGAGAAGTTCTTCTTAACATTATCAAAAACTTTCGAGATAAAAAATATAATAATTGGAGTGCATTATGGCTATTACTTGATATTATTCGTTTAATAATTGCTGCAGCTATAATAATGTTTTTTGTATTATATGTAATTTTCTTAATAAAAATGATATTTAGTTCAGCTTATATAGTTAAGATACCTTCAATGTTTATGATAGTTCTTGCTGTAATTTGGATTCCCTTATTTTTAGATGTTGTAACCCGTGCTAATAGTATTAATTCTATTAAATCACCATTTTACATAAAATTGTTTTTTATCACCGCATTGTTCTTAGGTTTAATAGTAATCTCAAACAAGGAAAGAGCTAAAAATATTATGAATGGAAAACCTGAATTTGAAATTAAACTTACGTTAGAAAACAAAGACACATTAAGTACAAACTCGAACATTGTTTTTTTAGGTAAAACAAACAATTATATATTTCTCAGAAATATTAATGAAAATAACAATATAATATACAAAATGGATAACGTTGATAAATTAGTGAATAAGAAAAAAAACTAGGGCTAACACGTGGTTTAACCCACTGGGGCTGATGCGCAGATAAGAAAGTTTTTAGTACTTTAGTAAAAGGTTAACGTGGAATAAGAACACTGCCGCTAACGCCCCAGCGTTCGCAACCACGGAAACGTTGCACATAATTGTCAAAACTGAGGAATTTTAAATAACAAGTAAGTGAAACCCTAAATTCAAAACATTATGAAAACAAAAATCATTCTTGTACTTGTTTTAATTCTTGGGATTCTTGCTAACTGCCAACAAAAGCAATCAATGGATGATCCAGAAAAATTAAAACAAGTTTTGTTTACCTACTTTGATGGTCTTAAGAACAAAGATCTTAAAAAAATGAACGAGATTACGACTAACGACTTTATGCTATACGAAGATGGAAAAGTTTGGAATAACGATAGTATAATGAATTTCCTAAACAAATTTCCAAAATTGACAGTGGAATATAAATTCGACAACCTAAAAATAAACGTTGATAAAACGAGTGGAGATATTACCTATTTTAATCATGCCGATTTTGTACTAAACGACACTAACAAAATGAACTTAAATTGGATTGAAAGTGCAACTTTTAGAAAAATTGACGGCACCTGGAAAATGAACTTCCTGCACTCATCCGTAAGAAAGTAAAAATCTGAACAAACAACAATTTGTTTAAATTATAACTACAACAAAGGAATGTTCACAAATAATAAGGGCTAGGTAAAACCTAGCCTTTATCAATTTATTAATGAATTACTATTCAAGGTAAGTATAGCCATACAAACCAGAGCGATAGTTGGAGAGGAACTCTTTCCCCTCCTCAAGGGTTATAATTCCGGCTTTGACAGAGCTAGTAACCCATGTTTCAACGGTTCGAACCATCTTTTTGGAGTTGTACTGAACATAATCCAATACCTCAGCAACGGTTTCTCCATCGATAATCTGATCAATCTTATAGCTATCCTCATCAACGGTAACATGAACTGCATTTGTATCGCCAAACAGGTTATGCAAATCACCTAAAATTTCTTGGTAAGCCCCAACTAAAAACACACCTAAATAGTAAGGTTCTTTTCCTCTTAAAGGGTGAACAGGCATGCTATAGGGAGTGTTTTTGGTAGTGATAAAGTTATCAATTTTACCATCGGAATCGCAGGTGATATCCTGAAGTGTAGCCGACTTGGTTGGCTGTTCATCCAAGCGATGGATTGGCATTATCGGGAAAATCTGATCGATAGCCCATGAATCGGGTAGCGATTGGAAAAGCGAGAAGTTACAGAAATACTTATCGGCAAGCATCTTCAATAATTGGCGAAGATCCTCAGGAGCATGCTTGGTCTGCGTTGCAATAACATTCACCTCACGAGCAATTGACCAAAACAGGCGCTCAATCTGCGCTCTAGTCTTTAGGTCAATCAAACCTAAACTAAATCGGTCGAGCGCTTCCTCACGGATTTGCTGAGCATCGTGCCAGGTTTCAAGAAGTTTTGGTTGATTAAGCTCGTCCCAAAGGGTGTACAGCTCTTTAACCAACTCATGATCATTCTCACTAATTGTTTCTTCATTATCCCATTCAGGTAACGATGAAGTTTCAAGTACTTCAAATATCAAAACAGAGTGATGTGCTGTTAGCGAACGTCCCGATTCAGTGATAATATTTGGATGTGGAATGCTATTTTTATTTGCAGAATCAACAAAAGTACTTATTGAGTCATTCACATACTCTTGAAGGGTATAGTTAATACTACTCTCGCTATTCGATGAGCGGGTACCATCGTAATCGACACCTAAACCACCTCCAATATCAACAAATTCAACCTTAAAGCCCATCTTCCATAGCTGAACATAGAAATGGGATGCCTCGCGTAAAGCAATTTTAATACGACGAATCTTTGTAACCTGACTCCCAATGTGAAAATGAATTAAGCGGAGGCTATCGTGCATCTTGTTTTTATCAATATAATCTAACGCCTCGAGCAATTCACTTGAAGTTAAGCCAAACTTGCTAATATCACCACCAGATTCCTCCCACTTACCACTACCAGAACTTGCAAGCTTAATTCGAATACCAATATTGGGCTTAATTTTAAGTCGTTTAGAGATTGTATTGATTAGCTTAAGCTCATTAAGTTTCTCAACAACTAAGAAAATTCGTTTTCCCATTTTCTGCGCAAGCAAAGCTAGCTCAATATAATCCTCATCCTTATAGCCATTACAGATTATCAATGACTCAGGATCAGTATTGATAGCAATAACAGCATGAAGTTCAGGCTTAGAACCTGCCTCGAGACCTATATTGAACTTTTTACCATGGCTAACAATCTCCTCAACAACAGGGCGCATCTGGTTAACCTTAATGGGGTAGATTATAAAGTTTTGAGCTTTATACTCGTACTCCTCTGATGCAGATTTAAAGCAGTTTGAAACAGAAATAATTCTATCATCAAGAATATCAGGAAAACGAATAAGTACAGGAGTAGAAACATCGGTAAGGGTTAATTCATCCAATAGCTCCTTTAGATCAACAGAACAACCATTTTTTTGTGGAGTAACAGTTACGTTACCTTTATCGTTAATTGAAAAATAATCAACACCCCAACCATTGATGTTATAAAGCTCCGCAGAGTCCTCTATCTTCCATTTTCTCATCTTAGTAAGTGTTTTGAGGTTAATGCTAACCAATTTAAAAAATTACGCGAATATATTTTATTGTTATGAAAAACTAGGCTTTTTAACTCCAAATTTTTAATTGTCAACCAATTTAAATCTCAACCTCACAATTCCTTCGTTATAATCGGATGAAATAATACTGAATTTGCCAATCTCAGAAGTATTTGAAACATGGGGACCAATGCATGCGCATGCATCATACTTGCCAACTCTAATTACCCTAATGGTATTGGGGGCATCCGCAGGAAGTTTTTTAAGATCGAGAAATGAAGCTGCTTCAGCTTTTGTAACAAAGCCTTCGGAAACATCAACCTTTAAATCAATTACCTGATTCACTTTATTCTCAATTTCCTTAACCTCTGCTTCACTCAACGCATGATCAATTCTATAATCGCATTTTGATTTTTTACGCTCGATATGGCTGTTGAAAGAACGACCACAGCCGAACATCCTTACCATTGTTTGGTTGAGAATATGCTCGGCTGTGTGCATTCTTGGGTCGTATTGCTTTTCGCTCATGCTTTTTTATTTACAAAAATAAAGTTATTGTTTATTCTATAAATAAAAAACTACTCGTACTTAATACATATTACCGGGTTCTGATTAGCTGCTCTATATGATTGAATACTTACAGTTACAACGGAGATAATAGCAATAAGAAAGACTGGAACAATAAATATCCAGATTGTTATATCAGCTTTAAGGGCAAACGAAACTAACCATTTTCGAATAAAGAAAAGGACAGCAGGCAACGCTATAATACTTGCACCAATTAACAACAGTATATACTCCTGGTAAAGCAATCGTATTAATGATGGCACCGAAGCACCCATAACCTTCCTTATTCCAATCTCTTTTCTTCGCATCTCCGAAGTAAAAGCCGATAAGCTAAGTAATCCTAAAACAGTTATAATTAATGAAAGTACTGAAAAAAGCATGAAGACAATACCGAACCTTCTTTCATACTGAAACTGTTTATCGTAGAATTGATCGAGGTAGAAATAATCGAATGGATTATTGGGGAATAGCTCTTTGTAAGTAGACTCAACTGTTTGCATTATGTTTGCTACATCATTACCATTATAGTTGATTGTAAAATAACCCTGAAATCTCCTTGGATACCTAAAAATTTGGGGTTCGATTGATTCTTTTGGTGAGAGTTGAAAGAAATCGATTACAACACCAGTAATTTTAAAGTTCTGCCCTTCCATCACAATCTCTTTACCCACTGCATCCGCTTCACTACCAAAGCCCATCTGCAGTGCAGCAGTTCGGTTTACAATCACCAAATTCTTGTCAGTTGATATTACTCCCGTAAACCCAGTGCCAGCGAGAAGTTTCAATCCGTAAACATCAATGTAATGGCTATCCGCCTCAGTTACACGGTAATTTTTCGAATTATTAGGATCATCACCAAGTCGATAAATTCCTCCCCTATTAAACATATTCGGTTTACCGGGAATAATTGATGAAAAGGTAACCCCTTTAACATTGGCTTTGTTTTTTACCTCCTGTTCATATACCCAAAGTTTTCGAATAAGCGATGTATCGCCAACTACAGGTGCTTTAACAACAAGCATATTGTTTTTATTAAAGCCAAGTTCGCGTTTTGAAATATACTGATACTGACTATATACACCAATAGTTCCAGCAATCAGCGCAATTGCAATAGTAAACTGAAATGCCACTAAAACCTTTTTTAACCCACTCTTTTTCGAAACTCCAAACGAAACTCCCTTAATCACATTTATAAGCGATGAAGATGTAATGCCAGAAACCGAGTAAATCCCTGCAGAAACAGTTCCAATTAAAAGGGAAAGTAAAAGAGTAAGTAAAAACCAGCCCTCAAAATAAAGGCTTGACTTAACAGGAAGTCCAGCAATATTGGCAAAAATGGGTTGAGTAATTTCAAAAAGAATTAATGCAGCAACAATTGCTAAAAAATTAATAATAAATGACTCAAAAAGGAATTGAGAAATTAAGTTTACTCTTGAGGCCCCTACCACCTTTCTAATTCCAATTTCTTTTATTCGCTTAAGCGATGATATGGTACTTAGGTTAAAAAAGTTTACCCAAGCGATAAGTAGAATAAACCATGCAACTATTTCAAGAAGGTTAATTGAAGCTCTGTCGCCATTAGGTTCAATTTCATGCATAAAATGTGAGGTCAGGTGAATATCCTTCAAGGGTTGAAGTTCAAAACTCATCCCCATTTTGTACTGTCGAAGGGTTTCACCGAGCTCTTTCTCTATCAATCCTGCAATCTTCTTATTAATATCATTTGGATTACCCCCTTCCCTAACCCGTACATAGGTGTAAAAACCGCTGTAAAACCAACCTTCAGTGAAAATCTTTGGGTTGGTCTCTACCCAGGAAGAAAGCGATACAACTATGTTAGGCTTAAAATGAAAATCCGACTCTCGATCTTTAAATACAGCAGTAACTTCTAACTCTGTAGTTTTATTAAAACTTAAACTTTTACCAATTGGATTCTCATTTCCAAAGTATTTTTTAGCCGTCGACTCAGATATTACAACCTTTCGAGGCGCATCCAAATTAGTTTCTTTATCTCCTTTTATAATATCGAAACCTAGAATTTTTAAAGTATTCGTTTCACCATAAAAAGCAGAAGTTTCTTCAAAGAATATGTCTTTGTTAAAAAATACTCCTTCAATTTTATAAGCACGACCGTAGTCCTGTATCTCCGGAAACTCCTTTTTTATTGACGGACCAATGGTTGGCGAGGCAGAAGCAAAACGTACCCTATCGCCCGACTCAGACCAGCGCTGGTAAATCACACGATAGACTCGATCGTTGTTTGGGATTTGCTTATCGTATTCATTATGAAACCGCACATACCAGCTGATTAGCAAGCAAGCAGTAATTCCAATTGAAAGTCCAATAATGTTAACTATAGAATAACCTTTTCGTTTTAATATAAATCTAAAGGCACTTTTCAAATAACTTTTTAACATAGTTTCAATTTTTTATTAAATTTTTAATTTACTTTGAACTATGACCAAACTAGGTTTTATTGGTTTAATGTATCCTTTTAGCGAACTATTGCGTATTAAAATTTTTAAACGGTATTTGAGTGTTCAAACATGAATACTATGCAAAAAAAGTTTTTTTTAATTGTAATAAATACATTTCTCTCGCTTGGCTTGTTCGCTCAATTGTCATCACTTGACTCTCTTAAAAGCCTTATAGATCAAGCCCCTAACGACTCTACTAGAATTCTTCGGACTATCACTTATGCAAACGAACTGACTTATAATAAGCCAGCTGAGGCAAAAACACTTCTTGATGATTGTATTAATGATTCCAAAAAAATTGGTTTTCAGAAAGGAATTGCCTCTGCCCTGTACGTTAAAGCAATATCTTTTGCTCTCGAAGGTCAATTCGAGAATTCACTGAAAAACATGATTGATGCTAGCACAATCTACCAAGAAATTGGCAATAGAATTGGTTATGCAAAGTGTATAGGTGGTCAGGGTAATATTTTCTACTTTATGGATGATATGGCAAATGCCCAAAAATACTATGAGGAAGCCTATAAAATCTATAAAGAAGAAAAAAGTGATGTTGGTATGGCCAGCTGTATTGGTAACCTTGGACTTATTTGTCATCAATCAAAACAATTTGAAAAGGCACTTAAATACCAGCTTGAGGGTTTAAAACTTGAAGAAAAAGCTGGTAATAAAAGGGGTATAGCGATTTCCCACATTTCAATTTCTAGCGTTCTGCTAGATTTAAAAAGATTTTCTGAAGCAAAAAAACATGCATTAACATCAATTAAGTACGCAAAAGAGATAGCCGATACCAATGCAACCTCTGACGCAATGATTCGACTTGCTGAATGTTATAGATTGACCCAACAATTCGATTCAGCACAGTTTTATCTTAACGAATCCATTCGCATTGCCGAAAAAATAAAAGACTATCATCAGCTTTCATACGCACTACAGATACAAACCGATCTTTACGATTCATTGGGATTCTACTTTAACGCCTTCAAAACGCAGAAAAGGTTAATGGTCGTAAAAGATAGCCTTTTGAATAAGGAGAAAACCGCTCAGATGGTCGAAATGCAAACCAAGTTCGAAAGTGAAAAGAAAGAAAAGGAGAATATTATACTAATAGCAAAAAACGCTAACCAAAAACTAATTCTTTGGGGTCTGATCATAATCATTGCTTTCACATTCGTATTCGTATTTTACATTTTATTCAGCCGAAGGAAATTGAGCATATCACATGAAAAGCTTATTACACTTCATCAGGAAGTTCAACAGCAGAAAGAGGAGATTATGACTCAAGCGGAAGATCTTATTAGAGCAAATGAAGCAATTATTGCCCAAAAAGATCAGATTGAAAGTACACACCATAAAATCTCCGATAGTATTATTTATGCTAGTTTTATACAATCTGCCATGCTACCCACCGAGGAGCAACTAACTGAGGTTTTTACTGAAAACTTTGTTTTATATAAGCCCCGCGATGTGGTTAGTGGTGACTTTTACTGGTTAAAAGAAAAGAATGGGAGCTATTTAATAGCTGTAGCTGATTGTACCGGACATGGTGTTCCTGGGGCATTACTCAGCATGATGGGCATTTCGTTTTTAAACGACATAGTAGCAAATTCTTCTGAAATAAGAGTATCAACTATACTTGAGTACCTAAGGCAAAACGTAAAACAAGCTCTTGGGCAGTTCTCAAACCGCAGCCTTCGGAAAGAGGGTATGGAAATTGGCTTAATTAGCTTTAACCCAAACCAAAATACAATATCCTTTAGTGGTGCATACCTATCGTTATGGCTTGTAAGGGATGGAGTTATCAAGGAAATTAAATCTGATAGAATGCCTATTGGTATATCGCTAAAAGAGAAACCGTTTACTTCCACTGAGTTCAACGTTAAAAAGGGTGACATTATTTATATGTTTACCGATGGTATCGCTGACCAGCTAGGTGGTAAAAATGCAAAGAAATTCCTTCGACGAAACTTCCTTAACTTGCTAGTTTCAATTAGTAATTTACCCTTATCAGAACAAAAAAACAAAATTGAACAGAATCATTTAGAATGGAAGGGTGATAGATTTGATCAAATTGATGATATTCTAGTACTAGGAATTAGAGTATAATTAAAGTATATAATAGCGATATAATATTTTATGAATAGTCCAATTATTGTTTGGGTTAAAAAACATAAAGGGTTAACTATCTTTCTTTTAGTATTATTATCCTTTTTTGCTTGGAAACATATACCATCGTTTAGAACACGCTATTACAATGTTGAACTGAATGTTTATCCTATACAAGTTGCTGATTATAATCAGTGTGAAAATTTTGGGGTTTCGTTAAATGAATACACAAAAAATCCAACAACCGAAAATAGGCACAAAATGGAATGGCTAGCTAAGGATTTTACCTTTGGTAAAAAGATTACTTTAGTTAGTTATAATGAGGAATGGGGAAAAACAAGTCATTCGTTTATTCAGAATAACACAATTGATACAACTATCGATGACTATATTACTTACCAATTTGAAAACTTCTGCTTTGACAGTCTGAAGCCAATAAATATAAAACTTACAATACCCGTTAAGCCATTTGTATATCGTAAACCTAAAAGCAATATTAATTTCAAGTACCTAACCTCTCCGACTAAAACTTGGCCTGTTGATAGTCCCTCAATTCAAAAACTTACCCATTCAATTATTCAAGATGAAATTAATCCTAAAAAGAAGGTTTACAGCATCCTAAGCTGGGTTAAGAAGAACATAAAATGGAGCAGAAAAGATCAAGGTACACGCTATGGTACATTAAAAGTAATTGAACAAGGATATGGTAGATGCTGGGATTTTAGCGATGTTTTCATCACCATTTGCAGAGCAGCAGGTATTCCATCAAGGCAAATATATGGTTACATTTATAGAAAAGGAGGACATGCCTGGTGCGAGGTTTACATCGAAGGAAAAGGTTGGATACAAGTAGATCCATCAATAAAAAGGCTTGGGGTACTCAATAGCTATGTTCCATTCTCTATATCAGAAAATGGAGAATTGAACTTTCTTTACGACAGGCTGCCAAAAATTGAATTGATAAATTAGTAAGTAAACCTATTGTACCCTCTTTTATATATATTTGCAGCTCTCTAATTTAAACAGATGTTTAGTTTAACTAAAAAGCGGTGGCAATGGGCAGCATTGGTGCTTTTAGCATTTATTTGGGGCTGTTCTTTTATTCTGATGAAGAAAGGGCTCGATGCGTTTACCGATGTTCAAGTAGCCGCTATTCGTATCTTTTTTGCATTTATCGTCCTTCTACCCTTTTCAATACGAGGCATTAAAAAGCTGACTAAGCAAAACTCAATCTATTTAACCCTGTCTGGCTTAATCGGTAATCTAATACCAGCATTCCTTTTCACTTACGCCGAAACAGGTATTTCGAGCTCACTGGCGGGTATTTTAAATAGCCTATCCCCCTTCTTTACCTTGGTGGTTGGGATCATTGTATTTAAAAACCGCCCGGGATATATGCAGTACCTCGGCATATTCATTGGTTTAGTAGGTGCAATAATGCTTGTAACCAATGGTGATTTTAGCTCCGTAGGAGCTATCAATTTTTACGCTCTAGTAGTTGTTTTTGCTACCCTTTTATACGGTATCAATAGCAACTTGATAAAGTTCAAACTCGTTGGGCTTAATGGTCTTGAAATTACCTCGCTTGCATTTATGTTTGTTGGCCCAATTGCAGGGGTTATCCTTTTCTCTACCGATCTATCTCCAGCTATTCAATCTCCAAAATTCGGGAGTAGCCTAATAGCTGTACTTGCACTATCAACCTTTGGCTCGGTACTTTCACTGTTTGTCTACAATAACTTAATCCATCGCACAAGTGCAATATTTGCAACCTCAACAACCTATATTATTCCCATCTTTGCTCTGATGTGGGGTATTCTCGATGGCGAATCGCTCAGCGGACTACAAGTCATTAGCATGCTTGTTATCATTACTGGGGTTTACCTAGTAAATGTAAAGTCGAAAATGGTGAAGGTTATAAAAGAGTAGATAGTTGACAGTAGTCAGTTGTTAGTCGTTAGTAGTTAGTAGTCAGTAGTTAGTAGTCAGTAGAAAGAAGAGAAAACAAACCAGATTTTATTCCTTCAGTTTAGTATAGGCATTGCCATACCAATTAAATCGCTTTATCATATGTAGGATGAGGTAAACAACCAATACTAAGGCAATTTTATCATGTATTTCAATAAAAACCATCCTTAAAATATTTGTACTTCCCAATAAATCGAAAAACCAAGGGACAAGCCCGGTAATGGCAACAAGGAAAAAGAGTGCCGACAAGGTAATCACCTGAATATTTTTTCCCATTAAGCGTTTAGCAAAAACACCTTTATACCATTTCCAATGAGTGTACACATGATAAACCGTCAGAAATGAAAAGCAAACTATAGCATACTTATGAATGGCCGACCAATCGGGGTAATTAAATCCGCATACAATCTTACTAGTGTCTATTTCCCGCATCTGTTCATATGGTATAACTAGTGCCGTCTGTACACTTTGTGCAGCTAGTTTATTGCTATGATCACCAATATGAAATCCCAGTTGCAGAGTTAATCCCGAGAATATCATAATTATACACAAGAGCACTAATAGGTTGTTAACCAAAAATTTATTTAACATATTCATTCTTTGCTTCTTAGTCTCTTCCAATGTTTTATCAATTTTTGAAAATGCCCCGTACTGACATTCATTTATGCATTTAAGACATCCTGTGCATTTACTCGAATTGGCTATCAAAGCGTGTTTGTGCCAAGGCAAACTAACCTTACCAATAACTTGCTGTTTACAATTTTGAATACATGCCCAGCACGCTTTACATTTTCTTGTATCTATCAGGATATAAGCGGTTCTAATGCTTTCTTTATTAAATAAATTAATTCCCATTTGTTATCTTTTTATTGCAAAGTTGCTTTAACAGAAAGTTTCCAGACGATAACAAATGTTAAGAAATGAGTTTACTTCCTATTTCTTATTCTGCTCAACGAGATTGGTGTAATTCCTAGGTATGATGCAATATAATGCTGTGCAACTCGCTTGATAATTTCTGGGTGATTTTTAATTAGATCTTCATAACGTTCCCGAGGCGTATCTTTAATCCGAGAGAGGAAAAGGCTAGCGTAATTGCTAAATCTTTGCAGTATTATTTCTTGAAAACCTTCTTTTAGCGCTGGGTAGTGCTTATGAAGCAGCTCAAAATTCTCCTTAGATATTGAAATAAATGATGTAGGCTCGATACTTTCAATTGTAAATAAACTTGGCTGAACGCTTAAAAGGCTCTCTATTGATGCAACAGCCTGTCCTTCAAAAAAGAATTGTAGAGTAATATCCTTTCCATCCTTGTTAAACCACATGCGCAAACAACCCTTCTTAATGAAAAAAAGTTGACTTGCAATTTCACCTTCGTTTAATAGAATTGTTTTGGATGGAATCTCACGTTCCACAAATATATTCTGGAATCGCTCCCAATTCGATTTATCATTTTTTACTAGATCAATCAGTTTATCAATCATAATCTATCAGTATGGAAAAACGCACGGACTTTCGTCCGTGCGAGGTTAAATCACTTTTTCAATCGAACGAAAAATCATAACTTCTTTACCGGAATACAAATATCAACAATAAATTTCTTTTCAGGATGCTCTTCATGGTTATTGTGATACAGCTCGTAAGGGTTCCCATCCGATGGCTGGTAGCCACTTTCAGATAACCAAATACATGATGAGTCCCATGCTTGTTGAAATTCCATTGCACTGATCTCAAAATGCGCTACAAAGTATTTACCACCGGGAATCTGCATTTTACCAATTTCCCCTTCTGTT
>Ga0209099_1003121_pt1 | contig 13777 bp, 14 predicted proteins | sample AD_JPNHW2_MetaG_FD_184430 | JGI IMG/M metagenome (GOLD analysis project Ga0209099, IMG submission 184430) | Active sludge microbial communities of municipal wastewater-treating anaerobic digesters from Japan - AD_JPNHW2_MetaG (SPAdes) (version 2) | ecosystem: Engineered > Bioreactor > Anaerobic...
CATCGCATAAACGGATCCCGGCAATTTTTGCCATGGCATACGGTTCATTTGTCGGCTCCAGCGGACCGGTCAGTAAAGCGTCTTCCGTGATCGGTTGCGGCGCCAGCTTGGGATAAATACAGCTCGATCCGAGAAAAAGCAGTTTTTTCACGCCGTGTTTGTACGCGGCATGAATGACGTTCAGTTCGATCATGAGATTCTCATAGATGAACTGCCCGCGATACGTGTTATTGGCATGAATACCGCCGACCTTGGCGGCAACGAGCACCACATACTCCGGTTTCTCTTTGGAGAAAAATTCTTCCACCGCCGCCTGATTGATCAAATCCAGCTCATCAATTGCGCGTCCGATCAGGTTGGTGTAGCCGTGACGCTGAAACGCCCGCCAGATGCCGCCGCCGACAAGGCCGAGGTGGCCGGCGATGTAGATTTTCGAGTCTTTCTTCATACCGCTAAAAACCTTTGTGATATTTTTCACCGTTCAGCAAACGCAGATCACCTTCGGTCATGATTTTAACCAGTTCTTCGAATTTAACGTTCGGCTCCCAGCCAAGCTGCTTTTTGGCTTTCGCCGGATTACCGAGCAGCTGCTCGACTTCCGCCGGACGGTAATAGCGTTCGTCCATCCGGACAACAATATCGCCGGTCGCCTTGTTTTTTCCGACCTCTTTGACCCCCTCGCCATCCCAGACGATTTCAATGCCCGCATGGCCGAATGATTTTTCGATGAACTCGCGAACGGTGTGCATTTCGTTGGTCGCGACGACATAATCGTCCGGCGTGTCCTGCTGAAGCATCATCCACATCATCCGGACGTAGTCCGGCGCATAACCCCAGTCGCGCAACGCATTGATGTTCCCCATGTAGAGACATTTCTGCATCCCGCGGGAAATGCGCGCAACCGCCATGGTAATTTTACGCGTGACGAAGGTTTCGCCGCGCCGCGGAGATTCGTGGTTGAAGAGAATTCCGTTGCTGGCATGCAGGCCGTACGCTTCGCGGTAGTTTTTGACAATCCAGAAGCCGTACTGCTTGGCAACCGCATAAGGAGAACGCGGGTAGAACGGAGTCGTTTCCGTCTGAGGAACTTCCTGCACCATTCCGTAGAGCTCGGAGGTGGACGCCTGATAGAAGCGGCAGTTCACACCGGTTTCGCGGATGGAGTCCAGCAGACGCAGCGTTCCGATAGCATCGACTTCAGCGGTATATTCCGGAACTTCAAATGAAACCTGAACGTGTGACTGTGCACCGAGGTTATAGATTTCGGAAGGATGGATTTTTTCAATCAACCGGTTCAGGTTGCTGGAGTCCGTCAGATCGCCGTAATGCAGAAACATCTTTACGCCGGTTTCGTGGCGGTCTTTATAAAGATGGTCAATTCGGTCCGTATTGAACGAACTGGCACGGCGAATAATTCCATGTACTTCGTATCCTTTATCGAGCAGCAATTCGGCGAGGTACGAACCATCCTGTCCGGTAATTCCGGTGATCAGTGCTTTTTTCATGAGCAACCTTCGGTTGGGTTAATAATTAAAATATTCCTTATACCACTTCACAAACTCAGGCAGACCCGCTGAGATCTGAGTCGACGGGTTATAGCCCAGTTTTTTCCGGGCTTTGGAAACATCTGCAAACGTCACCGGCACATCCCCGGCCTGCATTGGAAGCATTTCCATCTTCGGCTCAACGCCTAATGCATCTGCCAAAGTCCTTATGAAATTCATCAGATTCTCAGGCTTACTGTTGCCCAGATTGAAAATCTCGTACGGATCCAGTCCGTCGGCAAAAAGCGCGGCCTTCACCCCGGCCACAATGTCCGTGATATAGGTGAAATCGCGCTCCATTTTCCCATGATTAAATACCGGAACCGGTTTCCCGGCCAGCATCGCCTCCGTGAACGACCAGTACGCCATATCCGGACGGCCCCACGGGCCGTACACCGTGAAAAACCGCAGGCCGACCGTCTGCAAGCCGTATAAATGCGTGTAGGTGTGACTCATCAGCTCATCCGCTTTTTTCGTCGCCGCATACAGGCTGACCGGATTATCCACCGGATCCGACTCGCTGAACGGAACTTTTTTATTCCCGCCGTATACGCTGGAGCTGGAAGCGTAGACCAGTCTCTGTACTTTGGCGCGGCGGCAGGCCTCCAGAATATTCAGGTGTCCTTCAAGGTTGGCTTTCTGATAGACAAACGGATTCGTAATTGAATAGCGGACACCGGCCTGCGCCGCCAGATGGCATACCCGGTCAAACCGGTTTTCCTGAAACAACGCGGTCAATAACTCATAATCTGCGAGATCGCCTCTGACTCCCGTATAGCCCTTGACGCCTTCCAGCCGGGCGTGGCGAGCCTGCTTCAAGGAAACGTCGTAATACTCATTGAAATTATCAAGGCCTACGACTTCATGACCGTCAGCCAGCAGGGATTCAGCCAAATGCATACCGACAAAGCCCGCGGTACCTGTTACAAAAATTTTCATTGCGTCCTTTAAAAAAGCTGCCGCCCGCGGTCGCTCGGGATATTCCGCCCGAAACCTTCCTTGCCCCCTTCTGCTGTATATTCCGCATCCAATTGCGAAACTTCTATCTCACGCTGCCGGCTCCAGTGCCATGATCGACACTTCGGCCGCCACAGAGGTCCCCATCAATTCCATCAGAATCTTAACGCGCTCTCCGCCCGGCAGAACCTGGGTCACAACGGCGCGCAGTCCTCGCATCGCCCCTTCGGCCATTATCGCTGCATCGCCCGGCTTCAGCGCCGGCTCTTTAACCACAATCACTCCGGAAGCCTCACGCCGCAGCGAGTCCACCACAAAATCGGGAACCTGCGCGCATTCTCCGGCAAAACGAACCAGTCCCTGAACACCATACGTGCCGGAAACCGTACGAAGCATTGCCCGAACATCAAAACGGGCGAAAAGGTAGCCCGGGAAAAGGGCTTCTTCAAACCATACTTTCCCCCGCTTTGTGTTGCGCTGGAATCGGATACGCGGGCAGAACACTTCAACGCCTGCCAGCAGCTTCAACCGTCCGGCAGCAATATGCTCCCGTTTCGGCTGAGCTCTGACACAGAGCCAGAAATTTTCTGAAGATGCGGGGGTTTGTTCCATCACATTAATCGGGTTTTACGAAATTAAGCGCAAAAGGCAGAAGCGCACCGGCGCGCTTCTGCCATCCTTGCAGCCGTTCAATTCGTTCGGCAATAAATTCCTTCTGCTCCGGAGTTTCTTCTGCCAGAAGCTTTTCGATCCGCGCCATCCGCTCCTTGCCGTTTTCCAGATGCGGATAAACCTGCTCCTTTACAAATCCGCTGACGATCTTACGCAGTTCTGCCTCAGCCGTAAAGAAATCCCTCCGGTCGCCGGCCATATAAACCGGATTAACCGCCCCGAACGACCGCAAAATCTTAAGTCCCTGGCTGGTCGAACCTTTACTGATCTTCAGCTTGCGCATTAAATCATCAATGCACATCGGTTTGGGAGAGATAAACAGAACGCCATAAAGCTCGCCGACTGAACGCGGAAGGCTCAGCACCCCGGCAATACGCACGAAGATGTCGACAACCTCTTTTTCCAACTCTGAAAGTGCTGGATCCATACGCTCGTCCTCGATAATTCAGATTGTTCAAAATTTAATGAACGTAGAGGCCTTTTTCAAGGTTAATTCTATTTAAATCAATGCCTTAGAACTGGTCTTTTCACCATCGGCATCATAAACCATCGGCGTCAGCATCCGGAGCCCCTCGTTCAAAAAACCCCTTGACCCTCCTCTGACGGAAGCGTAGATTGCCGACCTTGCAGTTGGTCGTTGGTATAGAGAGTGGGCCCCCGGTCCGCTCTTTTTTGCTCCAAGGCCTTGTTGTTTTAGTTTTTTGAAATCGGGAGGGGATGATGAACAGCGAACTGAGTGCCGTTGTGGAATATATGGAACGCGAGCGCGGAGTCGATCGCGAAACCATTATAGGGGCGATTGAATCTGCTTTGCAGAATGCCGCCAATAAAAGCATAGCCGACGCTGAAGATTTGCGTGTTGAAATCAACAGACAAACTCTTGATATCAAAGCTTTTGCACGCAAAAAAGTAGTCATTTCTGTCAATGACCGTTATACCGAGGTCAGTCTGGCTGAAGCCCGCCGCACCAACCCGGCGGCTCAACTCGATGAAATGATCGAGATTGAGTCCACTCCGCGCAATTTCGGCCGCATCGCCGCCCAGACCGCCAAGCAAACCATTCTGCAACGCATCCGCCAGGCAGAAAAAAGCCGCATTTTTGACGACTACAAAAACCGCACCGGCGAAATCATCACCGGCACAGTACGCCGGTTTGAGCGCAGCACCGTCGTTGTCGAGCTGGATCATGGCGCCGAAGGCCTGATGCCTTCCAAAGAACGCGTCCCGACCGAAGAATATGAAGTCGGCGAACGCATCCGTGCTTACATCGTCTCGATCAAGGAACGGGAATCCGGCCCGGAAATCCTGCTTTCCCGCAGCCATCCGGACTTTGTCCGCCGCCTCTTCGAACTGGAAGTCTCGGAAATTGCCGACGGCACCATGGAAATCCGCGGCATCGCCCGCGAAGCCGGCTGCCGCAGCAAAGTTGCAGTCATTTCACACGACGAACGGGTTGATCCGGTCGGCGCCTGCGTCGGCATCCGCGGTATGCGCGTCAAAAATATCGTTCGCGAACTCAACGGAGAGAAAATCGACATCGTCCGCTGGAGCGACGACATCAAAACGCTCGTCGTCAATGCGCTGGCCCCGGCCAAGCTCAAAACCGTCGAAGTGGATGAACCGACACATACCGTCACCGTCACGGTTGATGCCGACCAGCTCTCGCTGGCCATCGGCAAACGCGGCCAGAACGCCCGCCTGACATCCAAACTGATCGGCTGGCGCGTCGACATCCAGAAGGATGAAGAGGCGATGAATTTTGAAGAACGCGTTGCGGCAGCTGTCCACAGTCTGGCTGCGGTTGAGGGCATCGGTGAAGAATGGGCGGATAAACTGGTTTACGCCGGGTTCCTCACCATCGAAGGCATTATGGCCGCCGATCTGTCCGACCTCGTAGAGATCGAGGATGTTACCCCCGAACAGGCGCAGGCTCTTTGGAGCGCTGCGGAAAAAGCCTACACGGCAAAACATGGTGAAATTAAAGAATGAGAGTCCACGAACTAGCCACTGATTTAGACGTAACCGTCGACGAGCTGCTTGAAATCCTCAGCGATGTGGAGATCAAAGCCGAAGACGGTCAGAGTCTCCTTGCCGACAAGGAAGTCGCCGTCGTCTGCGACGAACTCGGCTTTGCCTCGATCGAAGCCGCCCGTGCGGCCAAGACAGCCAAAGCGGTCAAATCCGCTCCGGCTCCCGCACCGGCAGCAGTAGAAACCCCGAAAAAAGAACCGGCTCCCGCACCGGCGGCGGCCGCGACGGAAGAACCTGCTGAAGAATCGTCCAGTGTTCTCGCTTTCGCCAAACCGCAGATTGCCGTCAAAGAGCTGGCTGAAAAAATGGCGATCAAACCCAACCAGCTGATCGCCGAGCTGATGCGAATGAACATCTTCGCGTCGCTCAATCAGGATATCGACATCAAGATCGCCAAACAGATCGGCGAAAAACACGGCTTTACGGTCGAACTGAAGAAAAAAGACAAACCGCAGCCCAAGCCGGCCGAAGCCGCACCGCGCAAACCGGTTGCTCCGGTGGAAAAAGACCGGCCGGAAGATCTCGAAATCCGCCCGCCGATTGTCACCTTCATGGGACACGTCGACCACGGCAAAACCTCGCTGATCGACCGTATCCGCAACACGAAAGTGGTGGCGGGCGAATCCGGCGGTATCACGCAGCATATCGGCGCCTACACGGTCGATATGGATGCGCGCAAAATTACGATTCTCGACACGCCCGGCCACGCCGCTTTCACCGCCATGCGCGCCCGCGGCGCCAACGTCACGGATATTGCAGTTCTTGTTGTTGCGGCCGATGACGGCGTAATGCCGCAGACGATCGAAGCCATCAAGCATGCCAAGGCCGCCGGCGTCTGTATTATCGTCGCCTTGAACAAAATGGATCTGCCCGGCACCCATCCCGACCGTATCAAGCAGCAGCTCAATGAGCATGGCGTGATGGTTGAAGAATGGGGCGGAACGGTCGGCTGTATTCCTGTCAGCGCCGCCACCGGCGCGGGCATCGACGCCCTGCTCGAGCGCATCACGCTCGACGCCGAAATGCTGGAACTCCGCGCCAATGCACATAAACGGGCCGTCGGCTTCGTCATTGAAGCGCAGATGGAACCGGGCATGGGCCCGACCGCGACACTGCTTGTACGCGACGGAACTCTCAAAGTCGGCGACAATGTGATTTGCGGCGCCCAGTATGGCCGCATCAAAGCGCTGATCAACGATCAGGGTAAACAGGTGCGCACCGCCGGACCGTCCTGCGCCGTGAAATGCCTCGGCCTTACCGGCGTTCCGGGTGCCGGCGACGAGTTCACCGTATGCGCCAACCTGGCCGAAGCCAAACAACTCTCGGAAACGCTCCAGGCCGACATCAAATCCGCCGATCTGAACCAGACCTCGCGCGGTAAAGTATCGCTCGACGATCTTTTTTCACAGGTCGGCGCCGGCGAAGTCAAAGAGCTGAATGTCATTGTTAAATGCGATGTTCAAGGCTCAGTCGAAGCCATCACCCACTCGCTGTCCGGAATCAAGAGCGACAAGGTGAAGTTGAGGATTCTCTCCAGCGATGTCGGCAATATCACCACAAACGACATCATGCTGGCCAGCGCCTCCGATGCGATCATTCTCGGCTTCCATGTCGCCAAAGAAAACGGCGTAACCGCAGCGGCCAAGAAAGAAGGCGTTGAAATCCGTCTTTACAGCATCATTTATGAGCTGCTCGAAGAAGTTGAAGCCGCGATGTGCGGACTGCTCGATCCGGAACTGCGCGAAACCTATCTCGGAAAAGCTGAAATCAAAGCAATCTTTGATATGGGCAAGCGCAACAAAGTGGCCGGCTGCATGGTTATCGAAGGCAAGATTACTTCGCGCGCCAGCATCCGCATCAAACGCGGAAACGAAGTGCTCTACAAAGGCACCATCGGTTCGCTCAAGAGGTTCCAGAGCGATGCCGCCGAAGTGCACAACGGTCAGGAATGCGGTATCCGTCCCGACAACTTCGCCAACTTCCAGGAAGGCGATATCATCGAGGCCTACACCGTCGAAAAAATCGCCCAAAAGCTGTAGAGGGGAAAAGATGAAAGATGAAAACGGATTCATTCCGTTTTCATAGTTCATAATTCAGTCATGTCGAGCGCACGTATCATCCGGGTTAACGAACTGCTCAAACGCGAAATCGCGGTTGATATCCCCCGGCTTTTTGCCAACAGCGAATTCGATACCGGCGCCATCACCGTCACCGGCGTTGAAACCGCGCCGGATCTGCACGACGCCTCCGTTTACGTCTCCATCTTCGGACACGAAGACAGCCGCGCCAAAATGATTCATTTTCTCAATGCGCACCGCAAAGAGATTCAGCACCGCATGAGCCGGAACGTTATCCTTAAATACACGCCGCGCCTGCACTTCAAACTCGACAGCTCCATTGAAAACGGCGACCGCGTACTCGGCATTCTGGCGAAGCTCGACATCCCTGAAGACAGCACGTCCGCGGCAGAAGAAGAACTGTGAACCGCAACCCATCGGCAATCGGAAATCATAAATGAAAAAACGCAATTTCCTGCCTGATCCGGACGGCATTCTTCTCATCGACAAACCCTGCGAATGGACCTCGCACGACATCGTCGCCAAAGTCCGCAACCATTTTCAGCTCAACAAAACCGGACATGGCGGAACACTTGATCCGAACGCCACCGGTCTGGTCGTCCTGCTCATCGGACGCGGCACACAGCTCTCGGCCCGGATTATGGGCGGCGACAAAACCTACGAAGGCGAAATCCTCCTCGGCGTCGAAACCAACTCGCAGGACACCGACGGCGAAATCACCGCAGAAAAAGATCCTTCCGGCGTCACTGAAGAACAGCTGCGCGCTGAAATGAAAAAAGCGGTCGGCGACCAGATGCAGATGCCGCCCATGGTTTCCGCCATCAAACAGAACGGCGTCCCGCTGTACAAACTCGCCCGCAAGGGACAGGACGTTGAGCGCGAACCGCGCTTCATTCACATCTACAAATTCGCTCTGAAGGAATTCAACCCTCCGCGCGTCACCTTTGAAGTCAAATCCACCAAAGGCACTTACGTCCGCACCCTCGCCCACGACCTCGGGCAGCGCCTCGGCTGCGGTGCATGCCTGTCGCAGCTGCGCCGCACGCAGTCCGGCGACTTCAGCCTTTCCAACGCCTGGAAACTTGAAGACGTCCTCAAGTGGGATCGGGCAGAACTTGAAAAAAACATGATTTCTGTTAGTCAATTAGCCTGATGCTGCACGTTAAAAACCTCGAAGCGATTCCGCAAACCGACAAACCTGTCGTTCTGGCGATGGGATGCTTCGACGGTGTACATATCGGCCACCGGAAAGTCATCTCCACCGCCGTCGAACAGGCAAAAGCCCGCCGCGGCGAAGCGTGGGTTTTCACCTTTAACCCGCATCCGGCCAAAGTACTCAGTCCTGAAACCGCGCCGCCGCTGATCAGTGCGGAAAGCTGCCGTCTGCGGCAATTCGAAGCGCTCGGCGTACACGGCGTTATCGCTATTCCGTTCGATCAATCCTTTGCGCACACGGAGCCGGAACAGTTTCTTGCCGCCTTGTGGAAAAAACTGCCGACCCTCAGCGGGATCGTCTGCGGCACCGACTGGTCGTTCGGCTACAAAGCACGCGGCAAATTCCAGTCTCTGGAAAAACTCTGCGGAGAACATGGCATTACGGCGACGGCGGTGCCGCCGGTTCTCTGCAATCAGGAGCGGATTTCCAGCACCCATATCCGGCAGGCGGTGCATAACGGCGATATTCCGCTGGCGGAAAAAATGCTGGGCCGCCCCTTCTGTATTTTCGGCACCGTCGTCAAAGGCCGCGGCATCGGCCGCGGACTGGGCTTTCCGACCGCCAACATCGAACCGGAAAACGAACTGATTCCGCCGCCCGGCGTTTACGCAGCATATACAAAAGTCGAAAGCCAAAAGTCGAAAGTCAAAAGTCAGGAATCTAATACCCGACCTTCGACCTTCGACCTTGAACCTTTGACTCTCCCGATTCCCAGCGCCCTGTTCATCGGCGAACGGAAAACATTTCAGGACTCCGCCCCGGTGATTGAAGCTTACCTCCTTGATTTTGACGGCGATCTTTACGGCCGGACGATCGAAGTCTGTTTAGTTCAGAAAGTCCGCGATGTTGCCGCTTTCCCTTCCAAAGAAGCTCTCATCGCGCAGATTGAAAAAGACGTCATTTGCATAAATAGTTTGTTAAAAGAACCCGGCAGTTGTTGAACTTTCATCTTGATCCTCTTCGTCCGGATTTGTTCAAAGAGCCATCGGTTCAAGAGGGTACACGTTATCACAGGTTTGAAATTCAACAGAAGGAGTTAGGCATGATTCGTTCACGAAAAGTACTGGTCGCAGGCATATTTCTTTTGGCGGTTCTTTCCTCTCAGGTTTCCTTTGCGGCGAAATCATGCATGGGAGATCCTGAATCCTGCACGAAACTCGCAAGCAATAAGCTGTGGCGCGGAGTTGTTAACACTTTTACAGGTGTCGGAGAAATTATCCGGCAACCCATCGTTTGCACAAAGACTGACGGCGCTGTTGGAATTCCCGTTGGACTCGTCAACGGAGTATTTATGTCGTTCGTAAGAACAGGCGTCGGCATTGTAGACGTGGTCACATTCCCAGTGCCTTTCAATGACGATATCGGGTACAACAGCCTTCTTAACCCTGCATATGTCTGGCAGAAAGCCAAATAGCGGGCGCTGACGGCAAAACACAATCGCCAAAAACCCTGCTCGGATGAGCAGGGTTTTTTATTAGACCGCAAACACCAGCCCCGACCACTCGCCATCGCCGTCCCGGACGATTTCCCGTCCGCCCAGCCGCACAAATGTATCGGCCACGCCGTCGAGTTCCACTTCGCGGATACCGGTCAGCAGCAGGTATTTTCCGGTCACGCGCAAAAGCGTTGCCGCATTATCAATCAGCAGCGACGCGTAAATATTGGCGCAGACAATGTCATACTTCTCATCCGGCCAGCCTTCGGTGATATCGTGCTGACGAAAAGCGGTTTGTTCAGCCACACCGTTCGCCTGCGCGTTCTCCATCGAGCATTCGACACAGATCGGGTCAAAATCCACACCCAAAGCCTTTTCAACGCCCAGTCTGACGGCGGCAATCGCCAGAACACCGGAGCCGGTGCCGACATCGAGCATTGTTTTCGCACCGCTCTGCGGAACAAACCGGTCGAGCTGTTTGAGACAGAACCGGGTCGTAAAATGGTTGCCGGTTCCGAAACTCAACCCCGGATTGATCACCAGCTCAATGCGGTCACTCTGCCCGGCCAGCCAGGGCGGAACTACGCGCAACCGCCGGCCGATATCCATCGGCTTGAAATGCTTTTTCCAGCTTTCCGCCCACTCTTCAGCGGCATACTCACGGATCGACCGGTCTTTGACCGCCTGCCCTGAGCCCTGCCGAAGGGGAAAATGCTCCAGCGCCCGCGCGGCGATTTCCGCTTCGATGGTATTGTCAAAATAGATTTCGAGCGCACATTCAGTACCGCCCGGCTTTTTCAGCTCTACGACTGTTTTTTCCAGATTCTCCGCCACCCAGTCACTGATCGTTTCCGCAGCACTCTGCGCAATCATCAGCGTCAGAATTGCTCCGCCTTTTGCTTTTTCCGTTTTCATGTGCAGGGCTTATACCGTAAATTCCCTGCCAATGAAAACTGTTGTAGCAGAAACTGTACTGTTGGGCCGCAACGCGTTTGAAACGCTCGGCGACGTGGTGGTCATCCCTGACCGGCAGATCGGGCCGGGGAACCTCAAGGATGCCGATGCACTCGTCATCCGATCAAAAACCAAGGTGACACCGGAACTGCTCGCAGGTTCCGCTGTCCGCTTTGTCGGCACCGCCACCGCCGGATTTGAACATATGGATTTCAAATATCTGGAAAAAAGCGGAATCGGCTGGTGCGCAGCGCCGGGATGCAACGCCGACAGCGTCGCCGACTACATGACGGCCGCTCTGCTGACTCTTCACACCAAATACGGCGTTGAGCTCGAAGATAAAACCATCGGCATCATCGGGGTCGGACAGGTTGGTTCGCGCGTCGCAAAACGCGCCGAAGCACTCGGCCTGCGCGTTCTGCTCAACGACCCGCCGCGCGCCGCACGGGAAGGTGATACGGGGTTCGAATCTTTGGAAAAACTGCTGGCGGAAGCCGACATCGTCACACTCCATGTGCCGCTGATCAAGGAACAGCCGTGGCCGACGCTTAAAATGGCGGATGATTCATTTTTCAAAAAAATGAAACGCGGCGCGGTCTTCATCAACGCCTCGCGCGGCAAGGTTCTCGATTCCGATGCGCTGCTCCACGCCAAAGAAAACGGAATCGTATCGCACGCCGCACTCGATGTCTGGGATCCGGAACCGTCCATTCGCGCCGACGTACTGGCTGCCGCAACGATTGCAACGCCGCATATCGCCGGCCACTCGTTTGAAGGCAAACTGAACGGAACCGTTCAGGTCTATCGCGAAGCCTGCCGGTTTTTTAAAACCGCTCCGGTCTGGGATCCTGCACCGCTGCTGCCTGAACCCGCTGTACCGGAACTGAAGATTGATTCACGCGGCAAAAGCGACCTTGAGGTGCTGACTGAAGCAGTCAAGGCGGTTTATGACATCGGCACGGATTGCCTGACCGAAAAAGATATTGAGCGGTTTGACAAGCTGCGTGCTCACTACGGTGTACGACGGGAATTCAAAAATACGACCGTATTCCTGTCCGAAACCCGTCCGGATCTGCTGAAAAAAATCGGCAAAGCCGGATTCACCCTTGCGTAGAGCCGCGCACCAGATAACGGGTAAGACAAAGCCGGCACTTCATTAGCCGGCTGTTAGGTTTCAGCCACCGGGTAAGCTGGCTCCGGCGTGTGCAGTGCGATGCGTTCTCTCTTCCACAGGCGGGGCAGCGGTTCGCCGAATGTACTTTCAGATGCATAAAACACCTTCCGAATTACGCATCGATTATGCGTATTTTCCCTGGAAGGCAACAGCATTTTGCAAGGTCTTGCCTTACATAAAGTACGGTCAGCGGTAATTAAAAAGCTGATCAAGCTTATAAGCCTCTCCGGTGGAAGAGGAAATGGCTGCAACAATTTTATCCTGAATATTGCGCGTCAGGCGCCGGCCTTTGCGACCCTTCTGCACCTGCTTATGCGTCAGCCCGTCCTTCGACGCCGCCACGAGATCATGATTTTTCAGCCCGCGCTCTTCCATGATGGCATCCAGCGGTTGAACTCCGAATTCCAGCTCTGTCTCGCTCATTGATTCTGCTCCAGTACTTTATCGACCGCCGCCAGCACGGTGTTTACATCATGCATTTCGTTCAAATGCTGCAAAAGATCGCGGCGCCCGCGCAGGCCTTTAATGTATTGCGCGAGATGCGGCCGGAAGTGCAGGCAGGCCGCCTGTTCCGGAATGTATTTGGTTTTGCAGCGCCGCCCCTGTGCCGTCGCAGTGGTCATCTCGGCCAGCCGCAGAAGATGCGTTTCGATCACCTGCCGCCGCTGCGCCAGCGTCGGCAGAACCGGCGTTTCGCCGCGCCACGCCTGCGCAATCTGGCCGAACAGCCACGGATTGCCGACCGCGCCGCGGCCGATCATCACGCCGTCGACGCCGGAAACCCGCACCATTTCATCGGCCTCCGCCAGTGTCGTCACGCCGCCGTTGCCGATCACCGGAATCTTCAGCGCCTGTTTGATCTGGCCGAGCTTTTCCCAGTCCGCCGGGCCGCCGTGAAAATTAGTGGCATAACGCCCATGCACCGCGATCATATCCGCGCCGGCATCCTCGACGATTTTGGCAATCGTCAGATGATCCGGAAACGCCGGGCTGAACCCGATGCGGGTCTTCACGCTCACCGGCAGCGAAACCGCTTTCTTGACGGCGCGGACGATCTCGCCGATCTGCTCCGGCTCCTTCATCAGCGCGGCGCCCGCGCCGCGCCGGACGACTTTTTTGACCGGACAGCCGCAGTTGAGGTCGATCCAGTCGAACGTGCCGAGCTTTTCGATATAAACCGCCGCATCCACCATCGCTTCGACCGACTTGCCGAAAATATGGCCGGCAATCGGGTGGTCGAGCTTGGACACTTCCAGAAACTGAAAGGTCTTCTGCGAATCGCGGCGGATGCCTTCGGCGCTGGTCACCTCGGTATAGCAGGCGCCCGCGCCGTTTTCTTTGCAGATTGAACGGAACGCCGCGTCGGTGTAGCCGGCCATCGGCGCGAGCACCACCGGAAAATCGATGGTGACGCTGCCGAATTTTAAAGGAGCAAGTTTCATTAAATGAGCCTAGCCCCGAATCAGCGCCAGCACTTCGTCGCGCTTCTGTTCCATCTGAGCCGCGGTTTTGGCTTCGAGGTTGAGGCGGACGAGCGGCTCGGTGTTGGAGGAGCGGACGTTGAACCACCAGTCGGCGTATTCATAGGAATTGCCGTCGAGCTGGAACTTGCGGGCGTCGCCGTATTTGGCGTCGAGCTTTTTGAAAACCGTCTGCACATCGGCAACCTTGGAGTTGATTTCGCCGGAGCCGACATAGCGTTTGAGCGGCTTGATG
>Ga0209099_1003126_pt1 | contig 13763 bp, 14 predicted proteins | sample AD_JPNHW2_MetaG_FD_184430 | JGI IMG/M metagenome (GOLD analysis project Ga0209099, IMG submission 184430) | Active sludge microbial communities of municipal wastewater-treating anaerobic digesters from Japan - AD_JPNHW2_MetaG (SPAdes) (version 2) | ecosystem: Engineered > Bioreactor > Anaerobic...
CACTGGATATTGCACTTCGGCGCCACGGGAATGTGACAACGCCCGAATGAATGGCACGCCTTCTCGGAAAAGCAGGGGTGCTCCTGTATTTTTCGCATCTGCGCAGGGTCCCATTGGACTTTTTTCCCTGCAACGTCAGCGGTCGGTAGTTCGTCGGACATAGACTCTACTTTTAAAGTGCGTTCTTCAGGTATAAATAAAGTACAATCGGGGTAGTCTTATCGGAAATGTCCCCGGATCCGATCGGATTTTTCATGCGGCCGGGGGATTATCCGGTGTCGTCCTTTTTGCGAGAGAAGTCCCTGCGGGTAAATACTCTTGAGAAGTCAGGATTGACGATATACACCGGGAACGTACCGAATATGGTCTTTTTCTCGACCTGGTAAATCTGGGCTTCCAGCAGGAGTTCTGTTGCTTTGCACAGGTCCTCCTCCGAGACCCCGCCGGTGCCGGGGGCTGTCTCGCCGGTGTCTGCCCCTTTTGTCAGTTCTGCCTGCTGGAGAAGGCGTTCGGCTTTGTTCTGCGAGAATTTTTGCAGGAGATCGCGGCTGGTGATCCCGTGGATATACCTGAAGATGAAATAGAGCGGCACAAGGGCAGTGGCGACTGCGATCACAAGGTGCCCAATCTCATCGAACTCCGAGACCGAGAGGACGTTGTTTACCGTTACCCCCGGAAGCAGGATGATGGTCGAGATAATACAGATGAGGGCAAGGGCTGTTCCTACGAGAAAGAGAAACGAGACGACCGATCCCGGGATGTTTCTTTTGATTAAGTGGTCTTTTACCCCCGATACATCGGTAAAAAATTCCGTCGAATACGGCTCCAGTTTCCAGACCAGAAAATAAAAGATGATGATGGCAGCGGACTGGAAGAGCACGATCCCGGTGTGTGATGATGAGAGCGTCCTGTTGCCATGCAGTACCAGGACAAGGATGATGTCGAGGGTAAAGATGAGGGAGAACCCGAAAAAGAGCGGGCGGCAGTTGATAAAGAATGTATTGAGAAAGATGCGGGTAAACCGGGTGGTGCTCCTGATAAATCCTGTCTCTTTGAGACCGGCAACATATTGGCGGATCTCGTTTTGCGGGGTCCGGGAGCGTTTTATGGTACGGGGGATGAGCAGGGTGATAAAATAAAACATAAACAGGAAGAAACTCGCCGTGATGAGGATCAGCGGATAATCCGGGCTCCTGAAGAAGTAGATGATGTTGATTAGGACAGCCACGCCGAGAATAATGAGGGTGACCCTCCCCGAGGTACCCGAGGCGTACAGGCGCTGCTGGCGCTCCTTTTCCTCGGTAATTTCGGCCCGGAGAATCTTATTTAAGGTCGATATCGCACCTGACGGTGCTGTGGTGTCTTCTTTTTCCACGCTCTTCCTCCCGGTAGTCTCCGGTCAAGTCTATACTGTACATCGAAAGACAAGGGTATATTGTTTACCGGCAAATTCTAGATATGAGCAATATGAAGAAATCAGAGAAACTCAAAGGCAAGGAAAAGGTTGCTGCACGTAAGCGGCAGTACAAACTTGTAGGAGTTGTGGCAATCGTAGCAATTGTCATTATCTGTGCGGCGGCCTATCTTGTGGTATTCAACCCGTTTACCGTGGCAGAAGCAGGAGATACGGTGAATGTAACCTATACCGGTATGTTTGAGAACAAGACGGTTTTTGATACGAATGTCAACAAGTCTCCGCTCACGTTTATGATCGGTGCGGGAAAAATGATCCCCGGGTTTGACAACGCCGTGCGCGGGATGAAACAGGATGAGAAAAAGACCGTGACGATCCCCTGCGATCAGGCCTACGGTGCCTATGACCCGGATCTTGTGCAGATAATCCCGACAAGCAGGTTCCCGGCAAATGAGACAATCACCCCCGGACAAAAATTCTATTTCCAAAGCTCGGTGGACGGAAGTGTCACGACGGTGACGGTTGTCAATGTCACCCGTGCAGGGGTCGCTGTGGATGCGAATTCCCCGCTTGCCGGCCAGAACCTTACCTTTGATATTCAGGTTACCTCCATCAAGAAGGGAAGTACCGGCAGCACTGCTACGGGGACCTCCTGAACTTTTTTTATCAAGTCTTATCCTTAACAACCGGGCCAGATTTTTTTTGAATCCATGACTCATGACCCGGATGTTTTCGGGCGGTCCTCCCAGCGCATGACAGTATCCCTGTCACTCGTGTCCCATACGGGGAATGCCGGAAGATCGGGACGGGAGGTATCCGGGGTTCCCCGGGCACACATAACCGTTAAGCCTGCAACCATTTATCCTGCCGCTCCCTATCCTGATTTATGCCATATCAGGGGCACATCCATGTCATTGCCGCAGGTGAAAACCTCCCCGTCACCTACACCGCATCGTTCCGGGACTATCCCGGGATCACCCGGGAGTACGTCTTTACCGATACCACCGTCTTTTACAAGCATGCGGATCCCGCAATCGAGAAGGAGAGGATGGCGATAAGAAACGCGATCTCTGCGGCAAAGGGCACCTCACTGGCGCTGGGCATCCCCTTCCACGACGAGGTCATATCTCCTCCGGCATACACCTCCGTCCGCGAGGCGCTCACCCGGATCCACCGGGAGTACCCAACGGCGCGCTACACCTTCGATTGTTCAGGCGGGTCGCCGGCGCTTGGCATGGCGCTCCTTGCCCTTGCCCCGTGGGTGGGCGGCAGCGTCCGGGCGGCATTCGATGAAAAGGTCATGCGAACCGTCCCGCTCCCGGACCTGTCACCCGTCGCCCTCCTTTCAAACCCCAACTACCAGACGATCCTCGCGCTGCTCATCCGGCATGGCAAAAACGAGAAGAAGACCACCGCTTTTGTTCCCGTCCAGCGGCAGTACCTCTACGATCAGCTCTGGCCGCTCTATGTGATGGTCCGGGCAAAGAAGGATCCGCCGGCGGCGACGTATACGAAGGGGAGGAAGGCGGCGGATGAACTCACGCAGTCCACGTTCTCGTGGTTTATGGCTGCGCTTGAAGAGGCAGGGTTTGCCGAGGCAGTTAGTCCGGGGGAAAGCCGGAAGGAGAAGTTTTACCGGATCACGGAAAAAGGGGAGATGGCATTCCGGTTTGGTTCCGATCCGGCCACCAACACGCTGGTCAAAACCGTACTGGAAGCGTTCTAAAAAACGTGAAGCAACCGGCCGCGATCCGGCAATTTTCTTTTTCGCGCGAAAAAAAGGTGTGAAGTACATACCCGGTATCCGGGTAATTACCCGGTTACCGGATACGTACTTGACTGCCCGGATTTTTCTCCGGCGTGAAATTTTCGGGCGTTTCGGATTTTTGGGAAAAAATTCGATCGACCGTGCCGGCAAAAAAATTTTGCGGCCAAAAAGTGTACGGAGTTTGTGCTGAAAGATTCTAACAGGGGATGTTCCATAGCACTTCTGGATTTGTAGAAAGATCATTGCAGGAGCAAAGCGTGGTTTGCTCCATTGCGATGCTACCCCCTCCTCGCTTCGGCTCGGAGTCGCTCGGGCGCCTCGTCGGGCCCTCGCTGGGCAAGAACCTTGACCGCGTTGGGATCAGGGTAAGTGCGTAGCGCAAAACCCGACGAGGCGTTTTGCGCGTCGGGCATCGTTATATCATCCTCGACAGCCCCGTCTTCATCGGCTAGAGTACTACGGCTCCAATCGTAAAGACCGCAAATAGGACCGTCAGGGAACAAAACGCCAGAAAAGTGATGGGCCCGACCGGATTCGAACCGGTGACCTTCGCCGTGTAAGGGCGACGTCATACCGCTAGACCACGAGCCCGTAGCCTAGTAATGTCGGATTGGAATCTATTAAAAGTGTCGGGAGTGGGTTTCAAGTGCTGAACATTATAAGTAGATGAAAGGGTTGAATAAGTGTGGATATAAAGAATTAAAATTAATTTTAATGGACGAATTGGATGTTTTAATATGAACTCTGATTTTTTAAAAGAGTATGAAGCACGCGAATTTGAGTTATTAAAACAAGGTATGGGGATAGAAAAAAGAATTGGTCCGGTAAAATCCCCCCTATCATATGTTATACCTGACAGACCGGATCTAATTTGGAGTCAAATTGCTTTTTCAGGGGCAGTTATTTTCCCTTTACACCCATATCCTGAAAATATTTTTGGAAAAGACGAACCTAATTCAAAAAAAGAGATTTCCGACTTAATTCAATTTGTTAAAGAAACAAAAAAGATCCAATTTGTCTTAACAGATCTCCCCTCAAAATATGAATCTCTTGAATATTTGGAACCTATTTTAGAAGAGTTTTTACCTCCCTGTTACACCCGCTATGAGGGTGACAATACATTTCATGATTTGCATAAAAAATGTGCGGCCGAAATTAATTATCTAATAAGATTCTCACCCGAATGGAAAATGGAACTCAAATCTCCTTTTGGCAGAGCTCTGATGACGAGTAATATTCGAAGTTATGCCGTGTTACGTCATTTGGGCTTTAATGACATTGGGGATATATTTATTGACCATTTCTTAACCGAGCCGGAGTTTTGTAAGGACTACATTACAACTGCATATAATTTATTATGCCATCCAATAATCGATCCATTTAAAGCGAATCCGTCGTTCAGTAGTGCTACTATTCAGAGAGCAATGAATCTTGATCTTACTCCATATTTTTCATCAAAAAATTCTGTTTTTCCTGAAGTTGGAAGTTACCTGCTGAAAAAATGCACACACTATCCCGAAAGTCTTGATGCATGTAAACAGCTAATTGCTGCGTATGAGGAAAATGATCTCTATAACGTATATTCTGCCTTAAACAATGCTGTAATTGATCGTAATGAGTCACTTATTTTCGATACAAAAGATGCAATGAACGAAATTTTGGATGACGTTTGGGAGGATAAAACAATTGAAAGGAGTGCAACTGCTATTAGGACTGGCATAGACATAACTTGCGGGACGATAGGGTATTGTCTTGGTGGACCAACAGAAGGATTGTTAGCATCACTAGGATTACGAGTAATTGATAAGGGAAATTACATTGGTCAATTTTCAGAATTAATCTCCCGAAAAATAGCATATCCCTATATGTCAACAATTTATGATTTTAAGAAACAATATTCGATGTAATAAGTAATATTTCCCGTGATGGCAATTTTCTCCATATTAATCATATTGTATCCCACTCATCTCACTTTGAGCAATGGCAAGGAAATTGTAGATCAATTTGGGACGTGTTTCTTGTGGTAGTAACTAAAAATCAACGTAAAAAAGAGTTTATTCCTTCTTGAGCTTGATATCGATGCCGTACTTCACGGCATTCTTATCCGCAATCGCCTGGATCGCCGCAATCTCGGCATCCTGCGTCTTTGGCTTGAAGAGGTGCCGGAACCGTTTCTGGGTTTTGAGGTAATCCACGACCGGCTTCCTGACAACCTTTTTCGCCTTCGTGACCTCGCCCTCCACCCTCTCGTAGTTCACTCAAGAGACCGGTCTCGATCGCCAGTTTTGTAATGGCCCTCGTCTTGTCGCTCTCAAAACCCCGGCCGGTGCAGCAGGGGGCATGGAGCTGCACGTATGTCGGTCCCCTCTCCAGGATCGTATATGTGCGTTCCCACCGGGCCGAGGCAACAAACGCTTTATGGTTATGGAATCATGAATACTACAACTATAGGGAGGCCCCGCATATGATGGATCTTGAATCGGAAGTCCGGCAGATAAAGGAGGAGATGGCCGCACTCTCCCATAAAATGGACGAGCTGGCTCATGAGCGGGAGATGATAAACCTCATGAAACTCTCCGAAACTTCCCTGCGGCCGTTCCTGGAAGAGGAACCGGATCTCTATTCCCTCAGCGATGCAAAGGTTGTCTACCGATGAAAGGCAAAATCGTCCTTGTCCCGTTCCCTTTCACCGATCTGACGGCAACAAAATTGCGTCCGGCACTGGTACTTTTCGAGAACGGGACCGACGTTGTCCTTGCGTTCATCTCGTCAAAAATTCCTGTGCACCATTCCATCTCGGATGTTCCCCTTACAAAACAGCATCCGGGTTTTCCTGCCTCCGGTCTCAAGGTGGATTCTGTCATAAAACTCGACAAAATTGCAACAGTTCTCGCGAAGCTGGTAGTCGCAGAACTCGGGGAACTGGATGCCGATCTTAAAAGTGCGGTGAATGAAAAAACCCGGATCCTCTATATCCTGTGATACATGTGTGATCGGATCTGCACTAAAATAACAATCGCCACAATACGGTGTGGTAAAAAAAAGTTTATTCCTTCTTGAGCTTGATATCGATGCCATACTTTACGGCATTCTTGTCGGCAATCGCCTGGATCGCCGCGATCTCGGCATCCTGCCTCTTTGGCTTGAAGAGGTGCCGGAACCGTTTCTGTGTCTTTAAGTATTCCTCGACAGGTTTCCTGACAACCTTTTTCGCCTTCGTGACCTCGCCATCCACCATCTCGTAGTTCACCCAGAGGCCGGTCTCGATCGCCAGTTTTGCGACGGCCATAGTCTGGTCGCTCTCGAAACCCCAGCCGGTACAGCAGGGGGCATGGAGCTGCACGTAGGTCGGCCCGACGGTGTTGATCGCTTTTTCCACCTTCTGGACCAGATCGTTCGGGTAGGCGATGGATGCCGTCGCCACATACGGTGCGCCGTGGGCCGCGAGGATCTGAGGCAGGTCCTTTTTCGGGCGCTTGTTCCCGAAGGACTGCGAACCGGCCGGGCTCGTGGTCGTGCTCGCGTCATACGGGGTAGCGCCGGATCGCTGGATACCGGTGTTCATGTAGGCCTCGTTATCGTAGCAGATGTAGGTGATATCGTGGCCGCGTTCGAACGCGCCGCTGATGCAGAGCATCCCGATATCGAAGGTAGCGCCGTCGCCGGCGATCACGATGACCTTCTCTTTCCTGCCCTGTTTTTTGAGCGAGGACTCGATACCCGATGCAACCGCCGAAGCGTTCTCGAAGAGCGAGTGGATCCACGGAACTTTCCACGCGGTTTCAGGGTACGGGGTGGAGAAAACTTCCATGCAGCCTGTCGATGAGACCACAATACAATTCGTGCCCGCTGCCTTGAGCATGAGCCGGGCCGCAAGTGCCGCCCCGCATCCGCCGCAGGCCCGGTGCCCGCAGTCGAAGAGCTCGCAGGTTTTGTCTGCCATGATTTAGAGCACCTCCTTCCTGAGCCCGATGAACTGATCGCCTTTACCTTTTTCGGCAAGTGCGACAACTTCACGGATATCCTTTTTCCGCACGTCTCTCCCGCCAAGACCGATGATATAATCGTAGACCGGGACCGAGGAACCGTAGAGGGCGTCCTTTACCTCAAGCGCCACGGCACCTTTCGCGCCAAGCGAGATGTTCTTGTCGAGCACCGCGACATGCTTTGCGCCTTTGAGCGCCTTTGCCACATCTTCCGACGGGAACGGGCGGAAGACACGGATCTTGAGTAAGCCTACTTTCTTTCCCTCTTTCCGCAGATCGTCAATCGTATCCTTGACCGTCCCGCAGATCGAACCCATCGCGACGAGCACGGTCTCCGCATCGTCAAGCTCGTAGCCTTCGACCATCGCGCTGTAGTCCCGGCCAAACATCTTTCCGAACTCTTTTCCGGCAGCGTGGATTGCGGATTTTGCTTCTTTAAGCGCCTTATCGGTCTCGTACCGGAATTCGAGGTAATACTCGGGAGTTGCATACATCCCGAAACTGACCGGGTCTGCCGCGTCGAGCCGCTCCGTTGGCGCAAACTTCGGCAGGTACTTATCAACATCTGCCTGGGTGAGCATATCCACCGGTTCGTAGGTATGGGAGAGGATAAACCCGTCAAAGCAGACAAACGCGGGGAGCTGGACCTCGGGATTTTCTGCCACCTTATAGGAGATATAGTGAAGATCGGTTGCCTCCTGGTTGTCCTCTGCGTAGAACTGGAGCCAGCCGGAATCACGCAGGGAGATCGAGTCCTGCTGGTCGTTCCAGATAGAGAGCGGTGCCCCGAGCGCACGGTTGGCGATCGTCATGATGATGGGCAGGCGCATCCCGGCAACGTTGAAACAGACCTCGAACATCAGGGCGAGTCCCTGTGAGGTGGTCGCGGAATATGTACGGGATCCTGCTGCGCTTGCCCCGAGGCAGGCGGAGAGCGCGGAGAACTCGCTTTCGACCGTGATGTAGTCCGCGTCAAGTTTCCCGTTTGCCACCATCTCGGCGAGCGCCTCGACGATATGCGTCTGTGGCGTTATCGGGTACGCGGCAACGACCTGCGGTCGGCAGAGCCGGACCGCCTCGGCGACAGCCATCGAGCCTTCGGTAATTTCAAGCATCTACTTCTCCTCCTGTTTCATTGCGATCGCATCCTTGGGACACTCTTCTGCACACAGCCCGCATCCCTTGCAGTATGCATAATCAGGATCGAAGAAGCCCTCCTTGTCCTCGGTGATACATCCTTCGGGGCAGATGACCTGGCATGTCCCGCACTTGGAGCACTTTTCGTGATCGAAGATCGGTTTGAAGACCCGCCACGAACCCGTCTTGTTGTCTCGTCCCTTTCCCGGACGGGCACGACACCCGACAGCAAGCGCCATTATGCCGCCCTCCCCTTCACGTGCTCGAATGCCTGGCGTGCCGCCTCGATATTCTTCTCTGCCAGTTCTTTTGGGAACCGGTGGTAAAGTGCATTCTTGAGCGCATCGAACTTGATCTCGCCGGTTGCCGCAGCAAACGCACCCATAAGTGAGGTGTTGGTGATGGGAAGGCCGATTACCTTAAGCGCGATGGAGGTCGCATCGATCGTGATCAGTTTTACGCCCTCGGGCACCTTGTAGTCCGGTGCCTTCTCGGTATTGACGATGACGATCCCGCCCTTCTTTACACCGGAAAAAACATTCACATCCTTGATGAGCGTGCTGTCCTGCACGATGATATAGTCCGGCTCGTAGACCTGGCTGCGGAGCCTGACCTTCCGGTCGTCAAACCGCACGAATGCCTGGACCGGAGCGCCGCGCCTCTCGACACCAAATGCCGGAAACGCCTGTGAAAAAACGCCGCCTTCAAACGCAGCAATAGCAATCAGTTCCGCAGCGGTGACCGATCCCTGGCCGCCCCTGCCGTGGATGCGCAATTCTCTCAAAGAAAAAATCCCCTAGTAATCTTACATGATAAATCGATATAAATCTAGAGATCTACATCGATTCCGAGGATATCACGGGCACCTGAAAAAACGTCGCGGGCAATTGCAGACAGCCCCTGGGATGCGCACCATTCATCATATACAGCCACATCCTGCCCCAGAAGCGATTCCACATCCGGTGCGATAAGGGGCGCAAGCGAGCCGGCAAGTGCGACCCGCGCGCGGGAATTTAAGAGCAGGAGCGCGGCGCACTCCATGGCCGCAAACATGGCGACGGTTCTCATGCGGAGGTTACTGTCGTCGGGCAGGGTGTAATCCACCCCGGCCCTCTGGAAGGCCTCGTTTGCGCTGCACTCCCCTGCGTCAATCTTACGGATGGCGTCGACATCGAGGGCTCCGTGCCGGGTGCCCGGTGCAAAGATGCAGGCATCAAAGGCCCCGACCAGTTTTCCTCCCGAGACAAGGAGCGTGACCGTGTTGGAACTCGCGTCCGAGACCACGACGTCGTCACCGAGATCGTGGCAGACGGCGTAGACAATTCCGATCTTCTCGGGACTGGACTGGTGGGAGTATGCCTTGAACCGTGGATCGGTCGGGGAACCCCGGTGCAGGCCGGGGATGACGATGGTGGGGATACCACTCTTTTTAATCTCGTCAAAAACCTTCGTACCCCCTCCGATGTGCTTGCCCGCACCCTCCCGGCTGACAACCCCGCGGTTTTTTATCTTGTTGATATCGGTGATCTTCGAAAAATTGTCGCCCATCGAGTAGCAGAGCGCGATCCCTTCGATCTCGTCGGGGGGGCATATCCGGCCAAGGTCGGCTGTAGTAAATCCCGTCGCTTCCTCGCGCGTCAGTTTGAAACGGCCCGTGTCAGATGCGAACCGCATGGCGGTTGTGCCGTGGTCAATCCCGATGAACATAGCAGTAATCCTATAGCATGGGTTACATAATAGGTATTGATGTTTGATGTGGTGACAGGCGGGGCTGGGTTCATCGGCTCCCATCTGGTTGACACGCTTGTTGCGCAGGGCAACGAAGTGCTTGTCATCGACTCCCTCTGTGCAGGGCGCCGCGAAACGATCGCCCGGCATATTGATGGCTGTAAGGTCCGGTTTGTCCAGGCCGATCTGCTGGGTGACGGCTGGCAGGAACACCTCGAAGGGGCGGACCGGCTTTTCCACCTTGCCGCTGACCCGGATGTCCGCCAGAGTGCTATCAATCCTGACCCGACAATGCAGAACAATATCATGGCCACATACCGGGTGCTCGAAGCGATGCGCCTGCATAAGGTCCCGGAACTGGTCTTCACATCCACGTCCACGGTCTATGGAGATGCAAAAGTTATCCCGACCCCGGAGGATTATGCCCCGCTCCTGCCGATTTCCGTCTACGGGGCGAGCAAGCTTGCCTGCGAGGCGCTGATCTCCTCGTACTGCTATTCGTTTGGCATGAAGGCCTGGATCTACCGGTTTGCCAATATCGTGGGCGACCGCAGCGGCCACGGCGTCATTACGGATTTTATACGGAAACTCAAAGAGAACCCTGCCGAGCTTGAGATTCTCGGTGACGGCAAGCAGGCGAAGTCCTATCTTGAAGTACATGAATGCGTTGCCGCCATGCTCTTTGCCCTGCGCACAAGAGAGACGGTCAACATCTTTAATATCGGCTCCGAGGACTGGATCGATGTAAAAAGTATCGCCGAGATCGTAGCCGAAGAGATGCACCTGCCTGAGGTAAAGTTCTGGTTTACCGGTGGCGAGCGCGGCTGGGTTGGCGATGTGCCAAAGATGCAACTATCCATTGAGCGGATCAAGAGCCGCCGCTGGAAACCCGAGCTGGGTTCACAGGAGAGCGTGAGAATGGCGGTCCGCGACCTCCTCAATCCGTGATAAGGGGATTTTTTTATGAAGTGTATCCTGATTCTCGGGGACGGCATGGCCGATGAGCCGATCCCGCAACTGAGGGGAAAAACCCCTCTCGAATATGCCCAGACCCCGAATTTGGACCGGATGGCACGGGAAGGTGCGAGCGGCCTGCTGCACACGATCCCCGATGGGTTCGAGCCGGGCAGCGATATCGCGAATATGTCCATCCTCGGGTATGCTCCCGAGAAGTACTATACGGGACGGGGCCCGCTCGAAGCGATGAGCATGGGAATCGACCTCGCGCCGACCGATGTTGCCTACCGGTGCAATATCGTGACGGTCAGGGATGAGATCATGACGGATTTTTCGGCTGGTCACATCACCAGTGCCGAAGGGGCAGCGCTTTTTACCTCGCTTGCCCCCCATGTGCCCGGTGTCACCGTAAAGGCGGGGGTCAGCTACCGCAACCTCCTTGTTGTCCCGCACGGGGCAGCAGCCGATTCGACAGCACCTCATGATATCGTGGGCCAGCCCATCACGGAGTACCTGCCCCGGAACGGGGATGCGCCGCTCCTTCTTTCCTGCATGGCAAAGAGCCGCGAAGTATTCCGCGATCACTCGGTGAACGTGGCGCGGATAAACGCGGGAAAACCCCCGGCCACGCAGATCTGGCCGTGGAGCGGGGGCCGGCGCCCGGCGTTTCCCACCTTTAACCAGAAATATGGCCTGAAAGGAGGGATGATCTCCGCAGTGGATCTCTTAAATGGCATCGCACGCTGCGCCGGCATGGAGATCATCACCGTCCCCGGAGCCACGGGATATTTCGACACGGATTACATGGCAAAGGCGCGGTATGCCCTCGACGCGATCAAACATCTCGATTTTGTTTACGTCCATATCGAGGCCCCGGATGAGGCCGGACACGCGGGAAGTATCGAAGAGAAGGTACGGGCGATCGAGAACGTTGACCGTGTAGTGGGCGCCATACGGAAAGAGTTTGACGGCGTTGTTGCCGTTCTCCCGGATCACCCGACGCCGATCCGGACGAAGACACATTCCCGTGAACCGGTGCCGTTCGTGGTGACGGGGAAGGGAACGGATAATCTCACGCAGTTCTCCGAGAAAGAAGCACGGTCGGGAATGTTCGGGATAAAAGAGGCGACCGATTTCCTGCCGTTCCTGTTTAACTGAATTTTTTTTAGGAGAATGATGTGGCATCAGTCCCCTGCATCATCACCGTTTCAGTGGGGGTAACTTTCATCATTTGCCACGAAATAATTTAATATAATTAATTATGCAACCACATAAATTTATCGAACCATATTCATCGTGTTTCGTTTCAGATACCCCGCCGGATATCCCCATATCATGTTCAGGAAAATAAGTCGTTTTACACCGAAAACGAATTTATATACTTATTACCGGTATTTCTGTCATACCAAGAACGTCCATGATAGACTGCCCCTACTCCACGGGTGCATAGAACTCCCCGGCATGTGGGGATTCCTTAAAGCGCACGATCCACGATCCAATGATCCGGCTGGCGATTTGTACGGCAAATAGATCGAGTGGCTAATGCAGAAAAATATACCCGTGCAATTTATCAATCACTACGTCGATACAATTTAAAAATTTTCGGGGGGGGTTGTTTTTCATGAAGGTATGCGCTGATAGTGGTGGAGTTATTCACATTTGTGTGATTGTCACGATATGTATGCTTATTGTAATTCTGCCGGTATCGGCAGACAATATGCAGAACGGAACCGTTGTGGTGAACGGATCGGTGGGATCAAATAATATCAGGGCCCCTTCCACGGTAGTAGCCCCGGTTGTTGGCTTTACCGGCACTCCTACCTTTGGCAAAGTACCATTAAACGTCAGGTTCACTGATACCTCCATAAACACCCCCACCGGCTGGGCATGGTATTTCGGCGACGAAACCTACACGCAGGGATGGACCCGGGTGAATGCAAGTGCAGGGTGGTCGTTTAGAATTGGTCAGAGCAGCGTGGCGATTCCGGATGGCAGGATCTTCGTGATGGGCGGGTTTAACAATGTCACCGGGTTAAGAAACGATGTGTGGCAGTCGACAGATAACGGTGCGACATGGACGCAGATGAATGCGAGTGCCGGGTGGGCGCCGCGATACGATCACAGCGGTGTGGCTTTGGTAGACGGCAGTATTCTCGTGATGGGCGGGTTTATCGGCACATCACATGGATCAGGGGGAACATCGCTCCTGCCTCCGAAATCATCGGTCTCGCGCGGATTCGCGGATGGCAGTTCCATCAGTAATGACGTGTGGCGGTCGACAGATAACGGCGTAACCTGGACGAAGATGACAGCGAGTGCCGGGTGGTCGGCACGATCATATCAAAGCACTGTTGTGATGCCGGACGGCAGTATCGTGCTGATGGGTGGGGCTGCCAGCTCCGGTTTAAAGAATGACGTGTGGCGGTCGACGGATGAAGGTGCAACATGGACGCAGGTGACCGCGAGTGCCGGGTGGTCGGCACGATCGTATCCAAGCAGTGTTGTAATGCCGGACGGCTGTATCATACTGGCGGGAGGCGAGGACAGCACCGGCGTTAAGAATGACGTATGGAGGTCGACAGATAACGGCGCAACATGGACGCAGGTGAATGCGAATGCCGGGTGGGCGCCACGGTATGGTCATTCCAGTGTCGCGATGCCGGACGGCAGCATCGTCCTGATGGGCGGTTTTGACGGCCTCGTGACTGATATGAATGACGTATGGCGGTCGACTGATGAAGGCGCAACATGGACGCAGGTGAATGCGAATGCC
>Ga0209099_1003129_pt1 | contig 13744 bp, 13 predicted proteins | sample AD_JPNHW2_MetaG_FD_184430 | JGI IMG/M metagenome (GOLD analysis project Ga0209099, IMG submission 184430) | Active sludge microbial communities of municipal wastewater-treating anaerobic digesters from Japan - AD_JPNHW2_MetaG (SPAdes) (version 2) | ecosystem: Engineered > Bioreactor > Anaerobic...
GGAATTATTGCCCGTGGTTTGCTTAATAACCCGATGCCCTACTGCCATATTGTTACGACTACAACACACAAGACTTTAAGAGGACCAAGAGGCGGTTTGATTATGATGGGTAAAGATTTTGACAATCCATGGGGATTAACTACTCCAAAAGGAGAAATTAAAAAAATGTCACAATTACTTGACAGCGCAGTATTTCCCGGAATTCAAGGGGGACCGCTGGAACATGTTATTGCATCCAAAGCTGTAGCTTTTGGAGAAGCTCTCAGCGATGAATATCTTGCATATGTTAAACAAGTTCAGAAAAATGCACAGGCTATGTGCGCTGCTTTTATGAAAAGAGGCTATAAAGTTATTAGCGGAGGAACTGATAATCACTTAATGTTAATTGATTTAAGAACAAAATTTCCTGATTTGACAGGGAAGGTAGCCGAGAATACGCTGGTTAAAGCCGATATTACTATCAATAAAAATATGGTTCCTTTTGACAGTAGAACCCCGTTTACCACTTCCGGTATCCGCGTTGGAACTCCTGCAGTCACTACCCGTGGTCTTAAAGAAGATGATATGGATACTATTGTGGGTCTTATTGATGAAGTATTAAGTAATACTGAAGATCAGGCAAATATTGACGCTATTCGCCAGAAAGTAAATAAAATGATGGCCGAAAGACCATTAAATGTTTGGTAATTGGAATATTAATCTTCTGCATTTTTTAATAAATCAGAAAATTGTAACTGTAGGTAATGGAATTTGATATCATTGGTATTAAGCAAAGATTTGGAATCATCGGGAATGATCCTGCATTGGATTATGCTATTCATATTGCTGTCCAAGTTGCAGCTACTGATTTATCAGTGTTGATTTCAGGTGAAAGTGGCGTTGGGAAAGAATCTTTCCCAAAAATCATTCATGAATTCAGCCCATTAAAACATGGACCCTACATTGCTGTCAATTGTGGTGCCATTCCTGAAGGAACTATTGATTCTGAGTTATTTGGGCATGAAAAAGGTTCTTTCACGGGTGCAACTGAAACCAGAAAAGGCTATTTTGAAGTAGCTGACGGAGGAACCATTTTTCTTGATGAAGTAGCAGACCTACCTTTAGCAACACAAGTTAGACTTCTCAGAGTTTTAGAGAACAGAGAATTTATCAAAGTGGGCTCATCAAAAGTTCAAAAGACTAAGGTCAGAGTTGTTGCTGCTTCCAATGTCAATATTTTGGACAGAATATCAAAAGGAAAATTCAGGGAAGATTTATACTACAGACTCAATACTGTTCCCATACATATTCCGCCTCTGCGTGAACGAAAAGAGGATATCTATTTACTTTTCAGAAAATTCGCATCCGATTTTGCCGAAAAATACCGTTTTCCTCAATTAGAAATGACAAATGAAGCTATCGAAGAACTGAAAAACTTTTTATGGCCGGGGAATATCCGTCAATTGAAAAATATCACTGAACAGATGTCCCTGATTGAAAAAAACAGATTGATTGATGAAGTTACCTTAAGCAACTATTTAGTCAATAAAAATATTTCAAGTGTTCCTATGCTTCTTCAGGTCGATAATGAAAAGACAGAACATTTTGAAAGGGAATTGGTTTTTAAGTTTCTCGCTGATATGAAACGTGAGGTATCAGAGTTAAAATCCATTGTAAATCAGATAGTAAAGGGGGACATCCATGCTCCTGCCCTTCAACATTCCTATATTGATGACATAAAAAAAGCTGATAGTGAAGCATCTTTTCACATCTCCGGATCTCCTCAATATCATTATTCAACTCATCACCCATTGACTGAACAACTTGACGATCCAATCGTATTGGATGATAATTACTCCCTATTGGAAAGTGAAAAAGAGTTTATTAAAAAAGCATTGGAAAAGCATGGCAATAAGAGAAAGTTAGCAGCTGAAGAACTGGGAATCTCTGAGAGGACCCTTTATCGCAAAATCAAAGAGTACGATTTATAATTTCAAGCACCATATCGCCTATGACCGGCAAAGCGACAACAAAAATATTACATTGGTTAATCTGTTTCATACTTATTAACAGTTTAGTTGCATGTCGCATGACTGTTTCACTAACCGGAGGAGATATTGATCCGAAAGCCAAAACAGTCTATGTTCAAACCTTTATAAACAACTCCTCATTAGTAAATCCAACCCTCAGTCAGGAATTTACCAATGCTCTTAAAGATATGATTCAAAGTCAGACTCCGCTCACTATTATCAATTCAGCCGGAGATTATTCCATTGAAGGAGAAATCACCAACTACACCATTTCTCCTGTTGCCATTCAAGGAAATGAGACTGCTGCCATGAACCGACTTACCATCACTGTGCATGTTGTTTTCACAAATACTTTTGACGAAACCAAAAGTTTTGACCAATCATTTTCTCGCTATGCAGATTATTTAAGCACTCAAAATTTCACCTCTGTTGAAAGTTCTTTAGTTAATGCCATAAACGAAGCACTCACTGATGACATATTCAACAAAGCTTTTGTGAATTGGTAAAATAATATATTATGAAAATTGACCGTACGATTTTATCTCAATACAAGACAGTATCTCTTCAGGAACAAAAAAACATTCTTGCACAGCTTGAGGAAATGATGATAGAATATCCTGCTTCTCAAATGATTAGTTTCGTTTACCTGATACTTTTGAAGAAATATCATTCAAATCAATTTGAAAAAGTAAAAGCCAAGCTATTATTGTCCCTTCTTGATCGCAATAAATTTTATCAATATCAATTTGATAATAATTATGTTGCAGAATCAGAAATTTATGAAGATGAAGAGTTAGAAAAAAACAGCCATTCAGATTCCATTACTAATACATTAAAACCTAAATCAATTTCAACAGCTCATTCATCTGATGAAGAAGTCATTACTTTTACACAAAAAATAATTCCTAAAGAAGAAGAAGAAAAAGTATTAGATCATTTAATTGACCAATTTAGCAATGATCCTCCGAAAATTCACTTTGATCCCGAGAAACATGATGGAAGCACTAACTATGGAAAATCCAGCTTAATTGAAGACCCGAATCTTATAAGTGAAACATTAGCAATTATATACGCACAGCAAGGGTATTATGGGAAGGCTATGAAAATTTATAAAAAATTGAGCTTGCATTTTCCGGAAAAAAGTAGTTACTTTGCAACCCAAATTGAAAAAATAAAAAATAAAAAAGATAATAATATTTAAATACAATTAAAATGTTAACGTTAATAGTTATTTTAGTCATTTTAGCCTGTTTTGTTTTAGCCTTTTTCGTTCTTATTCAAGACTCAAAAGGAGGTGGTTTAGCTTCCAATTTTTCATCATCAAATCAGATCATGGGTGTTAGAAAAACAACAGACTTTTTGGAAAAAGCCACTTGGGGATTGGCCTCCGCCATTATGATAATGTGTCTTGTCGTTGCTTTTATGACAAAAAATGAATTTAAGAGAGATTTACCGGCTCAAGCACCAACAGAACAAACTGAAGGTGAAGAAGCTGAATAAATACTAGAAGGTTTTTTCAATAAAAAAGAGGGTTTTTCAATCCTCTTTTTTATTGAATTAAAATTTCGACCATGAAGAATCGTGATCCTTTTTACTTTTTATTACTATTTTTCACTGCCTTATTTTGGGGTGGGTCTTTTGTTTTCACCAAATACCTTCTCGAATTTCAAACCCCGACTTTTATTATTTTTTTCAGGTTGGTGATTGCTTCCATATTGATGATTGCAATATGTTTGATTTTCTTTCGGAAAGAACTTATAATTCCAAAAAAATCGATATTTCAAATTTTAATTCTCAGCCTTTTTGAACCTTTTCTCTATTTTATTTTTGAAACATACAGTTTACAATACAGTGAGGCATCAGTAGTATCTATCATTATTGCAACAATACCTTTATTTACTGCCCTAATTTCCAAGTATTATTTCAAAGAAGTCTTTACAAAATTAAATTTTTTTGGCGTTATTATTTCTTTTGGGGGAATATTAGTGATGCTCTCTCCAAGTATTTCACAACTTGCCGGAAACATGACCGGCGTTTTGCTCGCTTTTTGCGCTGTTATGACTTCTATTGCCTATAGTGTTACCTTAAAAAAAATTCCGCAGACAATCCATCCTGTTGCTGTAATAACCTATCAAAATTTTATTGGGCTATTTTTATTTTTACCCCTATTTCTATTATTAAACACTAAAGAAGAAATTTCAAACGGGATAGCTTCCCTTGACAGTTTTCAAAATTTATTATTTTTAATCATTCTGGCTGTTTTCTGTTCATCATTAGCTTTCATATTTTACATCAAAGGGCTTCGGTATCTTGGATTAGGAAAAGCTAACACTTTTACAAATTTAATTCCGGTCATCACAGCTATTCTATCTTTTTTTATTTTAAACGAGAATTTTCCGGTAAATAAAATTTTTGGAATCTTCATTGTCGTTACAGGGCTTTTTCTTGTCCAAAAGAAAAATATAACAGCTTAATTTTTTTTTATTCCAAGTTAAATAATTTTTATATTTGCCGTAACTTTTTTGAAAAAATATGGCAACTACTAATGAAACCTGGGGCAGTCGGCTTGGAATAGTTTTAGCAATGGCCGGCAATGCTGTCGGATTTGGTAATTTTCTTAGATTTCCTGTTCAGGCTGTAGAAAACGGAGGAGGTGCATTTATTATTCCTTATATTGTCTGCTTATTGCTGCTGGGAATACCTTTAATGTTTGTTGAGTGGACTATCGGTCGTTACGGAGGACAGTTTGGGGACCATTCCACTCCTTTTATTATGGGAAGAATGGGGAAAGGCAGGGCATGGCGATATTTTGGAGTCTTTGGCATTTTTTCAACTATTGCGATTGCTTCATATTATTGTTATCTTGAAAGTTGGACAATCTCATATATTTACCATTCCATTATCGGCACTTTTAACCACATGTCACAGGGTGAAATAAAGCAGATCTTTACTGAATATCACTATCTTTCTACTACTCACAGCGGCATTCCCTTTGAAAATATTATTGCATTTGTTTTTTGCCTTGCCCTTAATGTATGGATATTAAGCAAAGGGCTAAAAGGAGGCATTGAAGTTGTAGCAAAATGGGGGGTTCCGCTCTTGATTGTTTTTGGTATTTTTTTAGCTATTAAAGGAGTGACAATTAAAGAAGGTGTTAACGGGGCAGTTGAATCAGGACTGGCGGGATTAAATTTCTTATGGACTCCGCACTACTCTTCACTTCTGGATCCCAAAGTATGGCTTGCAGCTGCCGGTCAGATATTTTTTACCCTATCAGTGGGAATGGGGTGTATTCAATGCTATGCCTCATATATGAGTCATGATGAAGATATTGCATTAGGATCTCTTACTACAAGCTTTGTCAATGAATTTGTTGAAATCGTTCTCGGAGGGACCATTCTGCTCTCAATAGCAGTAGGCTTTTTCGGTTTAGATAGTGTTAAATCAATGGTTGCCAATGAAGGCGGATTCGGAATTGCTTTTCAAACAATGCCTTTCCTCTTTCAAAAGTGGGGTGTTGTGATGGCTCTTTTGTGTGGAGTTGCTTTTTTTGGCCTCCTTTTTCTTGCAGGGATCACTTCTTCTTTGGCTATGTGCACTCCTGCCCAAAGTTTTCTTAAAGACGAATTTAATATTGATAAGAAAAAATCAGCGGTCATTATCGGAATTATTATTCTTATTTGGGGCTTACCAACAGTTATCTTTTATAATAAAGGGGTCTTTGACGAATATGATTACTGGGCGGGAACTGTCTCCCTCTTTTTTTTCGCAATGGTTGAATGCATCCTCTTTTCCTGGTCACATGGCATCAATAATAGCTGGAAAGAATTTAATCATGCGGCAGATATTAAAATTCCCAAAATATATAAATATATTCTAAAATTTATTACCCCTACTCTACTCATTATCATTTTCATCTCCGCCCTTATCAAACCTGCCAATGATAACTGGGCAAGCCTTAGTTTTAGTGGATGGGAAGTTGACAAATCAAGTCTGATTGGCAAAATACAAGGTAAAGATGCAGGCCCTAATAGTCAATGGATTGCAGATACTCTATATTCAGAAGTTAATGGCTATTATCAAAACTTATATGAAGTTCAAGGCAGCTTATTTATGAATATTTCTTGTACAAATGAAAAAGGGGAAGAATTTGGCTATATCAAACAATATGAAGTTAAAGCAGGGAATAAACCTATTGTCAAAGAAGGGGATCTCATTTCGACTGGAGACCCAATAATGAAAGGCCGATTTATAAATAATGCCCTCTATATTTCCCTCTCAAGATACTATCTTATTTTACTTTTTGTACTTATTTCCATTTTTGTGATTGTTGCATCAAGAAAAAGAGTTAAAACAAATAAATATTAAAACAATGAATACTACTGCTTTACTCTTAATGTTGTTTGTTCATATTCCGGTAACTTGTCTTATGGTTTTATTTATTTTCAAATTAATCAAAAAAGATAAAAAATAATTTTACTCATTTAAACACTCAATTCACTTACAATCAAATAACTAAATCATTTCTCTTCAATTATTATGAAATCTTTCTTTCATTTCACCTCCGGCGAATGGATCGCGGCAATTTTCCTTGTATCAATCATTATCGCTTCCTTTATTTTTTATTACCTATATGATTATCATAAAGAAAGTTCTTGGAATACAACTTCTTTTCAAAAAGAAATTGAAGCATTTGAAAAACGTCAACAAGAAATATCAGATTCAATAAATAATGAACGACTGATAAAAAATGAATACTATAGGAACAGATATGCTATAAATCAAGATAAGAATCATTATATCCATTATTCTCAATATAATCGTTTCACAAAAGACTCTTCAAAAATCGGCCTCAATTATGAAGAATATAAGAAACAAAATCAGCGGCGAGAATATGCCATTATCAAGATTGATTTAAACAGTTGTGACACAACAGAAATTTGCGTTGTTCCTCAATTTGGCTCTAAAAGAGCAAAAAAAATTATTGAATACAGAGAGAGACTTGGGGGCTTTTACTCTTTTCAACAAATGAAAGAAATCTACATCATGCAAAATATCGAACTCTCACACATGGAGAAATATTTTTATATCAATCAGGATCAAATAAAAAAAATAGTGATTAACAAGGCTGATTATAAAGATCTTATTAAGCATCCTTATTTCGACAGCTATCTCTGCAAGTCAATCCTCAACTATCGCAAAAAAGAAGGTAAAATCAGCAACAAAGAAGAGTTACAGAAAGCCACCCATGCCTATCCGGAATTAATGGAGAAAATTTTGCCTTACATTTCTTTTGAGTGAATATTTATACAGTATCTTAACGCAAAAATAAATAGTATTATACTATTTAAGATTTATAATTTTTATGCTGAGTTGGCATTATTCTGATGAATAAATGTTATTTTTGCCTTTCTAAAATGAATAGAATTATATGAGCACCATTATCTTCGTCTGTTTTATTATTTACACCATTCTTTTATTTTTAGTATCCTGGCTTACTTCAAGAAAAGCCGACAATAACACATACTTTACCGGAAACCGTAAATCTCCTTGGTTTGTAGTGGCATATTGCATGATTGGGGCTTCGCTTTCAGGAGTAACTTTTATGTCGGTTCCCGGAGATGTTGCGACGACCCAATTCACCTATTTTGGAGTTGTTTTGGGATATATTTTGGGATATCTCTCAATTGTCTATATCCTCCTACCACTTTATTACAAAATGAATTTAGTTTCCATATACGAATATTTAGGCAAAAGATTTGGAATTGAAGCTCATAAAACAGGGTCTTTGCTTTTTATTATTTCCAGACTTGTCGGCTCAGCACTACGAATGTATCTGGTAATTTTTGTTCTTCAAATTTTCATCTTTGATGATTGGGGAATTCCTATTTGGTTAACTGCCATCATCATGATTTTCATAATTCTGCTCTATACTTTCAGGGGTGGTATCAAAACTGTGATTTGGACAGACCTGCTGCAGACTACTTTTCTTATTACCGCATTAATCATAACACTCATCATCATTTTCAGAGAAATGAATTGCCCTTTTGCCGATATCTGGAGCTCCATGAATAATGCTGGTTATACAAAAGTATTTCAAACAGATTGGCATTCAAACACTTTCTATCTTAAACAGATATTCGGCGGAATGTTTATTACCATCGCCATGACCGGATTAGACCAGGATATGATGCAAAAAAATCTAACCTGTAGAAATCTTAAAGATGCTCAACGTAATATGCTAACCTTTACCGGAATATTGGTAGTCGTCAATGCAATGTTTCTTTTGCTTGGGGGATTTCTTCTTGTCTATGCAAACAAACTGGGAGTTGACATCAGCGCCATGCCCACCGACCGGATATTTCCTGAACTGGCCTTTAATCATCTCGGAAAAATTACGGCTATCGTATTTGTTATTGGCTTGATTGCCGCAGGATTTTCAAGTGCAGACGGAACTTTTGCAGCATTGACAACCTCCGTTTGTTATGATTTTTTAAATATTGAAAAAAGATATAAATCAGTAAAAAAACAACTTTGGGTTCGCAGAATTGTACATATTGTCATTTCACTCCTGTTTCTATCAATTATAATTATCTTTTCAAATTACCACAATGACGCATTAATAAGGATTTTATTCACCATTGCCGGTTATACATATGGTCCTATTCTGGGCATTTTTTCTTTTGGAATTTTCACTAAACGTACTATTAAATATCCTCCGTTAATTCCCGTTATCGCAATTTTGATTCCCACAATATGTTTTTTTATCTCTAAATATTCCGAAGTTCTGTTTTCCGGATACAAATTTGGGTTTGAAATGCTTATTTTTAATGGCCTGCTTATATTTTTGAGTATGCTGTTAATCAGCAAAAAAAATTATTCTATTGAAATTATAAACAAATAACGTTATGAGAAAATTAATTTTAGCCCTGTTTATTTTCTTGCCCGCATTTTGCCTCTTCGGGCAAAAACAAGTTATCCCACTTGCCGATAGCAATCAGATTCTGCCAAATAATTATAGTTTTTACTATTTACTACCTAAAACTGTCATTCAGGTGAATGTTACGGTTGTGAAAACAAAAGAGATTAAAGGTTATTATGCTGACTATGCAGAGAAATTTCTTGGGCTATCTAATGTTATCACTGATAATAAGACAACTTATAAAGTAAAGGATGTTTCCCTGACTTCTTATGAAATTCCAGATAACCAATTTATCTATGCTGTCGAATTGACTCCTGTGCAAATTAAAAATGATTATCTTGCCCATATTTATGATTCAAAAAATAATAATCAGAAATCAACTTTGCAACTTCAACAATATGAAACTTCTACTCTTAAAATGCCGGATTTTTTCAAATACTATTCAGACCTTGCATACACAGAAACTGATGACTCTTTTGTAGAAACAAAAATTATCAATGGCGTTGTAACTCAAGTGCCGGTTAGCCAAACAAAAATGATTTCAAAGACCAAAGAGCAACAAGCACAACAAGCCGCAGACTATATTGCTAAAATCAGAAAAGATCGCTATGACTTATTAATAGGGGCACAAGAAGTTCCCTATACAAAAGAAGCTATTGAATTGATGATTAGCGAACTTAACCGTACAGAACAAAATTATCTTAACCTATTTACCGGGTTTTCTATTGATGAAGAGTTGCACTATTCTATGAATATTGTTCCTGATGCAAACGACACTCGAATTTCTCTTTTTTCTATAAATCGGGAAAATGGTGTTTCTCAAAACAGCTCCTCTGACAGCGCAGAAAATTTTTATCTGCTTCTTGAGCCTCAAATTTCTAATGAAAAATGGTTCTCTTTGATGCAAAAAAAATCTGAAGACGAAAAATATAAGCCCAATAATGGTTTTCGCATTCGCAGATCTGTACCTGTCAATGTCTCATTATGGAATGATGATATGCTCAAGCACAAATTTGGAATAGTTCCTATTTATCAGTTCGGAAAAATTGAGATTTTACCTTCTAATCTTAAAAATTTTGATATTACACAATATGGCATAATCTATTAATTATATTGTATATATCTTCAAGTAAAATTGATAATCTAATAGAAATATTTATAGTTATGATAAAAAAATTGTTGCTATTTGCCTTAATTATCACTACTGTTTTTTCATCTCAATCGTGTAAAAAGAAAACGGATCAGGATATTTTAAAAACCCGAATGCTCGAAGTGAGCAACGAATATCTTAAATCAGAACAAATGGATTCGGTTAAGATTGTTAAAATTGATACCATCACAGCAATGGGATATGCTAAAATCATGCTTGAGATGTTGGAAAATATGAAAATAGAATACGAAAACCAGTATAATGCTGCCATGAAATCCGGCAATCAAAATGCGGGAGTCGAGATAGAATATACACTAAATGAGGTTTATCAGGCTTCTGAATCATTTCTGGAAATTATGAATAACGACAATACCGATGATGTTAAACTGCTTTTATTTATGGTATCTCTTACCTATTACAAGAATAATGTTCCCACATCCTTAATATTTTTCACAACCCCTAATTATAAAATTCACGAAATTGACCCGTTTGGGAACAATTTGCTTGAGAAGTAAAATAATCAGGTTAAATAGAATGTTTCATATTGCCCATAATGGCTGAAAGCATATCCTTTGCACGAAAAAGTTGAATCTTAACATTCGACATGCTTATATTCAACTCCTTAGAAATTTCTTCGTAGGACAACTCTTCAAAATAGCGTAATTCAATTAAAGTGCGATACTTGGGGCGAAGTTGCTCAACAGCCCACCGCATCATCGTAATACGTTGTTTTTCCATAAAGGTATCTTCCGGAGTATTTTGCTCATAAGGGTTATTCAATTCTTGCATGCTATTTTCACAGGCACAAATGTCCTGATCAATACAAGAAGGTGTGCAATTTTTCTTACGAAGGAAATCAATACAATTATTAACCGCAATTCTAAAAAGCCAGGTAGAAAAAGCATAATCAATAGTATAACGATCCAAATTACGAAAAGCCTTTCCAAAAGCCTCAATAGTTAAATCTTCTGCATCATAGGGATTTTTGATCATCTTTAACAACAAATAGTATATTGGGTCGCGATAATAGCTCATCAGTTGGGCATACGCTTTTTGATTGCCATTATCCAATGCATCTCTCAGCAATAAATAATCTCGCTTGGCTTTATCGGTAAAGTGATCAATTTTTTCCATTATTTTTTTTGGAATAAGTTAGATGTCAAAAATATAAAAGGATTAAGAACTGAAAACAATATATCAAAAATCAAAATATAAGGTACAATTCTTTTTTCATCAAGTTTTGCTGCTGCCATGCCAAAAATCACATATTGCATTGCAGATTTAAATACAAAAAGAGCAATTACAACTGATAAAAGAACATAATCATATCGGGTATAAATTATTGCAACCGCAAATAAGATGTAAAAAAGAAGCATTAAAGACCCATAAAAATTGAGTAAAAACTTATGTTTTGGTTTGTAAAATCTACGAGTCGAAGTATGGTGTTTTTTTTGAAGGAACCAGCTTTTAAAACCTGATTTAGGACGTGATACAGTAAAAGCTCCTTTAAAATACTCAATATCACAATTCCGGTCATTAGCAGCACGATTTACAAAAATATCATCATCACCATATTTAATATGATTATGCGAAGCAAAACCTCGTTGATGATAAAACAATGATTTGGAATAGGCTAAATTTCTACCCACTCCCATGTAAGGTATTTTAGCCAAGGCATAAGAAAAATAGTGTATTGCACTATGAAGGGTATCGTAGTGAATCATCATATTCAAAAAACCTTTTTTTTTCTCAAAAGTACTATATCCCAATACAATTTCCGTTTTCCCGACAAAGTGCTTCGCCATATTTTGCAACCAATATGAAGAAGATGGCACACAGTCCGCATCTGTAAGAAGAATGGTGTCATAACTTGCAGATTTGATACCTATTGAGAGAGGAAATTTCTTTCCCTGAATATTGGTCACGGAAGAGGTCAGATTTACCAGTTTCAAATGGGGATAGGTACTCATAAAATCTCGGATAACCTGTTCTGTTTCATCGTTAGAATTATCATTTACCAATACCACCTCGAATTCATTGTATTGTTGAGTAAGCAAAACAGGAAGTGATTTAATAAGATTATGAGCTTCATTTTTGGCTGATACAACAATCGATACAGGTTTTTGCTGAATATCTTTTATTTTAGTCGGTTTATGAAATGAAAATCTGGCAAAAATCAACCAATAATAGAGTAATTGCAGAATGACAAAAAAACCGAATACAATAGCAGATAATTCTGGAAGATAATTTTGTAGCATGAAAAACATTAATAGGTTATGATTTGAAAAACAAATATATTTTAAAGATTAGAATAAATGATGTATTTTTGTCGAAATTTACTAACAAAATGCAGTTTATAATTAACACTACTGACGAAAAAAGTTCAGCGAGAGCCGGCACTATCACAACTGACCACGGAATAATTGAGACACCCATTTTTATGCCTGTAGGAACTGTCGGGGCAGTTAAAGCAGTTCATATTAAAAGTGTAAAGGATGAGATCAAAGCTCAAATCATATTAGGTAACACCTATCATCTTTATTTACGCCCCGGATTAGAAGTATTGGAAGCTGCAGGTGGCATTCACCGTTTTAATGGATGGGAAAAGCCTGTTCTCACTGACAGCGGTGGATTTCAGGTCTTTTCTCTAAGTCACAAACGGAAGATTAAACCGGAAGAAGGGGTATGGTTTCAATCTCATATTGATGGCTCCAGACATCTCTTTAGTCCTGAAAAAGTAATTGATATTGAGCGCATTATTGGGGCTGATATCATAATGGCATTCGATGAGTGTACTCCCTACCCTTGTGAATTTGAATATGCAAAGAATTCTATGCTCATTACCCATAAATGGCTTGAACGTTGTATCAACAGATTCAATCAAACTGAGCCCAAATATGGCTATCAGCAAACTCTTTTTCCAATTGTACAGGGAAGCGTATTTAAGGATTTAAGAATTAAATCAGCAGAATTTATTGCATCCATGAATTGTGAAGGGAATGCAATTGGAGGAGTCTCCGTTGGGGAACCTACCGAATTGATGTATGAAATGGCTGATATCTGTTGCAAAATATTACCTAAAGATAAACCACGCTACCTTATGGGAGTGGGAACCCCTGCCAATATTCTCGAAAATATTGCTATGGGTATTGATATGTTTGATTGTGTTATGCCCACCCGAAACGGCCGTAATGGCATGATATTTACCTGGGATGGAGTTCTGAACATGAGAAATGAAAAGTGGAAATTCGATTTCACCCCCCTTGATAAAAACAGTGACCTCATTGCAGATCAAGAGTATACCCGCGCCTATTTAAGACATCTGTACACTGCAAATGAAATGCTGGGACCTATGATTGGAAGTTTACACAATCTCCATTTCTATCTCGACCTGATAAAGACCGCCCGATTGAAAATCAAAGAGGGCACTTTTACTCAATGGAAAAATCAGGTGATCCCCAAAATTTCGCAGAGATTATAAATCGAGGTTTTTTATTTTTTCAACTTATTATTCAATAATTTATTCAATAATTATCATTATTTGAAGGTTGTCATAATTCTTAATAATTGTTAACAGATAAAAGAAAGGATGAAAAAAATGTAATTTTGCAGCCTCTAAAATAACTTTTATTAATTTAAAAAGTATGGCAACAACTGCAGATT
>Ga0209099_1003130_pt1 | contig 13743 bp, 11 predicted proteins | sample AD_JPNHW2_MetaG_FD_184430 | JGI IMG/M metagenome (GOLD analysis project Ga0209099, IMG submission 184430) | Active sludge microbial communities of municipal wastewater-treating anaerobic digesters from Japan - AD_JPNHW2_MetaG (SPAdes) (version 2) | ecosystem: Engineered > Bioreactor > Anaerobic...
ACTTCAATATACCTGACATCGAAGATGCTTAGAGAACGCAGGAGATAATAAACTCCACCGCCGATAAAGGTAAGCAAGACAAGAGCTAAGATAAAATAGGCATAATATCTGCTATGTCCTCTACGCTTACGATCTAACGAACTCATTCCTTTACCTTTTGTCATTTATATTAGTTATGAATCTATCATTAGTTTTTGCTAAAACTGCTTCATCACCATAAGGCACTAATATTTTTGGAGTTATGTATCTTGTCAACTCTTTTCTCTCAGTCTAGCCAATATTTCTTCGCCATACTGCCAGATGTTACCCGCGCCCATAGTGATCAGAATGTCTCCTTTCTCAATTCTGGAAAGGGTTTCAGGCACAATATCTGAGTTGTTTTCGAGGCAGATCAAATTGTGATGACCGGAGTTAATTGCCGCGTCTGCGATCATTGCTGAACTGACTCCGGGGATGGCTGTTTCTCTTGCAGGATAGATTGGAGCAAGAATGAGGAAGTCGCAGGAGAAGAAAGCTTTGGCGAATTCCGCAAAGAGGTCACGAGTTCTGGAATACAGGTGTGGCTGGAACAGAACAACTATACGCCGCTGAGTACTATCTTTGAATCCTTCCAGGGTCGCGATGATCTCAGTAGGGTGGTGCGCGTAGTCATCATAGACGGTGATACCCTTAGCTTCGCCTTTCAGTTCAAAACGACGATATACTCCGCTGTATTCAGCAAGCCCGTCACGGATAGCTTTGAAGGGAATGTCGAGTTCCAAGCCAATTCCAACAGCCTGTAACGCATTCAAGATATTGTGTTTACCTGTCACTTTCATGGATATACGTCCCAGTTTGTAGCCCTTGTAGGCAACATCGAACGAGGCGGCAAAATCTTTCATCTCAAGATTGAATGCCTGGATATCTGCCTGCCTGGAGAATCCATAAGTGAGGATTTTCTTGTTGATGTTGGGAAGTATGCTTTGCACTCCCGGATCCTCCAGACAAGCTATGACTGAACCAAAGAAAGGAACCTTGTTGGCATATTCGACGAACGCGCCTTTGATGTCGTCCAGATTCCGATAACAATCCAGATGATCGGTATCGATATTCGTGATCCCCGCTATACAGGGCGTGAGAGAGAGGAAAGAATGATCATATTCATCTGCTTCTACGACGATGTATTTACCTGAGCCCATAACGTTGTTCGAACCAAAGTTCCGAACCTTACCGCCCACGAAGATCGTTGGATCGAGTCCCGCAGCCTCCAGAACCATCCCCGCCATAGAGGTGGTAGTGGTCTTGCCATGCGTGCCGGAGATCCCAATACTAAAGCTCATCCGGGTAATCTCAGCCAGCATCTCGGCTCTGCGGATCACAGGTATTTTAAGATGTTTGGCTGCCTGGATCTCAGGATTCTCATCCTTAACCGCGGATGATTTGACGACCACATCCACATCTTTGACGTAGTTCGGATCATGACCTTCAATGATCGGAATCCCGATCGACTCAAGGTGATTGGTCACCTCGGACTTTTTCATATCCGATCCACTGATCTCGAGCCCCTGATTATGCAAAAATTCGGCGATACCGGACATGCCTATGCCGCCGATTCCGATAAAATGTATCTTTTTAGTTCGTCCCAGCATTTTGATCACTCCTTTCCGGAAATGTCTTTGATGATGTAGTTTGTGATATTGGCCGCCACGTTTTCGAGCGGGATGCTTTCCAGTTTTTCCTTATAGACCGAATAGGAGGATCTCATCGAAGTGATGCATTCGAGCAAGCTCTCCCCCGTCAGTTTGGACTGTTCCAGGAGTTTGGCTACTCCCTTGCGCTCCTGCTCCAGGGCGTTGTAATACTGATGATTCTCAGCGGCAGTCGGCAAGGGAATCAGGATCGCGGGAAGCTTCGCGCCTTGCAATTCGGCAATCGTCATCGCTCCGGCACGGGTCACCGCCAGCCAGGCATAGTTCATGATCGCGGGGAGTTCATCTGAGAAACCAAAGATATAGACTCCCTTCTGACCATTGTATTTGTTCAGATAGTATTCAGACTGAGTCTTTCCTGTTTGCCAGATCAGTTCGAAACCCTGTTCCAACATCCCGTTGATGGCGGAATCCACAGCCTCGTTCAAAGCTTTTGAACCCTGTGAACCTCCTGTGACGAAGATCGCCTGCTTTGATTCGCTCAGACCATACTTCTTAGCGTCCCAAACGCTGTCCGTACGGAAATCGCTTCGGAGCGGGATCCATGTGTTTATCGTACGGGCGGCGTTCAGGTGGCGTTCGGTATCCCTAAAGGCGACGAAGATGCCTTTCATGTACCTGGCCAGGAGACGGGTCGTCAGTCCGGGATAGCTGTTCCCGTCCCAGAAATAGAGAGGTCGCTTCAGCAAGATCGCCGCGAGAGCTATCGGGCCGGAGACGAAGCCACCGGTGCAGATAACCGCGTCCGGCTTGATCCTACGAAGGAAACTCATACAGCTGAAGAAGCTTTTGGAGAATAATACGGGGAAATTCAGATGCTTGAGCGTGAGTTTGCGGTAGAGTTTCTGGACGTTGATCGCCAGGAAGGGATAGCCTTCTTTTGGGATCAGGCGGGATTCCATGCTGTCCCTATTCCCGATAAAGGAGACTTCGTGACCACCCTTGCGGAGTTCCTCCGCGATCGCCACCAGGGGATAGATATGCCCGCCGGTTCCACCGCCGCCAAGCACGAATCTCATACATATCTCCGTTTGGCGCTGATATTGAGAATAACGCCAACTCCTGCGGAATCCATGAGGAGAGCGCTGCCACCGTAACTGACGAAGGGAAGAGTATTACCCGTCGGCGGAAGGATAGATATTGACACTCCGATATTGACCAGAGCATTGAAGAAGATATTCATCGCGACGCCGGCGCAGAGTAGCCTAAGGTAAAGATTCTCCTGCTTGTTGGCGATCTGGAAACTTCGGAAGAACAACAGACAATGTAAAAGTAAAACGACCAGAGCTCCGAAGAAGCCGAATTCCTCGCCGATAATTGTAAAAATATAGTCAGTTCTGGCTTCAGGTAAATAGTAGTGCTTTGCCCGCCCCCTGGAAATGCCTGTCCCGAATAGATTTCCTCGTGATAATGCTGTCAGGCTTTCCTTGACCTGATATTCATCCGCTGGATCGACCTTGGTGCTGTCAGAACGGAAGAGCAGGCTGTATTTCTTATAAATCTGAATACGTGTGGAACGATATTCTGCACCCTGAGTCAGGATGATCACAGCTCCTAATATACCCACAAGCACGATCATGATAACGAGCCGCTTCTTCAAGCCTGCGTAGGTCAACATACCCAGAAGAGTCAAACCGGAAATGATCAATGTGCTGAGGTGTCTTTCCAGGATGATCAAGCCGAACACTGCTCCGGTAACGACGATCAGGGGTAGATACTCCGTAAAGAGGAGCTTATTATCTGCATTCAGGAGTATATCATATTTCTTCTCTAAATAATAGGCATAGAGAAACACCAGAGCCAGCCTGGCAAAGAAACTGGGCTGGAAACTAAAAGGTCCGAGTTCCAGAGAACGGGTCGCTCCCTTGACAGTGTTGCCTTTGATTAGAACAATAAACAAGAAAAAGATCGCAACCCAGACAAAGAAGAAGTTTACTGTTTTCAGTCTATCCAGATTGGGGAAATAGAGGATAAAAATGGCTGCGACAAGTGCGATGCCCAGGAAGAGCAGATGCTTGTAGAAGTAGATCATGGATCCCTGAACCGAAGCGATGTCCAGCATAGTCAACAATCCGATAAAGGCAAGACCAAGATAGGCGAAAAGCACTATCTTGTCAAAGCTGATAACGTAGTTTTGCGATCTACTCTTTTTCATTTTCCTTAGCTATCTGCTGCACGATCTGGCGGAATGTATCGCCACGATGCTCAAAGTTCTTGAATTTGTCATAACTGGCGCAAGCAGGAGAAAGAAGCACAGTGTCTCCCACCAGTGACTCGGCAAAAGCTGTTCTGATACAGGTTTCAAAATCGTTGATGCAAACCAGGGGTATCTTCCCCATCCAGGCTTGCCGCATCTTGACTTCCGTATCGCCAGTGATATAGATCTTTTTGGCTTTCTCTTTGAGGATTGGGGTCAGAACTGAGAAATCTTCTCCTTTATCCGAACCGCCCATAATGATGCGTATCGGATTCTCAAAGGAGAGAAGAGCGCTTCTCACAGAATCAGAGTTTGTCGCCTTGGAATCGTTGTAGAAGAAGACTCCATTGACCGAAGCGACCAACTCCAGCCGATGAGAAAGAGGCTTGAAGGTTTTCAGAGCTCCGATCGCCTTCTGTACGTCTCCTCCGACCGCCTGGATAGCAAGCAGGGACGCCATGACATTGGCATGATTGTGAGGTCCTCGCAGGCTCAGGTCATACATCGACACGCGATATTTATCATCCAGACAAATGAAGACACCATCCATCCAGCCGTTCGAGCCGGGATATTTCACGATTGTCGAGAAATGCAGGACTGTCGAGCTGACTTCCTTCTCGAGGTGCCGGATCAGTTCGGAGTCGAGATTCATTACCGCATAGTCTTTTTCAGTCTGATTCATGGTAATGCGCATCTTGGATACCGCATAGTGAGCGAAAGACTCATATCGGTTGAGATGATCCGGAGTAATATTCAGGATCACTGCCACATCCGGACGAAAGCTATCTATCAGGTCGAGCTGAAAACTGCTGATCTCTAGAACGATATAATCAAAACCCGGTTTATGGATCGGGTAGCTGCAAAACGCGTCCCCAATGTTCCCGGCAAGTATGCTCTTGTAACCAATGTGTGACAGAAGATGGTGGATAAGACTGGCGGTCGTGCTCTTCCCGTTCGACCCTGTGACTGCGATGATCTTGCTGTCAGATGCTTTGATCTGAAATCCGAATTCTATCTCGCTGATCATGGGGATTCCGTGCTCTTTGCCCTTTTCAATTATCGGCACATCGAGAGGTATACCCGGACTTACGATCCACTCATCGCACTCGAAGAGCCGGTCGGTGTGCCCACCGAACTCACAATCAAAGTCACGTTCGAGGGCAGCAGGATCATTCATCTTATCCCGCGGTTGAGAATCGCTTAAAAAGGCGGAACCGCCTAGTTCTTTTATCTTGTACGCGGCGGATATTCCGCTTCTGGCTAAGCCCAGAATACCGTACTTCTTGTTCGTATCAAACATAATCTATCCTTAATTATTATCTCAATTTCAGGGTGCTGAGCCCGACGGCCACCAGGATCAGCGCGACGATCCAGAAGCGGATCACGATCTTTGTCTCATGATGCCCCTTCATCTCAAAATGATGGTGCAGAGGCGCGCAAAGGATCAACCGCCTGCCAACGCCATACTTACGCTTGGTCCATTTGAACCAGGTTCTTTGCATCATGACCGACAGTGTTTCGGTGATAAAGATACCGCCAATGATCAGGAAAAATATCTGTTCCTTGAGCAATACCGAGATCATTGCAAGTATCCCACCCAGGGCGAGTGAACCTGTATCACCCATAAACACTTCTGCCGGATAGCTGTTAAACCAGAGGAAACCGATCAGGGTACCCATCAGGGCAGCAACAAAGACTGTCAGTTCTCCTGCGTTGGGCAGAAACTCCAGATTCAGATAGTCCGCGGCGATAAAATTACCTTTAAGGTATGCCATGATCCCCAATCCAAGTGAGGCGATCGCCAAGGTTCCGGCGGCTAGACCATCAAGTCCGTCGGTCAGGTTCACTGCGTTTGATATACCTGTAACGTAGAGCACGACGAAGGGAATGAAGAAAACCCCCAGCTGGAGGTAAAAGTTTTTAAGGAAGGGTATTTGTAAAGCGGAAACTCCGGCTCTGTCGCTACCACCGTAATAGATGACCAGCGTGAGAAACAATGCGATGCTGATCTGACCCCAGAGTTTGTATTTGGGCAACAGACCTTTCTTGGCTTTGACGAAATTCTTGAGGTAATCGTCCAGAAAACCGAAGATCCCCAGCCAGACCGTTGTAATGTACATCATCAGGATGGCGCTGTTCGTCAAGATATTCCAGAGCAACGAGGAAACCAGCAGAGCGATCAGGATGATCAATCCGCCCATCGTAGGCGTTCCGCTCTTGATCCTATGACGTTCCGGGGTATCTTCATCGATAGTCTCGACGGCTGATTTCTTTTTCAGCAGCCTGATGAACATGGGGCCGAATATCAACGTAAACAGCAAAGAAGTAATAAAGGCTCCAATCGACCTGAAGGTGACGTATCGCAGAACGTTGAAGACGATGCTGTACTTTGCCAGTGGATAGAGGATATGATAAAACATGCTATTTCTCTCCCTTCAGTGCTGGGATCACCTGTTCCAGATGGATACCGTGAGAGGCTTTGAGCAGGATCACGGCATTTTGAGGTAGAAGGTTTATCTCATCGCGCGCCAGGAGATCATCCACGGTGTGATAATGATTACTGGTAGTAAGATAGTAGGGCCGATACCACTGAGAAAGATCTCCCACTGTGATCAGACCGTCAATTTCATGATCTGAGAGGATCGCTCCGATCATCTTGTGATATTCGGGAGCGTCTCCGCCTAATTCGAGCATATCTCCCAGGATAGCTATATGCGGGCTTTCCGGCTCGATTCCGATCCAATACTCAATGCTCTTCTGCATGGAGACAGGATTGGCATTGTAACAATCGAGGATAAGGGTTCTGCCATTCACGCGCTGTAGATTGAGTCTGTTCCCCATGACTGGAAGTGAAGCAAGCCCACCTCTGATCGTTTCAGGGGATAAACCAAGCTCGACAGCCAGGGCAACCGCAAACGAGCTATTCGTAATATAGTGCGGTATATCCGTGGGGATTGTGTAAGCTTCAGAGTTTATCCTGAAACTTGAGCTTCCCTCCGAAACTGAGATATCCGTGATCCGGTAGTCAGCCTCCGGAGCAAAACCGACTGATCGTCCTCTTTCGCTGTATTTTTCGAAGCGTGGATCATCCACGGGATAGAGAAGATGTTCCAGTTCCCTGTCGAACAGAGTAGATTTCTCCAGGAAGACGCCGTCCTCAGAACCAAGATACTCAAGATGCGAGGGACCGATATTGATGATCATCGCGCTTTGAGGCGAGCAGATCTCCGCAAGTCTGGCGATCTCGCCAAAGTGATTCGTCCCGATCTCAAACACTGCGTATTTATCCCGCGATTCCAGGCGGAATATGGTTTGGCACAGCCCGATAATGTTGTTCTCATTATGCGCGGTCTTGAGAACCTTGCCGTCTCCTTCAAGGATCTGGGCAGTGATCTCTTTGGTGCTGGTCTTTCCGGTACTGCCTGTCAAAGCTATACGATAAACACCAAACATCAGCAGGTATTTACGGCATAGATCTGCGATACAAGCTGTACCGTCCGCTACTTTCAGGTAATGGGGGGCATTGATCTCTTTGCTGCCAATAGCGATCAGATCAGGATAGATCAGCACATCTTCCAGAAAGTCATTCCCGTCGAATCTCTCTCCTTTGAGGGCGATGAACACGGAATTGGGAACGATCTTGCGGGAGTCCGTCACTATATGGCTATAATTCGTGGATGTATGATAACCAGTCTCGGAAGACTTGTTCGGAGCATTGAATTGGTAACGCAGTTGCAACTCATCGACGGGCAGGATCAGTTCATTCTCATCTTTGGTCATACCGAGCAACAACTTCAGAACTTCTTCCGCGGTTTGGTAGTCATCAAAGTGATGGCGCACGCCCTCGATCTCCTGATAATTTTCATGACCCTTACCACAGATGACCACGAGGTCGCCCTCACAGGCAAGGCGCAGAGCAGATCTGATCGCCGTATATCTGTCACGAATGATCCACCAGGGACTCCATATATCCGATCCGTAGAGAACTTCCTGGATGATCGTATCCGGGTTCTCGGTTCTGGGATTATCATCGGTTATGATGACTGCGTCACTGTTTTGCACTGCGGCACTCAGCATCAGGGGGCGCTTACCCTTATCCCTGTCACCACCGGCACCGATCACGCAGATGATGCGCTTGTGGGGCAACTGCTTGCAAGACCTGAGGATGCTCACGATCGCATCAGGTGTATGAGCGTAATCGATGAATACCCCGATCCCAAGATCGTTGGGAACATTCTCGAACCTGCCCTTGACCGGTTCGATCTTGGAGATAGCCCATTCCAGATCCTTCTTAGCTATCCCTGTTTGGGCAAGAGCCGTCACCGCCAAAGCCAGATTCTGGATATTGAACGTCCCGATAAGCCGAGATTCTATCCTATATTCAGCATCCAGATACCGTAGCGTGAAACTGGTTCGCTGCGCTTCAGCGTTCATCTCACTCAGGATATAATCACCCGTGGATCTCCCTACGCCGATGACAACATTCCCTGATTGTGAATACATGTTATAGTAATCACAGCCCGCCAGGTCGTCGGTATTGAGCACGAGTGTGACGCCATTTTCCCGGTTTTGGTCCAACCAGCCGAATTTAGTCCCGGCGTAGTCTTCCATATCTTTATGAAAGTCAAGATGATCCCGGCTGAGATTGGAGTACATGCAGATCCTGAACTTAAGCCCGAAAACCCTATCCAGGGCAATAGCATGGGAAGAAACTTCCATTACGACATATTCCGCGCCACTTTGAGCCATACGGGATAGTATCCCGTTCAGCTCCATAATGTCCGGAGTGGTATTGTGGGTCTCGAACAGGGTATCATCCAGGTAGTAGCCCAGAGTGCCGATCCATCCTGCCTTGATCCCCAGCTTCCGCAGAGTATTATAGATGATCAGAGAGGTAGTGGTCTTACCGTTGGTTCCGGTGATCCCGATCAAACTGAATTTAGAGCTTGGATCGCCATAATAGAGCTTCGCCAGTAGCGCTGCCGCTTTACGGCTATCGGTGACCTTTATCCCCGGCAGACCAGGAGCGATATCATCCTGATGCACGATGAGGGCTGCTCCCCGTTGTACCGCATCCTGCGCGAAAGCGTGTCCGTCGAAACTTAAGCCCTTGATACAGACGAACGCATCGCCCGGGCTCAACTTTCTGTTATCGGTTTCCGGCTTGCCGGATATATCCTCAGGCAGAATTCCCGCGGTCTCGATCAGGAGATCATATTCCTTCAGGATGCTGAGGATCTCCCCGATCTTCATATAGAAGCCTCAAGGACACAGCTGGAATTGGTCATTATCCGCGAACCCGGCTGTACCGACTGCGACCGGACAATACCCGAACCCTTGATCTTGAGCGTTATCTTCTGTTTCGCGGAAACCTGCATTGCCCTGCGGATGGTCATCCCGACCAGATCTGGCATAGTTCCCTTGCTAACCACTTCATGGTGTTGATGCGAACTTTTACCGATCTTGACAGTGATCGGATGGCTTCTATCCACCGATACTCCGGGCTTAGGGAATTGATCGACCACGACCGAAGCCGAATCAGGCCCTTCTATCTTATAAATAAAGCCATGCGCGTTGAGGATCTGTTCTGCCTGGAAGAGGTGCTTGCCCGTCAGAGTTGGCATCGTTAGAGAATATTGTCTGAGTCTCTCATTAAATGGCAGGATCGAGCATCCCGGCATAAACAGGATATCTTCGATGATCTGCTTTGTGGTAGGCGCCGCGCTGGTGCTTCCATAATGATAACCGGGAGCGGGTTCATCGTAGAAGGTGACGATCACCATTTGAGGCGCTTCGATCGGGAACATACCCATAAACACTGCGGTATATTTTCCCCCGACGTATCCCTTTGTACCGATGGTGTTCTTCTCGGCTGTTCCCGTCTTACCGCCGATGTTGATGTAGTCCATTTTAACGTTGCGGGCAGTTCCATGATCGACGACGCCCTTAATATAAACTTTGATCGTGTCCGTGATTGCCTTGCTGCCGATCTCTCTCAGTACTTTCGGCTCAAACTGCTCGATCACCTGACCCTCATCATCGAGGATCGAATCAACCAGGTACGGTTTCATGTATTTACCGCCATTGGCAATGGCGCAATAGGCAGAAGCAAGCTGTATCGCCGTAACTGAGATACCCTGCCCGAAGGAGATCGACTGGATCGTATAGGAATCCCAATTGTCGAGTTTGGAGAAAAGCCCGCTTGATTCACCAAAGAGATTCAGCCCGGTCTTCTGTCCAAATCCATAAGAAATGAACTGCTCATAAAGCTTTGTGGGGCCAAGGCGTGTCGCGATCGTGGCAATACCGGTATTACTGGATTTAGCCAGGATGTCTCTTGGCGCAAGGGGTTTCAATCCGCCGATATGAGTATCGGCAATGATCCTGCCGTTGGGCATCCGTTGCGTTCCGCACATGATCGTCTCATTGAACCCGATAACTTTGTTTTCCAGAGCAGGAAGAAGAGTTAGAGGTTTCATTGTGGAGCCCGGCTCGAACATAAAGCTCGCGGGGATATTAGTCTTGTTACGAATTATATTAGGATCAGATTCTTTATCTTCTTTGGAGATACCTGCCATTGCAAGTATCCTGCCTGTATGCGGATCCATGACAACGCAGCCGGCATTGGAGGCAGAGTATTTCTCGACTCCCTCGGTCAGGGCTGTTTCCACGATCTCCTGTATATTGGAATCGATGGTTAACTTGAGGTTGTTTCCCTGTTGGGGCTTCTTCTGGTGCAAATTTGGGTAAGGCACTCTTTCCGAGTTAGCGTCGAGAACGACCTCGCGCCAACCGTAGGAACCTGCGAGTATATTATCGTATGTCGCTTCAATTCCGCATACCCCGGCGAGTTGATAGAGCGAACGGCTCGAGGTCTCTTCATCGTAGCCGTTGGATTTCTCCGTCACCGCGCCAAGAACCCTGCCCGCAAGTTTATCCTTGGAATATATACGCTTCATGGAGCTGAAGTTGTGGATCAAGCCGGGTAGCTGTTTGGTCTCAAATTCCTTTATAATTGAATCCAGATCAGATTCACGGATCTTGTTCGAGATCTGGATCGAGGTCAGCCGCTTACCCTTGGTCAGCCTGCTCATCACCTGTTCTTTGGTGATGGAAGAGTTCTTGCTGATGGCATTGGCGATCATATCATAAGCTTTATCCAGGGTCACATGAGTGCGCCCAGCCCAGCGTCCGACTGCCTCACGATCTATATCGATCTGATAATAACTGACCGAACTTACCAAGAGCTCACCCTTGCAGTCATATATCGCTCCACGCTTCGGGATGAGTATATCCTTCTGGGGAGTATAGCGCTGCGTCCGGTACTTGTCGAGTTTGAACGGATCAAGCACCTGGATACTAAAAAGATAGACAGCCCACACTACGCAAGCGAAGCCTATCAGGCCAACCATGAGGAAATATCTGGAGCGCATCTCGTCAGTCCAAAATTACTTCGATGGTTTTTGCTTCTGCCTTGGAGGCGATCAGATCAATTATACAATATGATCCTTTCTCGGATTTTGGGGAGGGTTCGTGCACATAGATGACACTACCCGCGGGCTTATCGGCAACAAAATTACTCATCTCGACCCGGACAAGTGAGGCAATGTGTCTGCCGGACTTCATGTCGTCCAGCTCGACCAACTGCTCGGTGTTGATGTTCTTTTCCGCGGCAAAGCTCTTTTCCATCATGGAATACTGCTTCGTATAGCGGACGATCTTGTTGCCGTTGTTAAAATGTAAAAATACAGCTATAACGCAAACTATGATCGCGATAACCATCTTACTTCTCATTGTCATCCCCCTAACTTTTCCGCCGCCCTCAGCTTGGCGCTGCGGGAACGGATATTCTGAGCAAGTTCCGCGTCATCAGCTGTAAGCGGACGCGAAGTCAAAACTTTTATTCTTTTTGTCTGGCCACAGACACAGTTCAGGATCTGTGGCGGACATTTGCAGCCCGTAGCCGCGTCTCGAAAAACGTTCTTTACGATCCTGTCTTCCAGGGAGTGGTAGCTCATCACCACGATCCTTCCACCGGGAGCCAGGAGATTGATGGCGTCTTTGAGGCTGGGAGCGAGAACATTCAGCTCCCGGTTGACGTAGATCCTCAGCGCCTGAAATACTCTGACCTTGGTCTTGAGAGATTCTTTACTGCCACTTCCGACAACGGATTCGATCAGTGCGGAAAGCTGACGCGTCGTGGTAATAGGAGTTGTCTCACGGACTTTCTCGATCGCTCTGGCGATGCGTCCCGCGCTCAGCTCTTCCGAATATTCGTGAATGATCCTGCCCAATTCTTTCGCGGGAAGCTCATTCACAGCATTGGCCGCGGTATACTCCTGCTCGCCGTCCATGCGCATATCCAGAGGCGCATCCTGATCAAAGCTGAACCCACGGCTTCCTTCATCTAGCTGATGCGAGGAAACGCCCAGATCATACAGTATCCCGTCGATCTGTTTGACTTGTTCAAAGGCGAGAAGAGTCCTGAGCTGTTCAAAATTACCCTTGAGCAAGGTGACCCTGTCAGCGAAGTCTCTGAGGGTTTTTTCCGCGACGCTGAGTGCCTCGGAATCCTGATCAATGGCATAGAGCCTGATCTCAGGGCAGGCTTGGAGCATGGAAAGGCTGTGCCCCCCGCCGCCCAGAGTGGCGTCCACATACGATCCGCCCGGCTTCAATGCCAGCATCCGCAGGCACTCAATGACCATGACCGGATCGTGGTAGTTTTTCATTGCTGATAATCTTCCGAATTGAACTTAGTGCGGTGAAGATCACGCTTGGACTTGCGGATGGAGTGATAGACCTCGGGATTCCAAAGCGAGATATAATGCCCCTCGCCTTTGATGATCACCTTGTCCGTGATATTGGCATCTTCCAAAAGTTGTTCATGAATACGAACCCGTCCGGGTCCTTCCAGCTCCTGCTCGGTCATGGCAAAGTCGATCAATTGGGTACGCAGCAATCTTGCGCGCTCGTCTCCGCCTTTGAGCCGTTCCAGAGTCTCCCGCCAGGAATCCAGCGGATAGATGGCGATCGTGTCATTCGGACCAAGGGTCACGACAACGCTGCGGCTCGCTTCCGGAGCGAATTTCTTCTTGAAACTCGCCGGAACGATCACCCGCTGCTTGTGAACCGAGTTCTCTGAATAACCTAAAAATTCACCTGACATTACGACAACCTTTCTTACCTATTTCGTAGTTTACTGCGCTATCTCGCATCACTTAAGACTTTGTAGCCTCATCACATTCATTCGCTTTTGACAATTTATGAGTTTTTATGACATCCTGTGGTACTCATATGACATTCTATTATTCTTGTCAAGTACTATCTTGAGTTTTTTTCATGTTTTTTTCGATATCAGCGGATTCAAATCTAAACATGGAGTTCAAAGCACCTTGCTAGATCTAAACATGGAGTTCAAAGCACCTTGCTAGATCTAAACATGGAGTTCAAAGCACCTTGCTAGATCTAAACATGGAGTTCAAAGCGCCGTAACTTAACCCCGGATCGATCTCCCATCTTGAAGGGCGATTTGGACTTCATGTGGCAATTGCCTTAAGTATCTTGTACTTAGCTCTAATGAGATGCTGCCCGTTTTGAAGTCCAAGAGAGTTGAAAATGAGCATTTTTCTTGACATGAAATGAGCCGTGATTATTCTTAGTAAATTGTTGTAGCGGATGGATTATCCTACCGCTTTGTCCTTTTTCCTGGAGGTTTATCATGCGTAGAACATTTGTTTGTACCCTCATATTGTTGTGGGTGTCTTTTGGTTTATATTATGCCGAGATCCAAGATCCGGGATTTATCCTTCCCAGTAAGGATCTACCTCAGGGAACAGCCCTTCCCGGCTACCGAAA
>Ga0209099_1003131_pt1 | contig 13742 bp, 22 predicted proteins | sample AD_JPNHW2_MetaG_FD_184430 | JGI IMG/M metagenome (GOLD analysis project Ga0209099, IMG submission 184430) | Active sludge microbial communities of municipal wastewater-treating anaerobic digesters from Japan - AD_JPNHW2_MetaG (SPAdes) (version 2) | ecosystem: Engineered > Bioreactor > Anaerobic...
TTAAACCTCTTTTGAAATCTTATGTTCAAATATTGAAATTGAACATGTGTCATAATTAAAACCTAATTTATTCTGATACAATTTTTACATATAATTCTTTTAATTGTAAAGACGTTTGCGTTTTAAGAAATTCTTTTTCATTTTCATATGATTTTTCTAGTAAAATTATACGATTAATCCAATAATTTTTTAATGTGCGTTCTTTAATTATTGCTTTATTTTCAGGTTTTTGATAATATTTTTTATAATATTGTTTAACCCACACTTTTCTTTTAGAGGAATTTTTATAGGATTCACTCATTTTTATTTCTCCTTAATAATTCTACCAGTATATTCTTCATTTTTTCCGTGTTTTTTTCTATATGCTTGTGATGCTTTACTATTTACACCATGTAATAATTCATAGTTAGAAGCATCAGGATATTTTTTACTTCCAGATTTATATTTTTGTTTGTTAGTTTTAGATTTAGATTTTTTAATTTTTTCTTGTATTTCATTTTCTCGTTTATTTTCTTTTTTAGATTTTTTAGGTATTGATTTGCGTTCCCCTTTAGTTTTATCAGGTTGTTTACCTCCAATTTTATTATTTCCATAAGTAAATTGACCATGTTTAATTCCTTTTTTAACTTTAGCAGTTATTTTACGTAATTGTGATTTAGATTTAAGAGCATATGATTTAAACCAACCTTCATTTTTAATTTTATTAAAAATTGCTTTTTCATGAGGATTTTTAAAAGTTTTAAGATGTTTTTCTATAGTTTTATTATATTCCTCTTCATTAATAGGCCGTTCCCGAATAACTTTTTTTACCATATTTTTACTCCTGCACTAGATATTCCTATAAAATAATATATTATTAAAAATACAAATAATATAACAAATACTAATACCATTATTATTTTTCTATTCATCTGTCCCCCCATTAAAATTATTTTCTTTCATTTCTCTTTTTTCGCTCTCATTATAACAGGAAATAAGATATTTACAATTTAAATTTAAACAAGTTTTTAATTTTCCATAACATGAAGGATAAATATCATCTTTTTCTAAAGATTGACATTCAACGCCTTTATACAATATTTTCACCTCTTAAAAATTTACATTTTTCTGTTATCATTGAATCCAATTCAAAACACAAACTAAATAATTCTATTGTAGTTAATGTAATTAATCCCACGGCATTGCAAATAATAATAGATTCAAGTTGTTCATATCTTTTTTGATTAAACATAATTTAAACCTCCATTTTAAAATTGCATGTTCTTATCTCGTTTCTTGTCATGGTCATTACAATACCATACACATTCCGAATAATTACTAAATCCATTACAGTCTTTTTTAAAATCGTCTGGATTTTTGTAATTATTATTAAATTGCAATCGGCAAACACATATATTTTTACTCCAATTATTACACATAATTTGTAATTGTGAATTAATAGTAAGCATAATAAAATCTCTTAAAAATTTATTTTATGTTATGGTATTTGATGAGAGAAGGTGCACACGATTTTAATTAATTGGTTCCAACTGAATCCCTTTTGTAACCTCCCCTGCATACGTTACATTTACGATGTTAAGGATAACAGATTTGTTAATCCAGTCATTTGATTCATCCCCCCATGCAGTAGACAAAACTGTGAGGTTTGTCTGATTAAGAGGAAGTGGTAAATCCACGTTTTTAAAACGCAGGCAAAGTTTATCCTGTTGTTTTTCTCCCTGCCCGATTTCTTCCATGAAGGCCGAGTCAATGACAAGTTTTTTTCCTTTAAGGTCAGCGTTGTTCTTTGCCGTAATGTATTTTGCCGTGATAAATTTTTTAACGTTTACCATTTTAAATCACCAGTATGTCAATTGTTATTTTGCGTTTTAACCTATCGGGTTTTCGTATCATTTGAAAATCCTGCATAGGAGCAAAACGGGGAAATTTGTGTTTAGTCACCCCGTTTTGAGATTTTAATCGATTCTCCTGCTCTGAATTTTCGGAGGATTTCGCGTTCCTGTTCGTCTTTTGCAATATCATCGGGGTTGATTTCAGTTTTCTGAAATCTGACAAGTTTTTTGTCGATATTTGTAATGACATAATCAAACGCCTTTTTCGCGGTTGAATCAGGCATTGAATCGACAATTATCTTGAGTTCGTTACGCTTTTCTTGAATTGCTTTCAATTGTTCGGCGTATTCTTTGTAGCCTACCATAGTTTTTCACCCGATTTTTTCACCTGTAATAAGTTTTTAGGCTTATTACAGGAATAAGAGGTAAAGGTTGTGAACCTTTTAATCCTCTTGTTTATTACCTATTGGTAATTTTTTACAAGGAGTTTATTTTTTATCAGGTTGCTCCTTTCCTGTTATTCTTATTTTGGTAATTGTTAACTCAATTGCTTATCAGACGGGCAGGGGCAATGAGAAACCCTGTTTTGATAATTAATATATTTTTAAATCATGTTTCAAGGGTTATTAGCCCTGCGATTAATTTTTACCTCCTGATAATTTTTAGACCGCCTGGAAATTATCATTACGATTAAGTGCGGGGTGTTTATTTCCTATTGAGGAAATCTTATTTACTGTTTAAGGCTTAACAGTTAACCTGTATACGAATGAAAGGGAATCGAACCCTTTAATATTCCTCATTAACTCCTCTTACCATAAGTGGGAATATACCATTCTGTTCATAAGGTGAGGACTAGACCTTATTACTTATACCATTCGTATGTTATTCCTTCATTAGAAAAAACCGAACACATCCGATTTTCAACAGGTTACAACCCTATGGCATTGTTATCACAGGTATGCCACAAATTCCCGTCCATTTCAGATTCTAGACTCTTACTTTGGATTTTCTTTTCTGGATTGAACCATACCGCTAATACGGAAAAGAAATTATTCTTTTAATAAACTAGAACGTGTAATTTCAAAATCACCATCATCAAATACTAATAATGAAAGAATTATTTTTCCATCACGTGATTTTATTTTTATTCTTTGTGCAAATTCTGACATTTGAACTTCTGTTGCTTCCATTTTTCCACCTTTTCCTTCCCTTTCATTTTGGGATATACATACATCAACGTATGAATATTTATACCTTCGCTTTTTGATTTAATACAAGTAAATATTAAATTAAAGCAATTTTAATTACGTAATTTATTTTGTTTTAATTAAAATTAAGTTTAACAAATAAATTTGTTTTAGCATCATATTTACTTGTTATAATTTTTCCAGTAGAAATATAGGTTTAAAATTTTAGGTTAAAATTTCTAATTATCATAAATACAAACCTTTATGATAGGTAGAAATTAGCCTTATAGATTCATTTTAGAGCATGATATTTTGATTCATGCACACTTATGCAGATTTAAACGCGCATGCCCTGCAAATGATTTTCACGCCTGAAAAATTACATTTGAAAATCTCTATGAATTAGGCGTATTTTCATTTGTAGGATAAGGTATAAATAATAGTGAATTTTCCATTGGAAATTTACCATAGATTTATATATAGATTAAAAATAGATGAAATTTTAAAATTATCTTCTTGAGACATGCCGTGTTCCTTTTTTATGCACACGTGCTCCACTTTCTCGTGTTCTTGATGTGCCTCTTGAAGTATGCACTTTATATTTTTTCTGTGAGCCTACTACCATTTTTTCACCTCCTTTAACAGTCGTTTAATGTCACGGTGGGTGAATTGATGGCTCCCCACCCTAAAGGATGGGGCTTCCAGTAAGTTGTTGGCATTCATGGTAATCTCAAATGCCCAAAAACTCTTTTCACACAATGATAGATGGGCATTCCCAACGATTCTCTGGTTGGCGTTGGATCTTCAAACCATAAGATACGGTAATTCCCGGTCTCCCAAATATCCGCGCCTCTTTTGAGGAGTTTCTTTATATTGCGGACACGCCGAAATGTTTCTTTTTTCATTTCTTCACCTTCGGTTCGTTTTGGCTCTCCACATACTTCATCAGCACGTCGAGCGAGACCTGGCCTGTGCTCGCTATGAACTTTGAATCTGACCAAAAGGAATCTCCCCACAACAGGTTCTTAATCTCCGGGAATTCCTGCCGTAAGTACCGGCTCGAAACTCCTTTCAGGGTATTGAACACTTTTTCCAGATCCGTGCTCGGAGTCCCTTTGACGAGCATATGGATATGATCCTGTGCGGGCTCCATGCCGGTGATCTCAATCTTGAGGTCCGGTGCGAGGTTGCGGAAAATTTCTTTCAAGCGTTCGCGGATCGCTTCGTTGTAGAGGGCTTTTCGACGATACTTGATCACGAAAATGATATGATAGTGAAGGCTGTAGACAACATGGTTTCCCCGGTCGAGGTCGTATTTTGTTTTGCCGGTCATTTTCTTACCCCTACCGGGATGCACCCCGTTTCTTTTTTCACCCAACATTCTTTTTTGTCACGACAATTATCACAGAACAATGTTCCCGCTTCATATTCAATTCCGAAACATGGTTGTAAGGAATAGATTAGGGTTTTGTTCATTTTCTCATCGACCTCTCTAAATCGGTTATTCCTTTGCCATCATAATTGTAAGAATCACATCCTACAATTTTAAGAAGTCCTATCTCTCTTGTTGTAAGACTAACTCCACACTTATCGCAGATTACTGCGGCTTGTGGGGGAAGACAAGTTCTTTTTGAATTTATGCAGGTATTACATTCTTTGGTGTTTGGTTGCATACAATCTTATACGCCCCATTAGTTAATATATCTTTGCATTGGTCGCAAACAATTGTTAGCGGCTGATTATGTAACGGGCATGTAATTGACATCCTTAATGCATCTCAAATTGTAGTTGTTTTGGCGATTGGGAGATTATACAATGTATTGGTGATAGGTGCGGAATGTGACGATGCGGGAGGACTACATCCCCACCCTAAAGGATGAGGTCTTCCCGTCCCCCCCCCCCCCCCCCCTCATCACTCCCGAACGGTAGATAAAATTAATTATTAGTATTGTGTTTGTGTAATATAAGGATTTATAAATCCTTCACTATTCTGATTTATTAACTTCCATTCTGCGTGACCAAATGAAAAAAAATTAGCCATTATAGTAATTGTTTCTAATGGTGTATCTTTTGGTATTTCGAAAAGAATATATCCATCTATCATATTTGATGAACCTTTTGGAACATATGAAAGTGAACGCGCTGTTATTCCTGCAATACCATTTGATGTATATTCAATTGCTGTTCCATTATTATATAATTCATTGTGATTAGAATGTGTTTTTTCATACTGTATAGTATATCCGTAAGGTTTAATAAAATAATTATTACCTTGATTAGTTAATTCTTCCATTTCTTTTATTTGCAATTGATGTGGGTATTTTACTGGATAATATGTATTGCCTTTAATTCCTAATGAAAAACTGTTTTGTGTAGGTAGCCACATATTTGGTGTTTTACTACTGATCGTATCATCTGCATAAATATTAGTCATAATAAAAATAAATTCATCATTAGGATTATCAGGGTTTTGTTCCGTGTATATTCCATTTAAACTATTTGAATAATCTAAATTTTTATAGTAAAATTTTGGAAATATACGATAATCATATACATTAGCACTAATTTTTAGTGAATTATTAGGCAAATTAATGTTAGTTCTATACCATGAGAATGGATGCGCTAATAATCGCGTTCCATTTTGATATTCTCCGGCATAATATGTTATACCATCAGGAGTGGGCGTTATAGTAATATAAACAGGCACTTCTTTTATTATAGCAGTATAATTATTTTTTTGTAATGCTGTTATAATTTCAGGATGATTTTGTATATTTTCTACCATTTGTGGATTTTCTTTTAATGTCTCAGTAATACAAGATATTGCAATATCTGTTTTTGTTTTTTCTGTAAATGGTGAAATTATAGTATGATAAATTTGAGATGGAAACATAATACATGCTAAAATTCCCATTAATGTTAAAATTGCTAATAAACGAGGATTAAGACTCATTTTAATGCATCTCCTTTTTCATCAATTCCTAATTTTTCTAATTCTTTTCGTGATGGTATTTTTAGATGATCATAAGTAACCTGATATGTATTATACATTTTACCTATTTTTGTTGCATTAAAAATTTTTAAAGGTTTATCTTCATAAATTGGATATTGGGAATATAAATAAACTTTTATTTTATGAGGGCGAGGGCATTTATTCCCGTTGCATTGTGTATTATCATCAATATGAAATTTTGTTGGAACAAGAACTTCTGTTGTATGTATTCTAAACCGTTTATGCAAATCATTATATCGTTGTAAATCACCTCTAAAAATTATTTCTCCTGTAGAATCTCCAATTTTACCGATTTGACGTAAAAAAGCATTACAAAATAAAACTTCTGCCGTTTTTGAACCTACTGAATCAAGAATATCTCCTAATTCAGTTATATTCATAACAACATGCCGATGCGTCATATCTTCATTTCTTATTTTATCAATCATTGCCTGAAAACCAATATTTTGAAATTTTGCAAAGGAACACGCATAATTTGTCCATATTTCCCAACCTTTTTTATAGTCAAGGTATGAAAAACCAGTCATTGCACAAGTCTTACCATTTCTTACAATACTTGTATGCCTGATTTCTTCATCAATACATCCAATAAAAATTTGTACAGCCATTAAATCACCGTCTTATCAGTTTATTAATTATTGATGCATCGGGTGATGCTTCTATACTCATGTTCACAGATTTTAGTGCTTCGACTAAAGATGCAATTCCAAATGCATCAATAGAAATATTTCTATTCATACAGTCTTCTTTTAGTGCTTCTAATGAGTAAAAAGAATAGCCATATTTATTTTCAAAAAATGTATTAATAACTGTTATTGTAGTCATTCCTTTTTTATTTTCTCCTGATAATTTACCCATTTTGATATGATTATCCCTAAAAAGACCATCACATAATGCTTTAATTGCCTCGGGCAAAGAATTTTCATCTTTTATATTTTCTTCATTTTCATTATCATTTTCTATAATATCTATTGATTCGGTTACACTATCCTCTATATTAATAGGTATAATTTCTTTTTTCTTTTCAATAGTAATTGTTTTTTTAATTGGTTTCTTTTTAATTACCATGAATATCGCTCCCATGATTGCTCATATTTTATTGTATCTTCATTTTTAAATATCCAAAAATCAGGAATATGAATTTTTGGTATTGTAATTTTTAGCATTGTAATTTTTGGCATTGTAATTTTTGGCATTATAATTTTTGGCATTGTAATTTTTGATATTGTAATTTTTGAAAATTTAATATAATTCCCATATTTTCTTAAAATCCTTTCTAATTTTATCCAGTTAAAACCATATACAGATGATTTTTCTTCTGAAAAATTGAGTATTGGCCGTATATATTCTATTTTGTCACTCATATATGTGTCAGTGCTCCGCTAGAAATTAATTGCCATAATACTATTCCACCAACAATAATTAAACAAATAAATACCCATTTTAATTCCTCCCATTTCGACTTAGGGACTGATGCTGTTTGTGTTACAAACGCACCCTCCAATAATTCAAAAAGCATTGAAGGATTTACAGGAGCATCTTGCGATAATACAACAGTTTTTCCAGTTTTATAATTTTTTATAGTTATTGCTTTATTTTTATCTTTAATCGTAGGTTCAATAATTTCACTAACTTTTATTACTTCTTTTTTTTCGATAATAATTTTTTCTGCATTAATTAAATTACTTTTTTCTTCATTACATAAAATTGCCGTTTCCATGTCGGCAATGCATACAAACCGCTTTCCATCAGTATATAAAATTTCACCAGTTTCTTTATGATTTGGAAAAGGCTTTAACCATGCTTTTTTAAGAGAGCGTGAAATTAAAAAATATTCCCCTCCTTTAATTTTATTTGGTTCTGCCTGAACCAAAATACCAATTTTATTCCCATTTTCTCTCAAAATTGCTTCATAATAGGACTTATTAAAAATCCAATAATAAAATTTATTAATTACTTCTAATCCCATTTTAATTACCTCCCTTCTGAATTTTATGCATATTTTGTGACAATTTATTCAAATTATTATTCAATTCTTCTTCTGCTATTTTGGTTTTTAAAATATTTCCAATTTGATTAGAAATTTTTTTACCGTAATAAATTTCAGAAAGTGCTAAAAACCATGCATCTAGTGCTTCCTGACCAATAAATTCATATTTTAAATGTAAATGACTATCATTTATTTGCATAAAAATTTTAATTTTAATCCCCTCCATTATATCCTAAATATCCATTAGCAGTAATAACAATCATATATAATAATGTCATTATTACACTACCATTTTGTAATTGTGTTAAAACTCCTATAATACCAAATAAAATTCCTGCATATCCAATTACTGATATTTTAAGGGCTAATATAGCACAAATAATAGCAGAAATTATTAGAATATAAGACATTATCCATCCCCAAAAATTTTCGGAATTAGAAGGTATTTCTGATAATGTTGATGATATATTACTTCCTTCATCACTATTAGAATAAATTTTAATCATATGCGAAGTATTTGGTTTTAAATCATTTGCCTGATAAAACATTGAGCGATTATCAAAATTATTAATATTTATACCATCAACCGAAATATTATTAACATTTCTATCACTCCAATTCCATCCTATAGAAGTTTGAGATATTGATATAGAATTAACAGTAATTGCACAATTTCCATATGGAACTAATAAATATACTATTATTTCTAATAATACAATAATAAAAAATATTGTTCCCCATATTTTACACATAGATTTTTGTTTTTTTGACAACATTTTTCATCCCCTCGCCAATATTACTAAGCATACAACAATTCCTGCTAATTGACTTTTAATAAATATTATATTTAATATTATAGGAAAAATTGATTCTGGTAGTGTCCATACAATAATTTGCAGCATTGTTGTGATAAAATTTAAAACCATATTAAGTAATGAAGTATCATCCGATAATGCAATTTGATTTTCAGTATTAAAATTTGTTATTGTAAATCCTTCATTAATTGCTCCGACGCCACCATAATAATGCGCCCATATCCCAAATAAATTACCATCAGGTTTTAAATTATCTATACTAAATATTGTTTGACCATTAAATACTAAAGTACATGTTCCTAATTTATTATTATAATATGTAGTAATTATAGCATCTTTTATTTGAGATGCTCCAGAATACGCACTAAAATCTAAATCTCCTATTGGCACGGCCTGCCCACTTAATCCAAATGTCGGAATTACATAATTAGGAACATGAAACCCATCAGATTTAATTTGTATTTCATTCTGGTCAATAGAACCTGTATAGCGTAATATAATTGTATAATCTCCTAATGGAGTATTGTTAATTGTATAAGTATTTTTAACAGTTCCATCAGAAGATGGTATTTCATTACCCAAAATTAACCAAGTCCATACTCGTGTTGGGTCAATCATTTCTAATACAATTCCAATACCACAATAATTATTCCATTTTCCCGCTAATGCTTTAAACCATGTTGATGAATTGTAAGAACAATCTGAAAAATCCTGATTGCCTGAATATGTTATTGCACCAGTAGGAAAATTTATGGCTGATACTTCACTATTACCTAATTTAGCAATAGAAAAATATGAAATTGCGGCAGATGAAAATAATAAAGAAAAAATTAATGCTATTAAAATACCTGCCATTACTGCATTACCATTTTCATTATTTTTCATTTTTTATTCTCCCGAACTAAATAATTTAATCCCAAATATGAGACCTGCCAATACTAACAGTGCGAAAAAAGTCCAGATTGGAATTAAATCCATAGCAATACTTATAATATATCCTGCCGATGCTCCACAAATTACACCAATACCTTTCCCCCATTTTCCCCCTACAATCATAAATACAAAAATAATTAGTGCGCCTATTGCTAAATCTTGATTTGTTTTTGTTTTTACTCCATTACACGCCAGATTATTTTTTAATTGGTCTAATAAAGTTAAATTTTGAGTATTTCCAGTAATGCATGTTCCGTTAGAATATACTCCCGACTGAATAGTAGGAGTTATTGTAACTCCTGATGAAGTAGTAGGTATTGTTATTACTGATGTTATTGTAGGAGTAATTAATTTAGTTAAATAAATTCTCATCGATACGGGGGATACTGTCGTTACAATAATACTGCTAGTTCCCGTTTGATAACCTGAAAAACTTGCCGTCGCTTTATACGTATCATTCATAGGAACAATAAATGTAGCAGCCCCATTTAGACCTGTTTTACTACTTCCATAACTAATTCCTGTTGATGCTGAAATTAAAGATACTGATGAGCCGATTAAAGGTATGGTATTTTTATCCCATACTTCTACGTTTAATGATACATTCCCCGCACCAATATTATTTATAATTGGATATAAAGAAATCATATAATTTACATTTCCAGTCTGCCCATCAGATATTCCATTGGTAAAACCAGTATAAAATGAAAATGGCTGGTCTACATAATTAATTGCTTTTATTTTTCCTGTATAATATCTACCAGTTTGTATTCCTAAAACTAAATGCGAAATGCCAAATTCGGTCACATTATTCCATATATTAGTTATAGGGTCTAAAATATCATATTCCGCTTGTGAAATACTATTCCCTGTTATCTGGTCATACGGGTAAATAACTAAATTTAAATCAGATGCTGTTCCCTGAACTGTAATATTAAAATTTGAATAATATGTATTATGACTAGCAGCATCAGTTAACGTTAATCTTAATTGATGCACACCAGCCGACTGTAAAATAAATGTTGGTAAAACTAATGTTGAACCGAGCGATACTGTACCATTATACCCATTACCATACCAATTACTAGAAATATTATCTTTCCACAAATTATATCCTTTATTTCCTCCAATTTGTGAATATACTTCTCCTGAATCGGTTGAAAAATCAACTAAATTAATATATTCAAGTGTATTTAAATATGAACCTGTTAAACTGCCAATTGATGACGAAATAATTGTTAATGTTATTGTTTGCCCTATTACAGGAGATAATGGAGCACAAACCGCAGAATAAATTACTGAAGACGCAGAATCTAAACCAATCGATTTATAAATTAATCCTCCTGTAGGTGCATAAACTGATGGCATTGCCGTATTAAATCCTGATTTTGTTACAGTAATTAAATGTGTATCGGCAGATGATAAATTACTAAATGTTATTGTTCCCGCACTTGTAGTATATCCTGTTAATGTTTTATTTGGATTGGATAAAACTACATATGCATTTGAAATTGGTGCGCCTGTAACATTATTAAATACATCAACTGCTATTGTTACTTCTCCTGATTTTGGCATTAAATTTAATGGTGATAATGGTAATGATATTGGAAACATCTGAGGAACACTAATTATTTTAGAAATTTCATTCGGTGCATAATTTGGTGCACTACCATCAGCCAAAATTTTATTCAAATAGTTTATTGGTATATTACCTGATACACCAGTTCCAGTAACATTAAAAAAACCGTAAGAACCAGTCCAGTTATGCCAATTGCCGCTTCCATATAATTCTGTTGATAAATTTGAAACAAAAATATTATTTCCTGTAATTGCATCAACAATATTTACTGGGAAATAATATAATGATGGAGGTAATACTGTAATTGTAGTATTTGTATTAAGTGTTGCACCAGATGAATCAATAACTTGTAAGCCTACAGTATAATTTCCTGCACTCGTGAATACATGGGTTGTATTTTGTGTAGTTGCTCCGAAAGATGCATCCCCAAAATTCCATAGCCATGATGTTGCTGTACTCGGCCCTTTGATACTGCCATTTAATATGACAGATAGTGGATTAGTACCAGATGTCGGAGTTGCAATAATGGATATATTAGACGGAGGTATATGGTCTTTATTGTATACAATACCTAATTTCCACGCCATTTGTTTTGTGACAGTCGCAGGAGCAGCCGCATTCCCACAAGAAATCCATGCCCCAACATATGCATTATATACATTTATGGGAAATCCTGAAGAAGATAAATATTGGTTATTGGCAGTATTGTAATTGACATATGTAAATGTTGGTGTTGATGTCCATACCGATATACTATCTGTCGCAGTTCCTTGCCATCCTCCGGTATGCAAATTATCCCACCCCGGATTATGTACTGGAACTAAACCAGCCCTCGCACAAACTACGGTTTCATCATTTGCTATAGTTCCAATTAACGGCGTAGTTGAACTATTCAGATATATTGTATCAAAACCATATGATGTATCTATTGAATATCCGTTCCCAGCGAATGCTGTTGGCATGAGAGTCAGCATAATAAGCGCGACGAGCACAAGATATTTTAACTTCATAATTTTTTCATCTCCTCAATATCATTTTTATTAATTTTTATGTTCTTAATCTTTTCATTAATTTCTTTTTCGTTATTTTCTTTTACAATTTTTTTCTTTTCAATCACCTTAAATCCTTTTTTCTCTAATTCTTTTGTATTCCAATTCATTTTTATTTCAGTAGTCGATACTTTAGCCTTTTTATTTCCATTTTCATCTAAATAAATCACAGAATACAATATATTTTTTGATAAAATATTCTGTAATTTTTTTGGCATTTGATTAAATTCCATAATTAAAACCTGCTTAAGCGAATTAAATAATAAAAGAGAAATTTTTAATTAATAAATAGAAGAATTTTTTTCTTCTATTTACTCGGCTACCTTCATTATTACAATGGCAATAATGACAAGACCAATTACCCCAAAAAGGGCCACTTCTGATGCTGGGAGACCAGTAGTGTTTGCGCCTGCAAGTGCCTGTAATGCTGACGGAAGCACATAGGCAATTACGAGGACACCAATAACCAACCCAATTGTTTCTTTTACTCCCATCATTGCCTTTTCATTTTCAGGCGTGGGATTATTTTCATACCGAATTTTTGCTTCTCGGTATTCCTTTCTAAGTTCGGCAAGACAACTCATGTTTTATCACTCCTATAAGATAATAATATGGTACATGAGATTATATATTTAATCTATTTATACCCCACCGTCTCTAGTCCTGGTCCTAAATCCCTCCTTTTGTAAATCCTCCCTGGATAATCAGCCCCCAATTTTAATTTCACAACATAATATTCCCCCGATTGACAACTCCCAGGTGATTTCATTCCCGATTAAGAAAAGAAACCCATACCGTAACCGTTTCCCTATTCTAACTTATATGCGCGTCCCGATTGACTCACCTCGTAGCCTGAATTTGGGTGGGATAAATTAGCCTTTGATTTGCTTTTAAGACTTAAATTATCCTTTAATTTGTTGGTTTATTCTGGCTCTATTTTATTATCTGATAGTAATTTACTGCCTATTTTAATATTCAGACTTATCTTAGCCTCCAATTGGTCTACGAGGTGAGAAGAATTGAAGAGTAATTCATGCCCTAAATTAAAATTCCCTGCCTGTTTGAGGGTAAATTGTCAATCGGAGTTCAATTTGAAAATATGGCTAAATTGAGGTTGAATTTTGATTTAAAGGCTGTAAAAAATTTTTAATTAGTTCAATTTGTGAACTACTTTTTATTTCGTTTAAAATTGTTTGTTTGGAAATTAAAGCCTTTTACAAGGAGATTATTTTTTAGAAAAAATATTTACTCAATGCTGCGGGCTTCTTTTAGTGAATTACCCCTAAAATGGGGGTGAATTGCTAATCGGAGCACGGCTAGGCCTCCTTACGACTCCTATAAAAA
>Ga0209099_1003134_pt1 | contig 13730 bp, 11 predicted proteins | sample AD_JPNHW2_MetaG_FD_184430 | JGI IMG/M metagenome (GOLD analysis project Ga0209099, IMG submission 184430) | Active sludge microbial communities of municipal wastewater-treating anaerobic digesters from Japan - AD_JPNHW2_MetaG (SPAdes) (version 2) | ecosystem: Engineered > Bioreactor > Anaerobic...
AGACATACACCTGGTCGCCGACGCGAATGTCCGGGACCAGGCGCGGGTCCTGTACCAGCCACAGGATGTCGCGCTGTGCCTTTACGTACGTGTTCACGTCAAAGTCCCGAGAGTCTCCCAGTAGCAGCCATGCTGCCATGCGCGGCCTCCTGCTGTCTGTTTGTACCAGTGTCAGTGTACCCTGCCCGGCAGCGGGTGCAAGCGGGAGTCCTCCAATGCAAACCCCCCGCTTGCGCGGGGGGAGGTTGGTGTGATGATGTCTGCGTGATGCTAGAACGTGTAGACCACGCTGACGTCAATCTCGATGCTGAGGCTTCCAGCTTCGACAGGAGCAGCGCCGGAGGCGGCTGCGTCAAGCTTCATACCGTTCACGTACGGATTGTACGAGTTCTCGTTGAGGCTGACGGTCTGGACCGACACAACTGTCTTGCCAATGGCCTTGGCGATTGCATCCGCCTTTCCACGGGCATTCGCCATGGCGAGGTCGATGGCTGCAAGCTTGGTCTGCTCGAGGGTCGCGTCATCAACGCCAAAGGAGATGCCGTTCACTGTGTTGGCGCCATTGTCTGCAATCAGCGAAACGATCTTGCCGGTGTCCGCGATCGTGCGCACGATGACGTTGAGGCTGTGGCTCATATCGTACCCATCCAGCACGTTCTTCTCGTTTTCCTTGTCCCACGTGTAGTGTGGCTGGAGACTGTAGGCAGACGTCTGGATGTCCTCTTCCTTGATGCCTGCAGCCTTCAGGGCGGCAGTGATCTTGGCAATAGCGGCGTCATTCTCGCTCTGCGCCGCGGCAGCGGTGTCCGCATGGGTGAACATGCCAAAGTTGATGGTTGCCAAGTTGGGCTTGACGGTTACCTTGCCTGTTCCCGTCACGTTGATGGTTGGTGTTGGAACAGTGGTCGTCGTATCGGCACGGGCTGCCTGGCGTCCCGCAATGACAGGCGAGATCGCGATGACGGCTGCGATGGCAACGATCAGGATGGAGCGCAGTGCACTGGTCAAGATTCTCTTGTTCATACTCTACCTCCTGGACTCTAGTGTACCCTGCCCGCCACTTCCGCAGGCCGGCAGGTCTCACGTTCACCCATAGGACGCACCCCCTTCCAGAAAGTTCCCGGAAGTGTGAGTATAGTGGTTTGTGCAGCAGGGAAACTGTGGCATTGGGAGAGGAGCAACCTATGGAAGAGGAAAACGTAGTACTGCGGCAGCTTCGCGAGCGGAAATCGGTGCGGGCGTTCGAGCAGCGACCCGTACCCCGGGAGGCAAAGGATGCTCTCATCGAGGCTGCGTTCGAGGCGCCGACAGCGGGTGACATGATGTTCTATACCATCATTGACGTCACCGACCAGGCGGTCAAGGAGCAGCTGGCTGTGCTGTGCGACCATCAGCCGTTTGTCGCCAGGGCGCCGGTCGTGCTCGTCTTCGTGGCAGACTGCGACCGCTGGTACCGGACCTATCAGGCGGCTGGCCTCAGCGTTCGTCAGCCGGGCCCGGGCGACCTGGTCCTCGCTTGCGCTGATGCCGTCATCGCTGCCCAGAATACGGTGGTCGCGGCGCAGTCCCTCGGGCTAGGCTCCTGCTATATCGGCGACATCCTTGAGAACTGCGACGCGGTGCGGCAGCTCCTTGCCCTGCCGGAGTTCGCCATGCCTGCCGTGCTTGTCGTGTATGGTTATCCAACGCAGCAGCAGCGCGACCGTGCCAAGCCCGCCCGGTTCGCCCGCAGCCACATCGTTCACGAGAACGCCTACCGCCCTATGGACTCGGGCGAACTCCTCGGCATGTACGGCGAGCGCGGCGACCGCGAAACCATCGAAGCCCTGTGCAAGCGGAAGTACACCTCAGCCTTTTCCCTCGAGATGAACCGCTCGGTTGCCGAGTACCTGGAACACTTCCGAGGTTCGTGAACCCAGCCAGCGCAACACAGTTCTGCCTTGAGTTACACGACATGTCGTGTACAATAGACATGACAAGGAGGTGCCGTGTTGAGCATCGTTGTCAGAACTATTCATGGCAAGCAATACGCCTATGCCTCACGCCGTGAAGGCAGACAGACCAGGCAAACGTACCTTGGTCCCATGACCGACGCCGATGTCCGCGCGCATGTGGCCAGCGCATCGGAGGCCAAGGCACTTCCTGCTCGCGTGAGACGCCTGTTCTGGGACACCGATCCTGCACTGATAGACCTTCACAGAAACCAGGACGCGGTCATCGAACGTGTCCTCGAGTTCGGCGGCCTGCAGGATGTCCGGTGGGTACAAACGCGCTACCCGGGGAGCGCTATCGCCCAAGTCCTTGTGTCCTCCAAAGGACTCTCCGAGCGCTCGCGGGCGTTCTGGAAGCTGTGGTTTCGGCTGGAGCAGGCGGATGCACGCTGAATGTCTTGAGCCTGCCGCGGCCGAGCTGTTGCCCTCTGTTGCACGTGCTCTGAGTTCGTATGCGCCGGTTCTGGCCGGGGGCACGGCTTTGGCCCTGCAGGTGGGCCACCGAATGTCTGTTGACTTTGACTTCTTCACCGCCCGGCACTTTGAACCTGCGGCCGTCCTCCAGGACCTGCAGCGGGCAAGTACTCCTGTCGACGTCCTGCAGCTCCAGGCAGGAACGCTCGTCGCCCTGGTGCACGGGGTCAAGGTATCGCTGTTCGAGTATCCCTATCCTTTCGTCGAGCCTGTGAGCTCCTTTCAGGGAGCCAGCGTGGCAGGCGTGCTGGACATCGCCGCCATGAAACTGGTCGCCATCCTGCAGCGTGGTGCCAAGCGTGATTTTGTGGACCTCTGGGCCGTCCTGCAACACGCCCCATTTCGCCAGGTAGCACACGTTGCGCTTCTTCGCTTTGGTCCGACGTTGCTCGAGCCTATCGTCATTGGCAAGGCGCTTGTGTGGTTTGCCGATGCCGACACTCAGCCTGACCCGCGCTGGTGCGGAACGCCGGTCGAGTGGTCCGCCATCAAGCGCTTCTTCCGGTCCAGTGCTTCGCAGTTCGTCCTTGACCTGGAGGCAGAGCGGGGCGGCTGACAGCCAGGCGCAACGTTGGTCTCCTTGATAGAGGCCTATCCCTTAGCGGCATCATGGCAGAATAGCCCGGGTAAACACCGACCAGTCCCACAGCACCGATTTCCTGAACCGCAGTCAACTCTCGGTTGGCGGTGTTCAGAAGGTCATCGGTGTTCTCACGGACTGTGGCCTCATCGAATGCCGGCCAGGTTCATTGCCTCCAACTTCCTCACTGCGGATGGGCCAGGCGGATGGACACGCCGGTGTTGCTGTCGGACCTGTCGTGCCTCTAACGCCATGATGTACCAGTGGCTGCCAAGCATGCGCCGGGACTACTCGGCAAGTGGTGCAGGACTGCTTATCCATTGCCCAAGCCCCGGATTCCACTGCGTGTTGTCGATGGGATCATGGCAAACCGGTTCAAGAAACTGGACAATGCCCTTCATGACCTCAGAAAAAGTTGCAGGGGCAGTAAGGGAGGTTCTGGTTGTCCACGCATGCCATCCTTGCTGTCGATCCTTCGAGGATGCAAAAGCAGGGTCGAAAACGGTGGAACGCCGTGAAAGTGGGGTGCTCCGGCAGTCGAAAGTCAGGGTGATGGCGGTGTGAAGTTCCTTCATTGAGAATTCTCGGTTGCGTGCAAGATACCACACATCGAAAAAGTCCTTGAAGCGGGAGTTGTCCAAGCCCCAGTGGACCATAGCTTCAAACTTCTCTGCAACTGCAGAGTCCAGTGAATACGCAAGGACCGTTGGAGCAGGGATACAGGCAAGTAGGGTCGGAACCTGGGTGAGGAGTCCTTTGCAAACAACATCGCCAAAAGCAACGTCAACGGACACCGGAAGACGTGCACTTCCCAAATGGGTTGGCAGTTTGAGTGTTACTCCTACGTGTCCCTTCATGGGTTCTGTGCCGATGTGATCTGTGTCGAAGACAACGCCATCTTCAGGGCATGGGACAAGGGCTGCTTCAGCAAACATCGTGCGCAGACCCTCTGCCTGATTCGATATATCACGGGCGAGAAAGTCGATGTCGATGGTGGCCCTGGGGGCAGGTAGTCCATATGTTACGAGGAGCATGCCCCCCTTGAGATACAAGTGTTTGCCGAGGTCCGATTGTCCAATTCGGAAGAGAAGGCGTTCCTGGCAATAGCGCCTCAATACTGCGTTTGGATCTTCTCCGCACGCACGGGAGATGGCCAACAGCTGAGCTCTGATGGAATCGGGGATGTTGGCCGCGGCGCGTCGCATGTTCTACTCCACCCATGCCTTGAGATAAGGCCTGATGACTGAAGTAACCCGACAGGCTATTGCCATCTCTGAAAGTGCCTTGGAGTCAAAGTCCGTGGCGCGGACGTACGTACGGAGAGCCTCGATCGCAAGGTCCTCGCCAATAGACCGGCGAAGACGGAAGCAGTCACATATCGTTTTCTCCTGGGAGTAGATTCGGAACTTCCCCCTCTCTGTTCGGATCACGCGTATCCCTGGCGTGTAGAACCGCTCAGAAAACCGGTAGGCTTTGATTGGCGGAAACGACACACGCGCAGGTGAGACATTGCGCGGAAGTGCAATGGAGACAACGGTCGGATTGAAGGTCGTGAGTTCGTAGTAGCTCAGGGCCGAAGCGAGGCAGATGACGGCGGATGGTATCGCTGTGCATGCATCGATGAAACTGCCCCAGGTGCCCGCATCAGTCGAGGCTAGCCTGTAGAGGCCAGCCTTCACTTTGTGCGCTTTCCCTTCAGCTACCATGGTTCTCGCCATGTAGGCAGACACGTGATGCGCGGCCCGAGGAGACGCGCATGTCTTCACGGACGTACATATGTAACCATATTTGGGCACAATCGCGTTCCTATTTGCTCGTGCTTGTTTCCTTTTTTTCATTATTCACTCCAGTTGCGTCTAAGTGGAGTAAGAAAAATAAATCCGCATCAAGTATTGATAGTTCACAAACAATGTCAATACATTGTTTTTCAGCAATTCAGTTTTCCTCACAGGCAAAAACGGTCAATCTACCAATCTTAGGAGGGGCATTTGTCTCGAAGATCAGCCCGACCCGCGCTGGTGCGGAACGCCGGTCGAGTGGTCCGCCATCAAGCGCTTCTTCCGGACCAGCTCTCCACAGTTCGTCCTGGACCTGGAGGCAGAGCGGGGCGGCTGACCGCCAGACGCAGCATGGGTGCTCTTGACACGGACATATCTCTTCGCATTATTCTAGTAGAATAATCCGAATAGATAGTTGGAGGCCAACGATGCGCAATCCGTTCACTGACAAGATAGCAACCGGGAGGCAGTTCTGCGACCGCGAGCAGGAGCGGGCCGAGCTTGGAAACCTGATGCGGGCGGGGCAGAGTGCCGTGCTCCTGTCACCTCGGCGGTATGGCAAGACCTCTCTTGCGCTTGCCACTCTGGGTGACCTGCGCAGTGCAGGCCTGCTCACGGCGTATGTCGACCTTATGCCGGTATCGTCTCAACGGGAGCTGGTGGAGCGCTTCGCGCGCGGCGTCGCCCAAGGATTTGGCTGGGGTTTAGGCCTCGCCCAGCTGCCGACGCAGCTAGGCCGCCTGTTTGGCCGTGTTCATCTGGAGTTCGGCATCGATGCCGAGGGACCGCGCGTCTCAGCCAGCGTGGACCCTCAGGCGAGCGTACCCGAGGCACTCGAGGACGCTGTGGAGCAGACGTGCAGGTACGTGGAGGCGCAGGGCCGCCGCGCGTGCATCGTCCTCGATGAGTTTCAGGAGATTACACAGCTGCCTGACTCACGCACCATCGAGGCCACGATGCGCTCTGTCATCCAGCAGCATCAGAGCGTTGCATGGTTGTACGTCGGCAGTCGCAGGCACCTTCTGCGCTCAATGTTCACGGACCGCAACCGCCCCTTCTTTGAGAGTGCGTCAATGATTGAACTGCGCGAGCTGCCAGTCGAGGCGGTCGTGCCGTGGGTTATCGACGCGTTCGCCGGGAGTGGCAAAGTGTGCAGCGAGGCGACGGGCACACGCATGTATGAGTACAGCCGGGGCTGTGCGTACTACATGCAGCGTCTTGCCTCTGCCGCATGGGACTTGACTGACGAGCTGTGCACCGACGAGACCGTCAACCAGGCCCGGACGGTGCTGCTCCGTGAGTTGTCCCCCGGCTTCGAGATGGTCCTCGCCGGGCTGTCTGCAGCGCAGAGGCGCCTTCTGCAGGCGCTGGCACAGGCGCCTAGCGACCAGCCCTACAGCACCGATTTCCTGAACCGCAGTCAACTCTCAGTTGGCGCGATTCAGAAGGCCATCGGTGTTCTCATCGACTATGACCTCATCGAACGCCGGCCCGACCGCACCTACCATCTTGTTGACGCGCTTCTTGCTCAGTGGCTGGTCCAGCGGCCGGAGGTGTGGTAAGGGTCGCGACACAGCCGGAAGGGCACTAACCGGTGTTGGGGTTGGTTCTCCAACATTATCGGAAAGACGAACCAATCGATAACAATCCAGGATTTGCTGTTCACTGTTCTTGTAATCGATAGCAACGTCTCGAAGAAGGTCGGATACTATTGCAAACTGCCATAAAGCGATAATAATCGGGTCCGAGAGGAGTCGCCAAGATGGAGACTGAGAACCGGGGTCGGGCTGGCAGATACATTCTACAACCACAGGGGTACCGCGCGTTCGTTCCAGCGCCTCTTCCTCCGATACCGCCGGTACGTATGGACGACGAGATGTGGGCACTACTATCTCAGGCGGACCGGGCTCTTGGCAGGCTGGATGGCGCTACAGCAATCCTGCCGAATCCTGACCTCTTCGTTTCGATGTACGTACGTAAAGAGGCTGTCCTTTCCAGCCAGATCGAGGGGATGCAGGCCTCTCTTATCGATGTTGTCGAGTATGAATCCAAAGCTGTGAAGGCTGGCTTGCCCGGTGACGTCGGTGAGGTCGTCAATTATGTAGGCGCCATGAACTATGGGCTGGCAAGGCTCAAGGAGCTGCCTGTTTCACTGCGCCTCATGCGAGAGATCCATGCACGTCTGCTTGCGGGCGTGCGTGGATCTGACAAGAATCCGGGGGAGTTCAGATCCTCCCAGAACTGGGTAGGCGGGGCGAACTCTCGACCCGACACGGCGCGCTATGTACCTCCGCCGCCGTATGAAATGCAAGCAGCCCTCGACAATCTCGAGAAGTACATGCACGATGACGCACCGGTGCCCCTGCTTGTCAAGGTGGGGTTAATTCATGGTCAATTCGAAACGATTCACCCGTTTCTTGACGGGAATGGCCGCATGGGTCGGCTCTTGATCACATTGTTGCTCTGTGAACAAAGGGCGCTGCAGCGCCCACTGTTGTACCTGTCCTACTACTTCAAACAGAACAGAGCAGAGTACTACGACAGGCTGCAGGCTGTACGGGACGCTGGTGACTGGGAATCTTGGCTCAAGTTTTTTTTGCGCGGGGTCGCCCTCGTTGCAGATGAAGCTGCCGTCACGGCTCGGGGGGTCGAGGATCTGCGGGAGAAGGACAGGCGGGCAATCACCGACCATCTCGGTCGCAGTGCAGGGAACGGACTGGTTCTGCTGGAACAACTGTACCAGTCGCCAATCGTGGACGTCCCCACAGTGGCCCGAATACTGCAGCGGTCCGTTGCCAACGCAAACCTCCTTGTTCATGAGATGGTCGAGCTGGGTATTCTCAAAGAAACATCCGGGAGGAAACGAAACAGGCGGTTTGCGTACGCTGCATATCTGGTTCTGTTTGCAGAAACAGGTTCTGGAGTTGAAGACGAAGGCAGATAGCCAACCATGGCTTGATTCTGGCTGTTGGGCATGCAGGAACCGGGAGGGGAGATGACATTTCGAGGGGGAGTGGAAAAGTACCTTGCTGCAGTCGCGGCACAGGCGAAGCGTGGAGATGCTCGGGAAGAGTCTTACTATGACGCACTCAAAGCATTGTTCGTGGAACTGGGCCCCCAGGTCAGCAACGCGCATACATCACTGACCGTGCTGCCCCGCGAGACAGAGGCCGGCAACCCCGACATGCGTGTCTGGAGTGACGATCAGCACGTCACCGGCTACGTCGAGTGCAAGGAGCCAGGAGAAACCAACCTCGACCGAGTTGAGGCGAGTGAACAGCTTCAGCGGTACTTGGGCGCGTTCCCTAATGTCATTTTGACTAACTTTCTGGAATTCCGGCTGTACCGGAGTGGAGAAGCGCTTGGTTCGCCAGTCGTGATTGCCAACGGGCAGCTGCTGGGGATGGGTGGACGACTGCCTTTCCAGCACGAGGAAGAGTTTCGGACGCTTCTCAAACAGTTCTTTGACTTTGCACTGCCGCAGACGTACACCGCGCAGACGCTGGCGGTCGCCCTAGCCGTTCGCACCAGGTATCTCAAGGACCAGGTGGTTGGGCAGCTGACGGAGGATGAGGAGCAGGGGCATGGCGGCGAGCTTGTTGGCCTCAAGGACGAGTTCAGGCAGGTGCTCATCTCAGATCTCACGACTGACACATTTGCAGATCTGTATGCACAGACGATTACCTATGGTATGTTTGCAGCGCGCATGCGGGCCAGCGGTGCGTTTTCGCGTGCCGCAGCACTCGCAGGCATCCCCGCGCCGATCGGCATCCTGCGCAAGCTGTTTCGCTACATCTCAGCAGGGGACACTCCCGAACGGTTGAGCGTCATTGTCGACGACATTGCGAGCGTCCTCGCTGCGGCGGACACCTCGGTCATCTTTGGCGAAGCAGACCGGGACGGCCGAGACCCCGTAGCCGATTTCTACGAAACGTTCCTTGGCAAGTATGATCCGGCCAAGAAGAAACAGCATGGCGTCTACTACACGCCCAAGCCCGTGGTTGAGTATATCGTCCGCAGCATTGACGGAATTGTTCGCAATACGTTTGGCAAGGCCGACGGCCTAGCCAGCTCTGGCGTAACGGTCCTCGACCCGGCAGCAGGAACCATGACATTCACGGCTGTCGCGACGGAGCTTGCAGCCAAGACGTTCACGGACAAGTACGGGAATGGCAGCATCGCCGGATGGATCGATGACCACGTGCTCAAGGATTTCTACGCATTCGAACTCATGATGGCGCCCTATGCCATGGGACACCTGCGCATGGATGCGCTGCTTGGTGAGCTGGGTTATCAGATGAAACTGGAGGACCGTTTCAAACTGTACTTGACCAACACGCTCGACGTGACGACAGCAGCACAAGGAACACTGCCCGGGCTGTCGCCTCTTGCCGAGGAATCACACATGGCCGAGATGGTAAAGGTGGACGAGCCGGTCCTTGTCATCATGGGCAATCCACCCTATTCCGGCGTCTCCAGCAACAAAGGACCATGGATCAAGAAGCTTATTGAAGACTACAAGAAAGTAGATGGCAAGCCTCTTGGCGAGAAGAACCCCAAGTGGCTGCAGGATGATTACGTCAAGTTCATCCGCTTCGCCCAGTGGAAGATCGACCAGGTGGGTGAAGGCGTCCTTGGCTTTATCACCAATCACAGCTATCTCGACAATCCAACCTTCCGTGGCATGCGCCAGTCGCTGATGGCCTCCTTCGACCAGATTCATATCCTGAACCTGCACGGCAACGCGAAGAAGAAGGAGCAGGCACCCGATGGTACCAAAGACGAAAACGTGTTCGACATCCAGCAGGGTGTTGCCATCATCCTTGCCATCAAGAAGCAAGGACTTGCAAGAGGTGTGTGGCAAGCGGATCTGTGGGGCACCCGTGAGGCAAAGTACAACACTCTGGCACGCACGGACTTGCAGACGACCGAATGGCACAAGCTGACGCCGCAGCAGTATCAGTACCTGTTCGTGCCGCAGGATGTCACCGGGCGGGAGGAGTACCTGAGCTGGCCAAAGGTCACGGACATCTTCCCTGTCTCGAGCGTAGGCATCGTGACCGCTCGCGACAGACTGACGATCCAGTTCACCGAGAACGATGTGTGGCAGACCGTCAACCGCTTCATCAGTCTGTCACCTGACCAGGCTCGTGAAGCATTCCACCTTGGACCTGACGCGAGAGATTGGAAGGTAACTCTTGCCCAACAGGACATCCGTGACAGCGGACCCGACCGCAAAAACATCGTGCCCATCCTCTATCGTCCCTTTGACGTACGATACACCTACTACACCGGTCACTCGCGGGGTTTCATCTGCATGCCACGGGCGGACGTGATGAGAAACATGATGTACTCTCGTGCGTTGGGGCTTGCGACATGCAGGCAGATCGTGGGTGGGCGATGGGAGCATGCATTTGTCACAAGCCACATGACAGACGATTCCCTGGTGTCCAACAGGACAAAAGAGCGAGGGTATCTTGCTCCCTTGTATGTCGCCAGGGAGGAACGGACGGACGACCTTCTTGCCGGTTCTGATGTGTCCATGAGTTCGATCGTTCCCAACGTGAGGAGAGACTTGCTCACCTCTTTGGAGGGGCTGTACGGAAGGAGTGCCACTCCCGAAAGAACGCTGGCATATGTTTATGCTCTTCTATACTCACCTGAGTATCGTAAACGCTATCTGACATTCCTCACCACTGGCTTTCCCCGTATCCCACTCCCCCACGACGCGGGAACGTTCATTAGTTTGTCAGACCCTGGTCAGCAACTCATCGACCTGCACCTCATGCGCTCGCCAGAGCTGGACAATCCTATCAGCCGTTTCTGTGGCAAGGGCGACAGTGCAGTGGCAAAGGTCACCTATGACGCAGACCTAAAGCGTGTCTACATCAATGAAACGCAGTACTTCGAGAATGTGGTGCCGGACGTCTGGGCCTACCAGATCGGTGGCTACCAGGTTCTCGACAAGTGGCTCAAGGATCGCAAGGGTCGTTTCCTCTCTGCTGCAGACAGCTGGCACTATTCCCGCATCGTGACTGCGCTGGCCAAAACAATCGCGATCCAGACGGAGATTGACACTGCCATTCTTGCGTCAGACCTGTTTGGATCAGCCTAGATAGAACCTCTCCGCGAACCCCTCTGCCTTCTTGTCCGCGTCAGTGTCTTCGACCTCTTCGCAGCGGGTGCCTCGGGCGGGGGGATGTGGAGCTGTCCCAGCTTGACGTGGCTATCGTAACGTCCCTCGGTCTGCATGAAGTGGCCGCACCCAGCGGTCACCCAGTCAGCTGACGAAGTACTCAGCCAAATCCCTGAGAAACGTTGGGTTCAGAGAACCACCCAATCCCAGCCGGTTGATTCCTTCCACTTTCTCCTGCAGCTTCGAGTAGGAAATGAAACCACAAACGCGTCCCAACGGCTTCTCCCGCAGGTTGAACGTGGGACGAAGCATCTCCTGACGGACCTTCTCCCGTCTGTCATCTGGAGCCACGAGATACAACGCGACATCGAGGTTGGGCTGGAGAGCCAACAAGTCGCTCATGCGGAGCAGGCCCGAGTATACGGAAGTCGTGTCCTCCACCTCAAACGCAGCGACGATTGCATTGTTCTTTAGCCATAGCACGTCAATGAGTTCTATTGTTCGCTGAGTTGCTTCGTCGAACTGCGTCGGCAACTGGCTCACGGTACCTTTCATTGTGCCAAGGACCTCTTCACCCCAGTTCTGAGACCTGTCGTTGCGTGCCACCCACAGGCCAAGTTTCATCTGCCCTCCGAGCCTCATCAACTGGTATTGAATTTCAGTGTGCTTGCGGCCGGTGGCGGCGGCTTCCTCTCCCGCAGGGACAGGCGTAGGCCCTGAGGATGGAGTGTCAGGGACGCTGACCTCGATTGATACCTTGGTCTGCCCGAACGTGCCTGTGACGGGGTACAAGCGCTTCTCCAACTTCTTGCGGTCGACGGGTCGTGACACCGGGCTACGTGCCTGTTCCCTCAGCATCTCCAGGATGAGGTCGCCATCATCGTTCCTGAGCAGGCCAGGGCTCGCCCTTAAAACGCCGTTGTATCCACGAGCATTCTTCGGGTTGGCGAAGAAACTGACTCTGCCCGCGAGTTGCTCCATCGGAATCCCATTCTCGGGATCAAGCATCATTTCTGGCTGTACCTGGAGACGGACAGGAAAGGCCCTCTCGTGCCAAATCTGCCTGTCATCGTTGACGGGGCCGACTACTCTGAGAGCTCCAACCCAGCGCATGATGCCTGTGACATAGCACAGAAGGATGTCTCCTGGCTGCACTCGTCCGACCTGGCGAGCCCTGTTCGCCGAGAAGCCGGATGTAGAGGCCCCTGCTGCTCGAAACTCGCTCCACGTTGTGCCAGTGAACAAATCAATCCAGTAGTTCACGATACCTCCTCTGTGTGTCACAACTTCCCCGCAAACTCTTCCGCTTTCCTATCCAGGTCCGTGTCCTCGACTTCCTCGGAGCGGGTGGCCCCGACCGTGCATTGTCTCACCTCTTGGCAACGGCGTCCTTCAGCACCTTTCCGGGCTTGAAGAACATGGCTTTTTTCTTCGGGATCGTTATGGCCTTGAGGGTGTTGGGGTTGACACCCTTGTGAGCTTTGCGCTCCTTGACGCCGAACGTGCCGAAGTCACCAAGACGGACCGACTCATTCCGTCGCATGGCTTCAACGATCACCTCCTCAAGGGTGGTCAGTGCTCGGTATGAGTCCACCGCACTCACACCAGTGGACTTTGCCATTGCCTGACCTATCTGCTTGCGACTCTTGGTCTTCCGTCTGTCAAGGTCATGTTGTCTCCATTCCTCGAGGTGCTTCTCAAGATCTTCCCTGAACTGTTCTTTGAAGGCTCCTAAGGATGGCACGTCGTGGTATAGGCCTTGTGGTGAAAGGTTCTTCTTGAACGCTTGGACTAAGGCTAGCTGTGCCGGCTCTATGACTGCTGGATTGACTCTCTTTGTCGAGAAGTAATAGGCAAGTTTGAACATCGGCAGTCTTCTAGCTTTCTTACAGTGTAGGGCCGTTTGATATTCCTCCTCCATTCCGGACGCAGCCCGTGGCGTTGGGCTTCCGAAACGAGTAGCCATTATTCCAACGAAGAACGTGCAATTCTTGATCTCCTCATTGATGAGAGACTGAGCGTCACCGCTCCCAAGATCGGAGGGCTGATCCCGGTTCCAAAGATACGACTCGAGCGCGATCCGAGTCCGGGGTCCAACTGTGGAACTGACTAATTCCACAATGTGTTTGGCAGCCTTGGCCTCAGTCTTCACGTCGTCTGCAAACGAGACGAAGACCCTGAGGATGTTGTCTGCCATGGGCGCCCGAGGTATGGTGGTTGTGCCACTTCTTGAGTCTTTCTTGGCCGTCATTAGAGCTCCCCTGCAGACTCTTGTGCCTGCTTGTCCAAGTTCGTGTGCTCGGCCTCTTCATTGCCGGTGGCACGGGTCGTCGTTTCGGGACTAGTGCCCATCGACGCTTATGAACTCTGCACTGACGACATCGCTGTTTGTGTTGCTCACCTCGAACAGCCACGTCGCGCCGGGGTTCAGGTTCGTCGTGAGGTCGATTCCCTTGGCAACCGTCTTGCCATTCTTGTCCAAGAGAGCAAACACGATCGTTGCCGTGCCCACTGTCTTCGATGACGTATTCACGACCCGACCGACCACATATCCCCCGAAGTTGTCGGGGACGAATGACCAGCCTGCCTGCAAGGCGAGAGGATTGGATTCTCCGCTGGGCGCAACCAGCCCGGAGTAGCTCAGGCTTATGAACTCTGCACTGACGACATCGCTGTTTGTGTTGCTCACCTCGAACAGCCACGTCGCGCCGGGGTTCAGGTTCGTCGTGAGGTCGATTCCCTTGGCAACCGTCTTGCCATTCTTGTCCAAG